>Ga0208863_1000194_pt1 | contig 73996 bp, 60 predicted proteins | sample RifOxyD3_FD_184040 | JGI IMG/M metagenome (GOLD analysis project Ga0208863, IMG submission 184040) | Soil microbial communities from Rifle, Colorado - Rifle Oxygen_injection D3 (SPAdes) | ecosystem: Environmental > Terrestrial > Deep subsurface > Rock core/Sediment | place: Rifle, Colorado... | reverse complement strand
CCTGGGGTCCACCTAACCTCTCACATGGGATGTCCGCCGGGCGGCATCGGATCAGTTTCATTGGGCATCTGATCCAGGGGTCATCCCGGGCACCGCCTCAAGACTACGGCCTGGGGAATATCGTCATCGGCCAGCGGCCCGATTTTTCGCTTGTTTCATTGCGTCTTCCAACGTCTCCAGGAGACGAAAGCGCTCCTTTCCCCCCCATTTTTCATCGTAAGGCGCAAGATAATTTTCCCTCATCATCTTGTCCTCAAAGGAGCCATACTGAGCGAGCATGTGCGGAACATTATGAATAGCATCCATCAGGTCAAAAATCTGATCGTCTGGCATCTTGTTAGGTCCTATTGACCTGGCGCGAACCTCAAGGACAACTCTGCCGAGGAGATGGATATAGGCGCTGAGTATCGGTTCTGGTGCAGTCATGTCTTAACTCCTTACGGGCTCAATGCCGGTGGTTTGTGGGCGCCGGAGCGGGCGAGGTTGAGTTGCAGCAGGCGGCGGAGGATTTCGTCGTCGGCCGAATCGGCGGGCCAGTCATAGGCGGCGGCCACGGCCTGGTCGAGGGCTCGGTGGGCGTTTTGCAGCCAGGCGGGGTTCTGGTTGTTGAGGTTGGTGAGGGTGCGTTGTCTCAGGTCGGCCTCGTGGCCGGGTTTGGGGAGTAGACGGTCCGGGTAACCGGGAACCACTTCGGGGATGCGTTCGACCCACTCGGGCGGATTGAGCCAGTTCTCGCGCAATTCGTTCAGACGGCGGGCGGCCTGGGCGATGGCCTCGGCCTGGGGGTTAGTGTATTCCTCGGGCTTGAGGTCGGGGGTGAGCCCTTCGGGGAAGGGGAAGGTCCCAAAACAGGAGGCTGCGTTGTATGTTGGGTCATTGCCAACACCATGCCGACTGGCTTTTGCTGTAGCCCAGACAAGGTGCGCGTTCGATTGGAGGATGCCAAAGGCGGTATCGTCTTGGCGTGCGATTACAAGCAGCCGGGTATCGGGAAGCACGCAAACGTCTAACCATACAAAGAAACGATGCCTTGCAACGCGGGGCGTCACGATGTAACGGGGCAACCCCTTCAGCGCCTGGCGTAAGCTTACTCGCGCCTCTTCGTGTATCCACCAGCGGCGGCGAGTTCGTTCTCGCTTGACCGTTTCCCGATAGGGCTTCACGTGGGTCAACAGGTGCTGAAAGGGTCTTTCATACAAGGCGGCTTCGGCCTCTGGCATATCCACCCCAAAATCGATGATCCAGGTATCGGAGGCACGGCCAGTGATGTCTTGCCCGTTCCTCCATGGCTTAACTACATCGCTGTTTGGCCGTCCATTTGGATTCGGCAGGGCCAACCATTCTCGGGCAGTTTCTCCCGGAATCTGAAAATCGCCATATTTCTTGGTTCCCTCAAAGGCGATGGCATTTTCCGGTAAGACGATGGCCTGGGTAAGATTGACGCCTCCTTCTTCACCGCTCCCTGTCAGGTCGGAGTGAATCTCCTGTACCGGTAGGCCGTTCAATCGCAGCCCCTGGCTATCACCCCCGGACCCGAAGCAAACCAAGGACACGCGCACTGCTGCGCCTTCGTTTATCCAGGGCTCGTCTGCCCAAGCGGAGAATATCCGCGACGAGGCGCCGATTCGGTCCAAGACCTGCCGATTCGATCCTGCTCGGATCGACTGTGTTGCTACCAGCCCTGCCCTCTGGCTCATCCCCGCCGCGATTTGCGCCCGCGCCTTTTCGAACCAATAAGTCACCAAGTCCGCGCTACCGGGCACCCGATCGCTATAAACACGGTTGAGCCCGTCGAAATAGGCGTCCCCCAGCTCGCCCCGTTTCTTGCTGCCGCCCAGAAACGGCGGGTTGCCGATAATGACATCGGCCGCAGGCCATTGGGACTCGGTTCCATCGGGGTTGATCAGGGCGTCGCGTTGTTCGATGGTCTCCAGGGGCTTGAGGACGGGGTTGCGGTTGAGGTCCTGGCCGTGATTGAGCATCCATTGGATCTCGCCGATCCAGAGGGTGACACGGGCCAGCTCGGCGGCGTAGGGGTTGAGTTCTATGCCTTTGATGTTTTCGGGTCCGACCTGGGGGAAGCTGCGGTGCAGGCCCAGTGCCTCGGCTTCGAGGTTGGTCTCGTGCTCCAGATCCTTGAGGGTTTGCAGGGCAAGGTAGAGGAAGTTGCCGGAACCGCAGGCGGGGTCGAGCACCTGGAACCGGCGCAGGCGTTCGAGGTGGCCGTGGAAGTGCTGTTCCGCCGCCGCACGGGCCTTGGTGGCGCTGGACTTGGCTTGGGCGCCATCGGCCTTGGCGAGTTGTTCTTCGATCTGTTGCTTGACCGCTGCCCACTCGGCGCGCAGGGGCTGGGCGATGGTGGCGTCGATCAGGCGGCGGATGGTGCCGGGATCGGTGTAGTGGGCACCGAGCTGGGAGCGTTTGGCGGGGTCGAGGCCGCGCTCGAACAGGGTGCCGAAGATGGCGGGGTCGATGGCGCTCCAGTCCATGCGGGCTGCGGCCAGCAGCAAGTCGATGTCGGACGCCTCCAGGGGCACGGGGTCGCTGTGCTGGAACAGGCCGCCGTTGAACCAGGCGATGTCTTCCAGCAGGAATTCACCGCCCTGGCGCATGGTCTGGAAGAGTTCGCCGAGTCGGGTGCCGAGCCTATCGGGGGCCTTGGCGCTCTTCTCGACGATGCGTTCGAACAGCTTGACGGGGAGCAGGCCCGCGTCCTCGGCGTAGAGGCAGAAGAGACATTGGGTCAGAAAATGCGCCACGGCATGGGGATCGTGACGACCGCCAGGGATGGCGGAAGTGCTGGAAACGCAGGAGCCGTTTTCAGTGCCGCGCTGGCGCAGGGTCTCGGCCAAGTTGGCCAGTGCCCCGGCGGCCTCGGCGGTGACATCACTACGGGTGCGGCCGGGGCGCAGGCGTTCGGGTTCGGTAAAGGCCCACTTGAGCTTGGCGCGCTGTTCCGGCTTGCCCAGCTCGACGATGGGGATAACGTGGGTCTCTTGCACCGCGTTGGTGAAGGCGGTATGGATGACGATGGAATCCAGGTCGCAGACGATGAGCAGCGGTGGGTATTGCAGAGCGGGGGCGTAGAGCTGGAGCTGTTTGAAGGCTGCCTGGAGATCCTTGCCCTTGCCTTTGTACTCCCAGCCGAAGCAGCCGCGCTTCCAGACATCGGCCCAGCCGTCGCCGCCTCCGGCCTTCTTGGCGCCGTACTCGAAGGCGTACCAATCACCCTTGGGATCGGCTTCTGCCGGGGTCGGTTCACCCAGCATCCGGCAGAGGTCGATGAAATGCTCCTGGGCGGCTGAGCGCTCCTTGAGGCTGGCCTGTTGCCACTTGGCGATGAAGGCTTCGGGGGTCATGGGTGCCTTGTCCTTTGGTTGTGGTCCTGGCAGGGAAATTATGCCCTATTTTGGGACTCCCCCATGGAGAAGCCTTGAGAGGCTGCGTGCTAAGATGCCCTTGGTTCTTTAACTAGAGCAATGAACATGGCATTGGGGATATTTCCATCGCATCCGCTCCACGGCCTCTACGTCATCACCGACACCGCCCTCTGCGCCGGCCATATCGAATCCAGGGTGGAGCAAGCCCTGCTCGGCGGGGCTCGGGTCGTCCAGTATCGCGACAAATCGGACGATTCGGCCCGACGGTTGGCCGAGGCCAGGGCGCTGGCCGGGCTCTGCCGCGACCATGGCGCCCTGCTGATCATCAATGACGACATAGAACTCGCCGCGTCGAGCGGCGCCCATGGCGTCCATCTGGGTCGGGAGGACGGTGCCTGCGCGGTGGCCCGTGCGGTGTTGGGGCCGGAGGCAATCATCGGCATCTCCTGCTACGACGACTTCGACCGCGCCCGGCAGGCCCGGCAAGAGGGGGCGGACTATATTGCCTTCGGCCGCTTCTTCCCGTCCCAGACCAAGCCCGGCGCGGTCCAGGCCGATCCGGATCTGCTCCGGCGCGGGCGCACCGAGCTGGACCGGCCCCTGGTTGCCATCGGCGGGATAACGCCCGAGAATGGCCGGTCATTGATCGCGGCGGGCGCCCAGATGCTGGCCGTGATCCAGGCCGTATTCGGTGCGCCCGACATCCGCGCCGCCTGCGAGAGTCTCACCGCCTTATTTATAGAGGATGATCCGTCATGAACCGCTCCCATCAGCTTTTCGTCTCCGCGCAGCATCGCATCCCCGGCGGGGTCAATTCGCCGGTGCGGGCCTTCAAGGGTGTGGGCGGCGATCCCGTCTTCATCGACCGCGCCGCCGGTCCCTATATCTGGGACCCGGATGGCAACCGTTATATCGATTATGTGGGCTCCTGGGGGCCCATGATCCTGGGCCACGCCCACCCCGAGGTCATCCGGGCGGTGGAGGAAATCATCCGGAAGGGGCTCTCCTTCGGCGCCCCCACCGAGTTGGAGACCCGGATGGCCGAGAAGGTCTGCCAATTGGTCCCCTCCATGGATCTGGTGCGCATGGTCTCCTCCGGCACCGAGGCCACCATGTCCGCCATCCGTCTGGCGCGCGGCTATACGGGCCGGGACAAGATCGTCAAGTTCGAGGGCTGTTACCACGGCCATTCCGATTCCCTGTTGGTGAAGGCCGGCTCCGGCGCCCTGACCCTGGGCGAGCCCAGCTCCCCCGGCGTCCCCGCTTCGCTCGCCGAGCACACCATCACCCTCTCCTATAACGACAGCAAGCAGGTGGAGGAGGCCTTCGCCCGCCTGGGCCGGGAGATCGCCTGCGTCATCGTCGAGCCCGTGGCCGGGAACATGAACTGCATCCCGCCCCAGCCCGGTTTTCTCGAAACCCTGCGGGCGGTTTGCGACCAATACGGCAGTGTCCTGATCTTCGACGAGGTGATGACCGGTTTCCGCGTTGCCCTGGGCGGCGCCCAGGCCCTCTACGGCATCACCCCCGATCTGACCACCCTGGGCAAGGTCATCGGCGGCGGCATGCCGGTCGGGGCCTTCGGCGGCAAGGCCGAGATCATGCGCAAGATCGCCCCCCTCGGCCCGGTCTACCAGGCCGGTACGCTTTCGGGGAATCCGGTCGCCATGAGCGCGGGGCTCAAGACCCTGGAGCTGATCTCCGAGCCCGGCTTCTTCGACGCCCTCGGGAAAAAGGTCGAGACCCTGGTGACAGGTTTGGTGGAGAAGGCCCGCCAAGCTGGCGTTCCCCTCGCCGAGAACCATGTGGGCGGCATGTTCGGCCTCTTCTTCACCGACGCCAGAAAGGTCAGCGACTTCGCCGGGGCCACGGCCTGTAACCAGGAAAAATTCAAGGTATTTTTCCACGCCATGCTGCGGCACGGCATCTACCTGGCCCCCTCGGCCTTCGAGGCGGGCTTCGTCTCCGCCGCCCACAGCGACGCGGACATCGCTGCCACCCTGGCGGCGGCGGAAGCGGCCTTTGCCGAGATCGTCTGAGGTTCTGGGTCTATAATCCCGTGACATAAGTGGTGCAGGGATGCACCGGTTACGGACCTAGGGATGGAAACGAACAGTCTTTTGCCCCAAAGGACATCTTGAGAGAGGAAACGACCATGTCACTGAACAGATCCAGAGGAAGCCGCGACGCCGGTTACCTCGGCCTCTCCCTGCTCCTGCTTCTGGCCGCCTTGCCGTCCACCGGCAATGCCCTCGACGACAAGGGCTATCTGGACGCCATCTCCCAGGAGGCGGATAAGGTCGAACAGCGACCGGCCGGGGAAAGGTCGGATGCCAATAACCCCGGTTCGGCTGCCACGCAACTGCCACCGGCCTCGGACGGTGCCCGTACCGCGAGCATCACCCTGGAACAGTTCGAAGAAAAGCTGAAACAAGACTACCTGGGCACCTACACCCTCTATATGAAGCTATCCCAGCGGAGCAAAGAGGAGATCTACGAGAGCCATGTCAAGGGAACCCGCCTCGACGATCTGAGGGAAAAGGTCCTGATCCGCTATAACCACGACAATACAAAGAATTAGCGTTTTCTGATGAAGCGCCCCAAGGAGACGATCATGACCCATTTATTCCGCGGATTGCTGTTGAGTGCGGCCCTCTTCCTCCATCCCACGCAGGGCGCGGCCGAGGAAACCGCAAAACAGGCGCAGGCCGAGGAAGGCGAGGCGAGCGCGGGGCAGATTCTGCTGGAACCCGGCAAACGCTACTTCTACGTCACCCATGAAGGCTGGTCGGTCAAGGTCGAACGCATCCAGGACCCGGAATATGTGCTGCACGGCTATTTCGCCAAGACCGCGCGCAAATGCCCCCCCTTCTGCCTCCAGCCCAATTCCGCCGATCCCAATGTGAAGACCGTTGCAGAACTCGAAATCTTCCAATTCATGGAAAACGACCTGCGGCGCGGCACTGGCCTCCTGATCGATGCCCGCACCCCCGCCTGGCACCAGAAAGGCACCATTCCCGGCTCGGTCAATATTCCCTTCACCGAATTCGAAAGGGACGAAAACGATCTGGAACTGCTGGAACTGTTCGAGACCCTCGGCGCCAAACCACGCGGCGAAGTCGGTTTCATCGACCAGCAATTGGAAAAGTGGGGTCTGACCGACACCACCCATCTCACCGGGAAATGGGACTTCACCGGTGCGAAAAGCCTCATTTTCTGGTGCAACGGACCTCTCTGCGGACAGTCCCCGCGCGCCATCCACAGCCTGCTGAAACTGGGCTATCCGGCCGACAAGATGGCCTACTACCGGGGCGGCATGCAGATGTGGCAACTCTTCGGGCTGACGACCGTCCAGCCGGGGAAGAAGTAATCCCGCCCGAGGTCCGCCAATCCGCGCTAGCCCAGTTTGCCTGATAAGGTGGATGCCGTTCCCGGTGTGGAGATCTGATCGAGGCCGGCCGGCAGCCGGCCTCCTTTCAAAAATACCGCGTCGGCGGTGCCATGTTGTTTTCCAGCCACTGGTCGATGGCGTCGATGGCGTCGCCCATCATTTTCTCGAAGGCGGGGGTGTCCGGGGCCTTGTCGATCCAGAGGAAGTCGAAGACGTGAACGGCGTCGCCCTCGCCGTCTTCCACATAGAGGTGTTCGGGATTGCGGGGAGGCTTGGCGGGGGGGCCGAAGCACCAGCGTGCGACAAAACGGGGCTCATCCTGGTGGATCAGGTACTGAATGCTGTCGTCCGCCACGTAGGGGTTTTGGCCCATCAGCCAGCGTGGTATTTCCAGGGGTTTGGAATCACTCATGGTGTCATTACGGCTTGAACAGAACCAGGTATACCACCGCAAACAGTATCAAAAGCGGGAATTCGTTGAACCAGCGGAACCAGACGTGGCTCCTTGGGTTTTCCGGGCCGCGAAAGGCGACCATCAGTTTGCCGCACCAGAAATGGTAGCCCAGTAATACTACCACCAGCAGCGTCTTGGCTTGTAGCCAGAAGCTGCCCCAGTCGAAATAAAGGCTGGCCAGGATCAGTCCGAGCGCCACCGTCAGCAGTGCCCAGGGGGTGATGAACCAGAACAGCTTGCGCTCCATGATGGAGAGGCGTTCGCGGGTCGCTGCGTCCTCCGATAGGGCGTGATGGACGAACAGCCTCGGCAGGTAGAAGAGCCCCGCGTACCAGGAAACCAAAAACACGATGTGAAAGGTCTTGAGCCAAAGCATGCGGAATTCTACCCCTTTGGGGAGTTGTCGTCTCCGTCACGGTAAAGCTCGCGCAAGACATCGCGCCGTTTTCCTGCGGGAGGGGATTCCGTCTCGCCGCCTTTCCCGCCGAAAAAGCGGCCGATGGCCCCGGCGATGTGCTTCAAGGCGCGCCAGATGCGGGGTAGCAGCCAGATAGACAGAAGGATGAAGACGAACAGCAGACCCAGGAATACCACCGGGTGGTACAGGGCGGTCCAGAGGCCGCCGATGACCGCCAAGTCCTCGGCGATGGAGGCGGCCCAGTTGGAGAAGGGTTCCGGCGAGGTATTGATGATGACGCGGGTGCCAGCCTTGGTGAAATGACTGGTGGCCGCCAAGCCGCCGCCAACCAGCAGGGCGGCGAATTCGGCCGCCGGCCCCACATCGATGCCTTGCGCCATGCCGGCCGCCAGCACGGCGCCCGCTGGGATGCGGATGAAGGTGTGCAGGGCGTCCCAGCCCGTATCCACGCCGGGTGTCTTGTCGACAAAGAATTCGATGAGGTAGAGGATACCGGCGATCCCCATGACCAGGGGATCGGCGAGGACCTCCAGGCTGGGAGGCAGGGTGGCGGCGCCCGTGTTGGCCAGGTAGCCGAGCACGAAGACGGCGGCATAAAGGTTGATACCCGCCGCCCAGGCGGAACCGAGCATCAGGGAGAGAGTTGCAAGGGTTTCCATGGGGCTGCCTCTTGGGTTGACCTGGTATCGGGTGCAGACGGGCCAGTTTAGAACGGGGGAGGGTGATCAGTGAAGGGGGAATCAGGGGGGGGGCGGGAAAGGACGCGGGATTGAAACAAAACCGCATCATATTGCGGGCACTCACTCTGCTATGATTGCCTCCTCGAACATTTATAAGGGGTCGTTTCCAGGATGCTGAATATAGGCGTGGTTGGTGGAACGGGTTATACCGGCGTTGAACTGTTGCGCCTGCTGGCGCTGCACCCTGGGGTCGAGCCCAGGGTGATCACCTCCCGTAGCGAGGCGGGAACGGCGGTGACTGATATGTTCCCGAATCTTCGCGGCCATATCGACCTCAAGTTCACTGAACCCGACACCGGCCGTCTGGCCGAGTGTGATCTGGTCTTTTTCGCCACGCCGAACGGCACCGCCATGAAGATGGCCCCGGAGCTTTTGCGGGCCGGGACCCCTGTGGTCGATCTGGCGGCTGATTTCCGCTTGAAAGATCCCGCCGAATGGGAACGCTGGTACGGCGTTCCCCATGAATGTCCCGATCTCCTGGCCGAGGCCGTCTACGGCTTGCCGGAATTGAACCGGGAGGCCATCGCCAAGGCTCGCTTGGTGGCTAATCCCGGTTGTTATCCCACGGCCGTCACCCTGGGTTTTCTGCCTTTGCTGGAGGCCGGACTGATCGATGCCGGGGGCTTGATCGCCGACGCCAAATCCGGTGTCAGCGGCGCCGGGCGCAAGGCAAGCGTGAATGCCCTGATGGGCGAGTGCGGCGAGAGCTTCAAGGCCTATTCCGTCCCCGGCCACCGGCACCAGCCCGAGATCCGCCAGACCCTGGGTGCCATCCTTGGGGAACTGCCGTCGCTGACCTTTGTCCCACACCTGGTGCCCATGATCCGCGGTATCAACGCCACTCTGTATGGGCGTTTGACGAACGAACCTGGAGACCTCCAGCGTCTGTTCGAGGAGCGTTATCGCGGCGAGTATTTTGTCGATGTCATGCCGTCCGGCGCTCATCCCGAGACCCGGAGTGTGCGTGGCGCCAATCAGTGCCGGATAGCGGTGCACCGGCCCCAGGGCGGGGATGTGGTAGTGGTCCTGTCGGTCATCGATAATCTGGTCAAGGGGGCCGCCGGCCAGGCGGTTCAGAATATGAATCTGATGCTCGGTCTGGATGAGAAACTGGGCTTGGAATCCATAGGATTGTTGCCGTGAGATTTGTGTCCGATCGTTTCAAAACGCCCAGGATGGATCAAGTCCTCGGGCAGAGGGACTACTATCCCATCCTGGCGGTGCCGGTGGTCATAATCTGGTTGATCACGACCTGGCTGGCCTTCGACTATGGCCGTGGCCGCGCCGGTTATGACAGCGGCGAGGCCGCAGTCCGGCTGGGCGAGTTACGTGACGAGATCAAGGTGCTGGACAAGGAGCGGGAGCAGTTGAAGCGGCGGATCGCGGCCCTGGAGCGCCAGGATCAGGTCTACAAGGAATCAGAGCTTCAGATGAAGAACAGCATGATCGGCTATCAGGATGAGAAGCTGAAACTGGAGAAGGAGGTGCTGTTTCTGCGCGGCGTCATCTCCGGGAGGCCCGGCAGGGCGCAGCTCCGCGTCCATAATTTGAAAACAGTGGCGGATAAGACTACCGGTGAATACCGTTTACAGTTTACCATCGATCAATCGATGGCCGGGAAACGCCGTGTCGAGGGCGACGCCAAAATCTCTTTGACCGGGGTGGGCGCGGACGGCAAGGAAACGACTCTGACGATGAAGGAAATCGCGAAGGGTGAGACGTTGACGAAAGTGGGCTTTCTGCATTTCCAGAAACTCGACGAAATCTTTAAGTTACCGGATGGCTTTAAACCAGCCCATTGGCGCGTCGAGCTGAATCCCGGCGGTGACGATGTCGAGGGCGTGAATGAGCGTTTTGACTGGAGGATCGTAGACTAAACAAGCGGCGGTATCGTTTTGTTTCGTTTACTTAAAGGTAATAATAAACCTGAACGTTAAGTTATAGAGGGCCAAGTAATGAAATTCACTTCCAAGCCGACTACTCCGAAAGCCCCGAAAATCGCAACCGTGATCGGGAAGGGGACAGAGGTCAATGGCGACATCAAGTTTATCGGCGGTCTGCACGTTGACGGCAAGATTCACGGCAATATCAATGCCGATGAGGATGAAAATACCGCGCTGACTGTCAGCGAGTTGGGCAAGGTCGAGGGGGATATCCGGGTCCCCAATGTCATCCTGAATGGCGAGGTCGAGGGTAATGTCTACGCCTCCCAGCGCGTCGAACTGGCCCCGAAGGCCAACGTGCATGGCACCGTCTATTACCGTTTTCTGGAGATGGCCATGGGCGCCGTGGTCAACGGTCAGTTGATCCGCACCGAGGAAGACCGCATCCGCATGCTCGGATACGACGGCAAGGGCGAAAAGAAGCCGGGAGCCCCAGCAGCGGCCCCCGCAGCATCCTCGCCCTTGGGCGGCGCGAAGCCGGAGCCACTGGCGGGTCCGCCCAAGGCCTGATAAGCCGATGGTTCCTGGTGCTGATACTTGACTTGCGTGATTGGTTATTGGTATTAATTCACCCATCATGCGAGTTTGGGTTATCAAGAGGTGAATCCGATGACGAACGAACCGGCCGATCAGGCGCCCCTAATGTTCACTTCCGCTGCGGCGAAGAAGGTGGCTGCCCTGATCGAGGAAGAGGGCAATCCCTCCCTGATGTTGCGTATCCATATCCAGGGCGGGGGCTGTTCTGGCTTTCAGTATGGCTTCACTTTTGATGAAGCCGTCGGTGAAGGGGATACCGAGGTGGTAACCGATGGCGTCAAGCTGCTGATCGATCCGATGAGCATGCAGTATTTGGCCGGCGCCGAGGTGGACTACACGGAGGGTTTGCAGGGCGCGCAGTTCGTCATTCGTAATCCTAACGCGACCACCACCTGTGGTTGCGGCTCCTCCTTCTCGGTCTAGTCTCGATCGCTCCCACTGCAAGGCCGCGCCCAGGCGCGGCCTTTTTATTTTGGGCCGATTCGGCCCAGTCCGGCGAAATTGCGTTTCAGCCCCTTATTTTTTCCTCAGGCATGCAGTAGATTGCAGGGTTTGATTTGAGATTCGGGAGAAATCCGGCATGGCAACCCTGGCAGAAATGCGCGAAATCATCCGGCGCGGCGCGGAAGAGATCCTGCTTGAAGAGACCTTGGACAAAAAACTGGCCGAGGGGCGGCCTTTGCGGGTCAAGGCCGGCTTCGATCCGACCGCACCCGATCTCCATCTGGGCCACACGGTCCTGATCAATAAGCTGCGGCAGTTCCAGGATCTGGGTCATGAGGTGCTTTTCCTGATCGGCGATTTCACTGCCATGATCGGCGACCCCACCGGCAAAAGCGCCACCCGCCCCCCCTTGTCGCGGGAGCAGGTACTGGAGAATGCCCAGACCTACGAGCACCAGATCTTCAAAATACTGGACCCGCAACGCACCACCATCGTCTTCAACTCCTCCTGGATGGGCGGGATGCAGGCCGCCGAACTGATCCAGTTGGCGGGCAAGTACACGGTTGCCCGTATGTTGGAGCGCGACGACTTCAGCAAACGCTACAGTTCGGGCCAGCCGATTTCCATCCACGAATTCCTCTATCCCTTGGTGCAGGGTTACGACTCGGTAGCCCTGCGAGCAGATATCGAGCTGGGCGGCACCGACCAGAAGTTCAATCTGCTGGTTGGTCGCGAGCTGCAACGGCAATACGGCCAGGAGCAGCAGGTGATCATGACCATGCCGATCCTGGAGGGATTGGATGGGGTGCAGAAGATGTCCAAGTCTCTGGGCAACTATATCGGCATCAACGACGCCCCGGATGAGATGTTCGGCAAGCTCATGTCCATCTCCGATACTTTGATGTGGCGATATTTCGAGTTGTTGAGCTTTCGCTCCCTCGACGACATCGAAGGTTTCAAGCGGGCAGTGGCAGAGGGGGGCAATCCCAGGGACATTAAGTTCGAGCTTTGTAAGGAGCTGGTTGCGCGCTTTCATTCCCCGGCGGCGGCGGACAAGTCGCTGGAGAACTTCATCGCCCGTTTCCGTAAAGGGGAGATGCCGGAAGAAATGCCGGAATGCCGGATATCGGCCGGTTCCGGGGGGATTCTGGTCGGGAATCTGCTGAAGGAACTGGGTCTGGTGGCAAGCACCTCCGAGGCGATCCGCATGATCGGCCAGGGCGCCGTGCGGATCGAGGGGGAGCGGGTTGATGATAAAGGGCTCGTGCTCAAGTCTGGCTCCACCCTGGTGTGCCAGGTAGGAAAACGTAAATTTGCCCGTGCACACTTGAGTTAACAGCAGGGGGGCAGCCTCGGTCGCGCCGAAAAATGAGGGGTTGGGAAGAAAGTTGTTGACCCCGCAGATTTCGACCCTATAATGCGCGCCTTCGGTTGGACATTAAGCGGGACGGATTTGCCGCTGAGGTGTAAAAGGATTTACGAAACAGCGCCTTACGCGGCCTGTCACGAAGTTAAAAAGAACGGTTGACAAACGCGGGCAGGAAACTAAAATGCGCACCTCCAGCACGGAGCTGAAGGGAACCAGGAAGTTCGAAGATTATGAGATCAGATGATCTCCTGGCCCAAAAGGCAAAAGCTCTTTAAAAATCAGATTAGGTAATTTGTGTGGGTGCTCCGACTCGTCGAGAAGGCGAGAAACAATCGGAAGCATCTTTTACAGAAGATAATTCCGAGCTAATGGATTTGTCGCCCGTAAAGCGACATCAAACTTTGAACTGAAGAGTTTGATCCTGGCTCAGATTGAACGCTGGCGGTATGCTTAACACATGCAAGTCGAACGGGGGTAGCAATACCCTAGTGGCGGACGGGTGAGTAATGCATGGGAATCTGCCTGATAGTGGGGGACAACGCGGGGAAACTCGCGCTAATACCGCATACGCCCTACGGGGGAAAGAGGGGGATCTTCGGACCTCTTGCTATCAGATGAGCCCATGTCGGATTAGCTAGTTGGTAGGGTAAAGGCCTACCAAGGCGACGATCCGTAGCTGGTCTGAGAGGACGATCAGCCACACTGGGACTGAGACACGGCCCAGACTCCTACGGGAGGCAGCAGTGGGGAATATTGGACAATGGGGGCAACCCTGATCCAGCAATACCGCGTGTGTGAAGAAGGCCTGCGGGTTGTAAAGCACTTTCAGTTGGAAAGAAAAGCCTGAGGCTAATATCCTTGGGTCTTGACGTTACCATCAGAAGAAGCACCGGCTAACTCCGTGCCAGCAGCCGCGGTAATACGGAGGGTGCGAGCGTTAATCGGAATTACTGGGCGTAAAGCGCACGTAGGTGGTTGATTAAGTCAGATGTGAAAGCCCTGGGCTTAACCTGGGAATTGCATTTGATACTGGTCGACTAGAGTTTGGTAGAGGGAAGTGGAATTCCGGGTGTAGCGGTGAAATGCGTAGATATCCGGAGGAACACCAGTGGCGAAGGCGGCTTCCTGGACCAGAACTGACACTGAGGTGCGAAAGCGTGGGTAGCAAACAGGATTAGATACCCTGGTAGTCCACGCCGTAAACGATGTCAACTAGCTGTTGGATTCATTTAAGGATTTAGTGGCGAAGCTAACGCGATAAGTTGACCGCCTGGGGAGTACGGCCGCAAGGTTAAAACTCAAAGGAATTGACGGGGGCCCGCACAAGCGGTGGAGCATGTGGTTTAATTCGATGCAACGCGAAGAACCTTACCAGCCCTTGACATCCTCGGAACTTGGCAGAGATGCCTTGGTGCCTTCGGGAGCCGAGTGACAGGTGCTGCATGGCTGTCGTCAGCTCGTGTCGTGAGATGTTGGGTTAAGTCCCGCAACGAGCGCAACCCTTGTCCTTAGTTGCCAGCACGTAATGGTGGGAACTCTAAGGAGACTGCCGGTGACAAACCGGAGGAAGGTGGGGATGACGTCAAGTCATCATGGCCCTTATGGGCTGGGCTACACACGTGCTACAATGGCCAGTACAGAGGGTTGCCAACCCGCGAGGGGGAGCCAATCCCGCAAAGCTGGTCGTAGTCCGGATCGCAGTCTGCAACTCGACTGCGTGAAGTCGGAATCGCTAGTAATCGCGGATCAGCATGCCGCGGTGAATACGTTCCCGGGCCTTGTACACACCGCCCGTCACACCATGGGAGTGGGTTGCAAAAGAAGTAGGTAGCTTAACCTTCGGGAGGGCGCTTACCACTTTGTGATTCATGACTGGGGTGAAGTCGTAACAAGGTAGCCGTAGGGGAACCTGCGGCTGGATCACCTCCTTTAAAAAAGCCGACTGACGGGTCGGAGCTACCCACACAAATTACCTAATCAAGACAAGACTGAACCTGGGTCTGTAGCTCAGTTGGTTAGAGCGCACCCCTGATAAGGGTGAGGTCGGAGGTTCAAATCCTCCCAGACCCACCAATTTCCGAGGGGCCATAGCTCAGCTGGGAGAGCGCCTGCCTTGCACGCAGGAGGTCGGGAGTTCGATCCTCCCTGGCTCCACCAACTATTGGGATGATGGGTTTAAGTGTCAAGCGTCGAATGCTCTGAGGAGTGTTGGCCGCTTTGCATTATTCAGTCGAAGCATGCTCTTTAACAATTTGGTGATGATTTAGGCAAAGCTGAGAAATCAGCAAATGGGTATACATCAGCATAGTGATTAGAGATCCCAGAATATTTGGGGTTATATGGTCAAGTGATTAAGCGCATACGGTGGATGCCTTGGCAGTAGAAGGCGATGAAGGACGTAGTAGCCTGCGATAAGCTTCGGGGAGCCGGCAAACAGGCATTGATCCGAAGATTTCCGAATGGGGAAACCCACCCGCAAGGGTACCGCGCAAGCGGGGCGAACCTGGGGAACTGAAACATCTAAGTACCCAGAGGAAAAGAAATCAACCGAGATTCCCTTAGTAGTGGCGAGCGAACGGGGACTAGCCGATCAATCAGTGCGTAGTGGAACGGTCTGGAAAGTCCGGCGATACAGGGTGATAGCCCCGTACACGAAACCACCTGATTGACACATTAAGTAGGGCGGGACACGAGTTATCCTGTCTGAAGATGGGGGGACCATCCTCCAAGGCTAAATACTCTCTACTGACCGATAGTGAACCAGTACCGTGAGGGAAAGGCGAAAAGAACCCCTGTGAGGGGAGTGAAATAGAACCTGAAACCGTATGCGTACAAGCAGTGGGAGCCCTACGGGGTGACTGCGTACCTTTTGTATAATGGGTCAGCGACTTACATCTCAGTGGCAAGGTTAACCGTATAGGGGAGCCGTAGGGAAACCGAGTCTTAATAGGGCGAATAGTCGCTGGGAGTAGACCCGAAACCGGGCGATCTAGCCATGACCAGGTTGAAGGTGAGGTAACACTTACTGGAGGACCGAACCGGGATCTGTTGAAAAAGATTCGGATGAGTTGTGGCTCGGAGTGAAAGGCTAATCAAGCTCGGAGATAGCTGGTTCTCCTCGAAAGCTATTTAGGTAGCGCCTCATGTCTCACCCTGGGGGGTAGAGCACTGTTTCGGCTAGGGGGTCATCCCGACTTACCAACCCGATGCAAACTCCGAATACCCAGGAGTGCAATCATGGGAGACACACGGCGGGTGCTAACGTTCGTCGTGGAAAGGGAAACAACCCAGACCGCCAGCTAAGGTCCCCAAATCGTAGCTCAGTGGGAAACGATGTGGGAAGGCATAGACAGCCAGGAGGTTGGCTTAGAAGCAGCCATCCTTTAAAGAAAGCGTAATAGCTCACTGGTCGAGTCGGCCTGCGCGGAAGATTTAACGGGGCTCAAGCTACGTACCGAAGCTGCGGATGCCGCAAGGCATGGTAGAGGAGCGTTCCGTAAGCCGTCGAAGGTGTGCTGTAAGGCATGCTGGAGGTATCGGAAGTGCGAATGCTGACATAAGTAACGATAAAGGGGGTGAAAGGCCCCCTCGCCGAAAGTCCAAGGTTTCCTGCGCAACGTTAATCGGCGCAGGGTTAGTCGGCCCCTAAGGCGAGGCAGAAATGCGTAGTCGATGGGAATCCGGTTAATATTCCGGAACCAAATATCATTGCGATGGGGGGACGGAGAAGGCTAGACCATCCTGGCGTTGGTTGTCCAGGTCCAAGCGTTTAGGGAGTGTTCTTAGGTAAATCCGGGAGCACAATCCTGAGGCGTGATGGGGAGGTTCTACGGAACCGAAGTGGTTGACGCCCTGCTTCCAGGAAAAGCCTCTAAGCTTCAGATGATATTTGACCGTACTCGAAACCGACACAGGTGGACAGGATGAGTATTCCTAGGCGCTTGAGAGAACTCGGGTGAAGGAACTAGGCAAAATTGTACCGTAACTTCGGGAGAAGGTACGCCCGCGCAAGCGGGCCGCAGTGAAATGGCCGCTGCAACTGTTTATTAAAAACACAGCACTCTGCAAACACGAAAGTGGACGTATAGGGTGTGACGCCTGCCCGGTGCCGGAAGGTTAATTGATGGGGTTATCTTCGGAGAAGCTCTTGATCGAAGCCCCGGTAAACGGCGGCCGTAACTATAACGGTCCTAAGGTAGCGAAATTCCTTGTCGGGTAAGTTCCGACCTGCACGAATGGCGTAATGATGGCGGCACTGTCTCCACCCGAGACTCAGTGAAATTGAAATCGCTGTGAAGATGCAGTGTACCCGCGGCTAGACGGAAAGACCCCGTGAACCTTTACTATAGCTTTGCACTGGACTTTGAACCTGCTTGTGTAGGATAGGTGGGAGGCTATGAAGCCGGGACGCTAGTCTTGGTGGAGCCAACCTTGAAATACCACCCTGGCATGTTCGGAGTTCTAACCTAGGCGTAACAGCGTCGGGGACAGTGCATGGTGGGTAGTTTGACTGGGGCGGTCTCCTCCCAAAGAGTAACGGAGGAGCACGAAGGTACCCTCAGCGCGGTCGGAAATCGCGCATTGAGTGCAAAGGCATAAGGGTGCTTGACTGCGAGACATACAAGTCGAGCAGGTGGGAAACCAGGTCTTAGTGATCCGGTGGTTCTGTATGGAAGGGCCATCGCTCAACGGATAAAAGGTACTCCGGGGATAACAGGCTGATTCCTCCCAAGAGTTCATATCGACGGGGGAGTTTGGCACCTCGATGTCGGCTCATCGCATCCTGGGGCTGAAGTCGGTCCCAAGGGTATGGCTGTTCGCCATTTAAAGCGGTACGCGAGCTGGGTTTAGAACGTCGTGAGACAGTTCGGTCCCTATCTGCCGTGGGCGTTGGAGATTTGAGGGGAGCTGCTCCTAGTACGAGAGGACCGGAGTGGACGTACCTCTGGTGTTCCGGTTGTCACGCCAGTGGCATTGCCGGGTAGCTACGTACGGAACGGATAACCGCTGAAAGCATCTAAGCGGGAAGCCGACCCCAAGATGAGATCTCCCTGGGTCCTTGCGACCCCTAAAGGTCCGTCGAAGACTACGACGTTGATAGGCTGGGTGTGGAAGTGCGGTAACGTATGAAGCTAACCAGTACTAATTGACCGTGAGGCTTGACCATATAACACCCAAGTGTTTTGGGCTAAGCGGATGTAATCCCAGCCGAATCATCACCAAATGCCGTGACGGAGGACAAAATCCTTCGCCACCAACAGTTTGCCTGGCGGCCAGAGCGAGTTGGAACCACCCGATCCCATCCCGAACTCGGAAGTGAAACGACTCAGCGCCGATGGTAGTGTGGGGCCTCCCCATGTGAGAGTAGGACACTGCCAGGCTTTTATCACTAAACCCCTGCTGATGCGATCAGCGATCAGTAGGGTGTTTTGTACCAGCCGAACGGATGTCGGTAATTGGGATGTCGGAAGCGGATGCTTGACATCGCCGGAATGGCTGCTAAAATAGCCCCTCTTACTTGCCTCTGCGGCAAAAGCTCTTTAAAAATCAGATTAGGTAATTTGTGTGGGTGCTCCGACTCGTCGAGAAGGCGAGAAACAATCGGAAGCATCTTTTACAGAAGATAATTCCGAGCTAATGGATTTGTCGCCCGTAAAGCGACATCAAACTTTGAACTGAAGAGTTTGATCCTGGCTCAGATTGAACGCTGGCGGTATGCTTAACACATGCAAGTCGAACGGGGGTAGCAATACCCTAGTGGCGGACGGGTGAGTAATGCATGGGAATCTGCCTGATAGTGGGGGACAACGCGGGGAAACTCGCGCTAATACCGCATACGCCCTACGGGGGAAAGAGGGGGATCTTCGGACCTCTTGCTATCAGATGAGCCCATGTCGGATTAGCTAGTTGGTAGGGTAAAGGCCTACCAAGGCGACGATCCGTAGCTGGTCTGAGAGGACGATCAGCCACACTGGGACTGAGACACGGCCCAGACTCCTACGGGAGGCAGCAGTGGGGAATATTGGACAATGGGGGCAACCCTGATCCAGCAATACCGCGTGTGTGAAGAAGGCCTGCGGGTTGTAAAGCACTTTCAGTTGGAAAGAAAAGCCTGAGGCTAATATCCTTGGGTCTTGACGTTACCATCAGAAGAAGCACCGGCTAACTCCGTGCCAGCAGCCGCGGTAATACGGAGGGTGCGAGCGTTAATCGGAATTACTGGGCGTAAAGCGCACGTAGGTGGTTGATTAAGTCAGATGTGAAAGCCCTGGGCTTAACCTGGGAATTGCATTTGATACTGGTCGACTAGAGTTTGGTAGAGGGAAGTGGAATTCCGGGTGTAGCGGTGAAATGCGTAGATATCCGGAGGAACACCAGTGGCGAAGGCGGCTTCCTGGACCAGAACTGACACTGAGGTGCGAAAGCGTGGGTAGCAAACAGGATTAGATACCCTGGTAGTCCACGCCGTAAACGATGTCAACTAGCTGTTGGATTCATTTAAGGATTTAGTGGCGAAGCTAACGCGATAAGTTGACCGCCTGGGGAGTACGGCCGCAAGGTTAAAACTCAAAGGAATTGACGGGGGCCCGCACAAGCGGTGGAGCATGTGGTTTAATTCGATGCAACGCGAAGAACCTTACCAGCCCTTGACATCCTCGGAACTTGGCAGAGATGCCTTGGTGCCTTCGGGAGCCGAGTGACAGGTGCTGCATGGCTGTCGTCAGCTCGTGTCGTGAGATGTTGGGTTAAGTCCCGCAACGAGCGCAACCCTTGTCCTTAGTTGCCAGCACGTAATGGTGGGAACTCTAAGGAGACTGCCGGTGACAAACCGGAGGAAGGTGGGGATGACGTCAAGTCATCATGGCCCTTATGGGCTGGGCTACACACGTGCTACAATGGCCAGTACAGAGGGTTGCCAACCCGCGAGGGGGAGCCAATCCCGCAAAGCTGGTCGTAGTCCGGATCGCAGTCTGCAACTCGACTGCGTGAAGTCGGAATCGCTAGTAATCGCGGATCAGCATGCCGCGGTGAATACGTTCCCGGGCCTTGTACACACCGCCCGTCACACCATGGGAGTGGGTTGCAAAAGAAGTAGGTAGCTTAACCTTCGGGAGGGCGCTTACCACTTTGTGATTCATGACTGGGGTGAAGTCGTAACAAGGTAGCCGTAGGGGAACCTGCGGCTGGATCACCTCCTTTAAAAAAGCCGACTGACGGGTCGGAGCTACCCACACAAATTACCTAATCAAGACAAGACTGAACCTGGGTCTGTAGCTCAGTTGGTTAGAGCGCACCCCTGATAAGGGTGAGGTCGGAGGTTCAAATCCTCCCAGACCCACCAATTTCCGAGGGGCCATAGCTCAGCTGGGAGAGCGCCTGCCTTGCACGCAGGAGGTCGGGAGTTCGATCCTCCCTGGCTCCACCAACTATTGGGATGATGGGTTTAAGTGTCAAGCGTCGAATGCTCTGAGGAGTGTTGGCCGCTTTGCATTATTCAGTCGAAGCATGCTCTTTAACAATTTGGTGATGATTTAGGCAAAGCTGAGAAATCAGCAAATGGGTATACATCAGCATAGTGATTAGAGATCCCAGAATATTTGGGGTTATATGGTCAAGTGATTAAGCGCATACGGTGGATGCCTTGGCAGTAGAAGGCGATGAAGGACGTAGTAGCCTGCGATAAGCTTCGGGGAGCCGGCAAACAGGCATTGATCCGAAGATTTCCGAATGGGGAAACCCACCCGCAAGGGTACCGCGCAAGCGGGGCGAACCTGGGGAACTGAAACATCTAAGTACCCAGAGGAAAAGAAATCAACCGAGATTCCCTTAGTAGTGGCGAGCGAACGGGGACTAGCCGATCAATCAGTGCGTAGTGGAACGGTCTGGAAAGTCCGGCGATACAGGGTGATAGCCCCGTACACGAAACCACCTGATTGACACATTAAGTAGGGCGGGACACGAGTTATCCTGTCTGAAGATGGGGGGACCATCCTCCAAGGCTAAATACTCTCTACTGACCGATAGTGAACCAGTACCGTGAGGGAAAGGCGAAAAGAACCCCTGTGAGGGGAGTGAAATAGAACCTGAAACCGTATGCGTACAAGCAGTGGGAGCCCTACGGGGTGACTGCGTACCTTTTGTATAATGGGTCAGCGACTTACATCTCAGTGGCAAGGTTAACCGTATAGGGGAGCCGTAGGGAAACCGAGTCTTAATAGGGCGAATAGTCGCTGGGAGTAGACCCGAAACCGGGCGATCTAGCCATGACCAGGTTGAAGGTGAGGTAACACTTACTGGAGGACCGAACCGGGATCTGTTGAAAAAGATTCGGATGAGTTGTGGCTCGGAGTGAAAGGCTAATCAAGCTCGGAGATAGCTGGTTCTCCTCGAAAGCTATTTAGGTAGCGCCTCATGTCTCACCCTGGGGGGTAGAGCACTGTTTCGGCTAGGGGGTCATCCCGACTTACCAACCCGATGCAAACTCCGAATACCCAGGAGTGCAATCATGGGAGACACACGGCGGGTGCTAACGTTCGTCGTGGAAAGGGAAACAACCCAGACCGCCAGCTAAGGTCCCCAAATCGTAGCTCAGTGGGAAACGATGTGGGAAGGCATAGACAGCCAGGAGGTTGGCTTAGAAGCAGCCATCCTTTAAAGAAAGCGTAATAGCTCACTGGTCGAGTCGGCCTGCGCGGAAGATTTAACGGGGCTCAAGCTACGTACCGAAGCTGCGGATGCCGCAAGGCATGGTAGAGGAGCGTTCCGTAAGCCGTCGAAGGTGTGCTGTAAGGCATGCTGGAGGTATCGGAAGTGCGAATGCTGACATAAGTAACGATAAAGGGGGTGAAAGGCCCCCTCGCCGAAAGTCCAAGGTTTCCTGCGCAACGTTAATCGGCGCAGGGTTAGTCGGCCCCTAAGGCGAGGCAGAAATGCGTAGTCGATGGGAATCCGGTTAATATTCCGGAACCAAATATCATTGCGATGGGGGGACGGAGAAGGCTAGACCATCCTGGCGTTGGTTGTCCAGGTCCAAGCGTTTAGGGAGTGTTCTTAGGTAAATCCGGGAGCACAATCCTGAGGCGTGATGGGGAGGTTCTACGGAACCGAAGTGGTTGACGCCCTGCTTCCAGGAAAAGCCTCTAAGCTTCAGATGATATTTGACCGTACTCGAAACCGACACAGGTGGACAGGATGAGTATTCCTAGGCGCTTGAGAGAACTCGGGTGAAGGAACTAGGCAAAATTGTACCGTAACTTCGGGAGAAGGTACGCCCGCGCAAGCGGGCCGCAGTGAAATGGCCGCTGCAACTGTTTATTAAAAACACAGCACTCTGCAAACACGAAAGTGGACGTATAGGGTGTGACGCCTGCCCGGTGCCGGAAGGTTAATTGATGGGGTTATCTTCGGAGAAGCTCTTGATCGAAGCCCCGGTAAACGGCGGCCGTAACTATAACGGTCCTAAGGTAGCGAAATTCCTTGTCGGGTAAGTTCCGACCTGCACGAATGGCGTAATGATGGCGGCACTGTCTCCACCCGAGACTCAGTGAAATTGAAATCGCTGTGAAGATGCAGTGTACCCGCGGCTAGACGGAAAGACCCCGTGAACCTTTACTATAGCTTTGCACTGGACTTTGAACCTGCTTGTGTAGGATAGGTGGGAGGCTATGAAGCCGGGACGCTAGTCTTGGTGGAGCCAACCTTGAAATACCACCCTGGCATGTTCGGAGTTCTAACCTAGGCGTAACAGCGTCGGGGACAGTGCATGGTGGGTAGTTTGACTGGGGCGGTCTCCTCCCAAAGAGTAACGGAGGAGCACGAAGGTACCCTCAGCGCGGTCGGAAATCGCGCATTGAGTGCAAAGGCATAAGGGTGCTTGACTGCGAGACATACAAGTCGAGCAGGTGGGAAACCAGGTCTTAGTGATCCGGTGGTTCTGTATGGAAGGGCCATCGCTCAACGGATAAAAGGTACTCCGGGGATAACAGGCTGATTCCTCCCAAGAGTTCATATCGACGGGGGAGTTTGGCACCTCGATGTCGGCTCATCGCATCCTGGGGCTGAAGTCGGTCCCAAGGGTATGGCTGTTCGCCATTTAAAGCGGTACGCGAGCTGGGTTTAGAACGTCGTGAGACAGTTCGGTCCCTATCTGCCGTGGGCGTTGGAGATTTGAGGGGAGCTGCTCCTAGTACGAGAGGACCGGAGTGGACGTACCTCTGGTGTTCCGGTTGTCACGCCAGTGGCATTGCCGGGTAGCTACGTACGGAACGGATAACCGCTGAAAGCATCTAAGCGGGAAGCCGACCCCAAGATGAGATCTCCCTGGGTCCTTGCGACCCCTAAAGGTCCGTCGAAGACTACGACGTTGATAGGCTGGGTGTGGAAGTGCGGTAACGTATGAAGCTAACCAGTACTAATTGACCGTGAGGCTTGACCATATAACACCCAAGTGTTTTGGGCTAAGCGGATGTAATCCCAGCCGAATCATCACCAAATGCCGTGACGGAGGACAAAATCCTTCGCCACCAACAGTTTGCCTGGCGGCCAGAGCGAGTTGGAACCACCCGATCCCATCCCGAACTCGGAAGTGAAACGACTCAGCGCCGATGGTAGTGTGGGGCCTCCCCATGTGAGAGTAGGACACTGCCAGGCTTTTATCACTAAACCCCTGCTGATACGATCAGCAGGGGTTTTTTTATATGCCTGACATGACGATTTACCGTTATCAAGTCTCTATTCAGTCGGTGGCGGAACACCTTTTCCGCGTCCGCCTGGACGTACCGCCGAATCTCCGGGAAAAGACGATACTGAGCCTGCCTGCCTGGATACCGGGTTCCTATAAAATTCGCGATTTCGCCCGCCATATCGTCGAGCTGTCCGCCAGTGACGGGTGTGCTTCCCTGGTCTGTGCAAAACTCGACAAGCAGCGCTGGTGCGTTCATAACGGCGGGACTGGGTTTGAGTTGAGCTATCTGGTCTACGCATGCGACATGTCTGTGCGTGGCGCCCACCTCGACGGTACCCATGCCTATTTCAACGGTCCGACCCTTTTGCTCCGTCCCGAGTGGGATTCCGATGCGTCCTATGAACTGGAACTGATCAGGCCCGAGGGTGATGCCTTTGCCGATTGGCGGGTTTATACGGCCCTGCCTGCCATCGAGACCGGCCCGGAGGGCTACGGGCGTTATGGGGCCGTCGATTACGCCCAATTGATCGATTGCCCCGTGGAGATGGGGCATGCCTGCACCAGTCTCTTCTCCGTTGCAGGTGTGCCCCATCGGCTGGTGGTTTCAGGCCGTCACCCCGGTGATCTTCAAGAAATCACCCAGGCACTGAAGTCGATTTGCAGCGCCCAGGTGGCTCTCTTCGGCGAATTGCCCCTCGATGATCAATATCTCTTTCTCCTGCAACTGGTTGGTAACGGCTACGGCGGGCTTGAGCACCGTAACTCCTCCAGCCTGATCTGCTCCCGCGCCGATCTGGAAAACCCCGACAAGGCCAAGCCCAGCGAGGGCTACCGCCAGTTTCTCGCCCTCTGTAGCCACGAGTACTTCCACCTCTGGAACGGCAAGCGCATCTTCCCCGAACAATACCGCGATCCTGACCTGTCGCGGGAGGTTCATTCCGAGCTGCTCTGGGTCGTGGAGGGGATTACCTCCTATTATGATGAATTGGCCTTGGTCCGGGCCGAGGTGGTCGATGAGTCTGCCTATCTGGATATGTTGGCCCAGAATCTCACCCGCTACTACAAAGGCTGGGGCCGCCTGCACCAGTCGGTCGCTGATTCCAGTTTCGATGCCTGGACCAAGTTCTACCAGCAGGACGAGAACGCGCCCAACGCCATTGTCAGTTACTACGTCAAGGGCGGCATCCTGGTGATGATGCTGGATCTGGCCATCCGTGCAGAGACCGGCGGTGAGTTCAGCTTCGATCACGTCATGCGTTACCTCTGGTGCCACTACGGCAAGCCGGGCATCGGCATCCCGGAGGACGCCATGCCAGGCATTATCGAACGGGCCGTTGGTATCGATTTGGGCGATCTGCTCCACTCCCTGGTCCATACCACAGAGGAGATCGACGCCAGGCTGGCGGAGTTGCTGGCCTCGGTTGGTGTGCGTTTCCGGCTCCGTCCGCCGCGAAGGCTTCAGGACAAGGGGGGCTTTCTGGACTCGGCCCCAACACAACAGAACCCCCCGCCCTGGCTGGGCGTCAATCTCAGGAACCATGTCCTGGGGGCCGAGGTGCTCAATGTCTATTCCGGAAGCCCCGCCGCTGAGGCCGGTCTCTCCTCAGGGGATGTCCTCATCGCCCTGAACGGCTTCAAACTGGAACAGGCCGGTTTTGACGAGGCTTTGCGGCGTGTCGCCTCTCTCCAGGAGGTCCCCATCCACTTCTTCCGGGGCGACGAGCTTCGCCTGGGCCGTTTCACCCCTCACCCCGGCCACCCTTTCGTTGCCGAGATCTGGCTTGACCCTGATGCATCAGATGCCTGTAAGCGAGCGCGCAACACATGGTTGCACCTCTCCTGATCCAGACCCTGGCCGATGGGTGCTTCCACTCCGGCGAGTCGCTGGCCGGCCGGATCGGGATCAGCCGGACCGCGATCTGGAAGCAGATCCAGAGCATGGAGTGCGCTTGGGGCTTGAAGGTCTTCGCCGTCAGAGGCAAGGGCTACAAACTGGCGCAACCCCTGGACCTGCTGGATGAGGCGGTCATATTGCACCAGATCCCCGCCGAGATTCAGCGCCGGATTCGGGCGCTGGAGATCCATGCCAGTATCGATTCCACCAACCGCCACCTGATGGGGAATCTCTCCGGCGCGGCCACGGGCCTCCAGGTCTGCCTGGCGGAGCAGCAGACGCAAGGGCAGGGCAGGCGCGGCCGGAATTGGTTCTCACCCTTCGCGGCGAATATCTATCTCTCCCTGTCGTGGCGCTCGTCACGACCCCCCCACCAGCTCGGCGGCCTGAGTCTGGCGTTGGGCGTTGTCGTGGCCGAGACCTTGCGAGAGCTGGGTTTCGAGGGGGTTGGGCTGAAATGGCCCAATGACCTTGTCCATGAAGCGGGCAAGCTAGGGGGGATTTTGATCCAGATGGCCGGAGAGAACGAGGGTCCCAGTAGTCTGGTGGCAGGACTGGGCCTCAACGTTCGCATGCCGGCCGGGGCCGGGCAGAACATCGGCCAGCCCTGGGTTGATCTCAGCGCCCTGGGCCGGCCTCCCGCCCGTTCCTTGTTGGCGGGGCTTCTCATCAAGGCGCTTGTCAATGGCCTGACCCAGTACGAGACCCTTGGCCTGGAGCCCTTTCTTGCCCGCTGGAAGCGTCTTGATCACTTCCTGGGTCGTGAGGTGGCGCTCTTGCGGGGCGATGAGCGTATCCAGGGACGCTGCGCCGGCATAGCCGGGGACGGGTCGCTGCTCTTGCATACCGGAAGGGGGTTGGAACGTTTCCACGGGGGAGAGATCTCCCTGCGAGGCTGCTAAAAATACGATGACAACGACCCTCCTGGTGGACATGGGCAACAGCCGGCTGAAATGGACCCTGCTCCAGGGCGGGGCACGGGGTGTCCTGCATTCGGAACCTTACAGCCCCGACCGGGTGCCGGATCTATTGAGCAAGGCTTGGCCGCCCAACCCTGTCCCTGGCCGGATATTGATCGCCAGCGTCGCATCCGGCGCGATCAATGGAGTGTTGAGGCGCTGGATTGAGGCCACCTGGAAGGTCAGCCCAGACTTTATTCAAAGCGAGGCACAGTGTCTCGGTGTCACCAACGGCTACCGGCAGCCCGAGCGGCTCGGGGTCGATCGCTGGCTGGCCCTGATCGCCGCCTACCACCATTGCCGGGGGCCGGTCGGCATCGTCGATGCCGGAACGGCCGTTACCATCGACTTGGTGGATCGGCTCGGCATTCACCAAGGCGGCTGGATACTGCCTGGCTTGGCCCTCTATCCTCGCTGCCTGCGCGCCAACACGGCTATTCCTGATTTCGGGGAACTTGCCCCAACCCTGACCTTTGGAACCGGCACGGCGGAGGCCATCGCCAACGGCGGCCTGGCGGCCGTCGCGGGCGCCATCGAGACCGCCGCCCGGATCGCCTCCACACAAGAGACACTGCGCGGCATAAGATGGGTGCTTACCGGGGGCGATGCGGATAGACTGGCCTCCATGATTTCTCTCGATTTTGAGATAATCGGCGAACTGGTGATGGACGGTCTGAATCGGATAGCCGAGTTGTTGGTGGCAAAGCAATGATACGAATGATCGTGGCCGTGCTCCTGGCGGCCAATCTGGCGCTGCTCGTCTGGGTGCTCAACGAGCCTGAAGATGCGAAAAATCGGCCTCCCCAGGCTGGTGGTGATCTCAAGCTCCTGTCCGAGGTGAAAAAAAACCCAGCACCGGCCTCTGTGCCTACGGAGCCCGAAGTTGCGGCGGCCAGGCCTGCCGAGGCTGCCCAGATCCCCGCCGCCAAACCGGCGCAGGCTGAAAATCCGGCCAGCTCCGCATCCGCACCGCAGCCTGCTGTGATGCATCAGGCACCTGAGCCGCCGAAAACCGGGGGCGCAGTCACCCAGTCGATTTCCGAGCCATCCCGGCAGGTAAAGACCGAGGTGCAGCTGCCGACGGCAACCCCCAGCGCTCCGGCGCATCCCGAAGCGGCACAGCCGGTAGCGGTGCAAACACCCGAACCGGCGCCAAAAGAACCGGAACCTGTCGCCGTCAAGACCGAATCCGCCAAACCGAGCTGCTATAGCTTCGGCCCCCTGGAGGAGCGGCTCGCTGCCATAGGCATCATGGCGCGCCTGAAGGAGAAGACGAGTGACCAGGATATCCGTCAGGAAGGAACAAAGCTCACCGAAGGCTTCCGGGTCTTGATCAGAACAGCCAAGACCGAGGAGGAATCGCGCGCCTTGGAACAGCGAGTCCTGGCGGCAGGGATCACCGATATCTGGCGGATCAGCCGGGGCGAGGACCAGAATGCCATCTCCATGGGTATGTTCTCGCAACGCGCAAATGCCGCGAAAAGGGTCTACCAGGCAAAGGGGCTTGGCTTCGAAGCCATTATCGAACCCAAGGTGGCCGACAAGGAGCGATTCTGGATCGAGTTCGTCAGCGATCAAGAGACGCTTTCCGCCGCTGACCTCGGACTTAAGCCGGGACCCGGACAGTCGTTGAAGAAACGTCCCTGCAACGGCAAAGACCCCCGGAAACCCTGATTCCCGTTCTGTGCAAAGCATCGGGCACTGCGCTAGAATGCCACGCTCGCGCTGGCGTAGCTCAGCAGGTAGAGCAGCTGATTTGTAATCAGCCGGTCGCGGGTTCGATTCCTGTCGCCAGCTCCAATTTTCCGATACCCCAAAAATGCCCGCGTTCGCGGGCATTTTTGCTGGTGCTCCCCTTTTTGCCTCGCCTTTGAGACGTGCGCATTTCCGATTTCCACAGGCGATCCTCTTCCCGGCAGTGCCGGGTTGAGGCGCCCTTGTCAACCCTTTATTTGGGAATTCTGGCTAAAGGCCTGTTTCTATTCACAGAAGACGTGCCGGTGAAGAATCCCGCCGGAGGACGGAACAATAGGGGCAAGATCTGTCAATAGCAATCTTGTATCCTATTGATTCATAAGAAAACATCCGAGATTGGCTAAAAAGTAACCAATCTGAAACAAGGCCCCTGAAACCGTGGCCTCCAGGCAATTGCTACAGAGAAGTACACAGGGTTACTAACAGGGGATGGGGAGAAGTGTCAAACCCCTTGTTCCGTGGCGGTATTTCGACTGTCAACCCCCGCAATCGGGAATGCAGTGGGCTCCAGATCGTGAAACTTTGGCTGCCATCGGCGGGCGCTCTCCCCGGCCCCGAATGGTGTAAAATTCCCGGCCTTCGGTTTCGGGGTGCCGGAACTCACTTTATCCAGGAAAAATGTCATGGGCTTCAAATGCGGAATCGTCGGCCTGCCCAACGTGGGCAAGTCCACCCTGTTCAACGCGCTCACCAAGGCAGCCATCGCCGCTGAGAACTACCCCTTCTGCACCATCGACCCCAATGTCGGCATCGTGCCCCTGCCCGATCCCCGGCAGGACGTGCTTGCCACCATCGTCAAGCCCGAGCGCATCGTCCCCACCAGCATGCAGTTCGTCGATATCGCCGGACTGGTCGCGGGCGCTTCCAAGGGCGAGGGGCTGGGCAACAAGTTCCTGGCCAACATCCGCGAGACCGACGCCATCGCCCATGTGGTGCGCTGTTTCGTCAACGACGATGTCATCCATGTGGCCGGGCGCATCGACCCCCTCTCCGACATCGAGGTGATCGACACCGAGCTGGCCCTGGCCGATCTGGAATCGGTGGAAAAGGCCCTCGACCGCGTACTGCGCCAGGTCAAGACCGGCGACAAAAAGGTGCTTTTCCGCAAGGATCTGCTGGAACGGGTGCGCATGCACCTCGACCAGGGCCAGCCGGTCCGATCCCTCGGTCTGAGCGAGGAGGAACGGCAGGAGATCCGCGACCTCTTCCTGCTCACCATCAAGCCCAACATGTACGTGGCCAATGTCGCCGAGGACGGCTTCGAGAACAATCCCGCCCTGGACGTTGTCCGGCAGCGGGCCGAACGGGAAGGCTCCATGGTCGTCCCCGTCTGCGCCGCCATGGAGGCCGAGATGCTGGAGCTGGACGGCGCAGAGCGGGCCATCTTCCTGGCCGATATGGGACTGGATGAACCGGGCCTGAACCGCGTCGTCCGTGCCGGTTATAAATTGCTGGGCCTTCAGACCTACTTCACCGCCGGGGTCAAGGAAGTCCGCGCCTGGACCATCCCCATCGGTGCCACAGCCCCCCAGTCCGCCGGCGTCATCCACTCCGACTTCGAGCGAGGCTTCATCCGCGCCGAAGTGATCGCTTACGACGACTTCGTGCAATACAAAGGCGAGCAAGGCGCCAAGGAGGCCGGCAAGATGCGATCCGAAGGCAAGGAATATGTGGTCAAGGACGGCGATGTCATCCACTTCCGCTTCAATGTTTGACGAACAGGCTCACCGGCATTGACTCTCGTCGAGGCGCTGATTAAAATCCCCAACCTCTCATGGCAAGGTAGCTCAGCTGGTTAGAGCACAGCACTCATAATGCTGGGGTCGGCGGTTCGATCCCGCCCCTTGCTACCAATAAAAACAAAGGCCTACGGCGCAAGCGACGTAGGCCTTTTTGTTTGGGATTTCTCATGGACGAAAGAAACAAAGAGTGGACATGACGAGTAAAGGAACCCTACGCTAACGGCTTCCACGGTTTCATCCAGTAACGAAATCCCCACATCGATTGCCCATGACAAGGGGCTTGAATCTGTCGAGGCCGACTGACTATGCGCTGGATTGCCCCCACCGAAAAAGACCCCGCCGGCGCCATGCTGGATGGGATGCCGCAGGCCGGCAACGATCGACAGTCCGTTTTTGGGGGGTATTTGGAGATTGTCTGCGTCCCCTTGCTGATGGTCTTTCACCGGCTTTGTTATGACCTGACCGGCATCCTACTTTCCGGGAGCGCCGTCGATCATGGCCCGCTGTTGCTCACCCGCCTGGACGAATGGATTCCCTTTGTCCCGGTCTTCGTCCTGCCCTATATCCTCACCTGGGGCTATGGCGGGTTCATCGTCCTTTATGCCTTGCTCTCCAGGACCTACGACCACCGGCTGTTCCGCTATTTCTATCTGGCCTTTCTGCTGATGACCGGGGTGGAGTGCCTGCTCTGGCTCACCTTTCCGGCACAGATCTCGATCCGGGCCGGGGCGACCGAGCTGGCGCGGTCGGGCTGGCTGGGCGAACTGACCTCCTATGTCTATCAGCGGGCGACGCCCTGGAATGTGATCCCTTCGGCCCACATAGCCTTTGCCTGGCTTGCCTGGCTCTTCTCCGCCCATTTCGCCAGGGCGGGGCAGCGTTGGCCGTTCCTCGCGGCATTTATTCTGGTGGCGCTTTCGGTGCTCTTCATCAAAAACCACTATCTGGCCGATGTGGCCGGCGGGGTCTTGCTCGGGCAATCGATTTATCTGCTGGTCTTCCGGCCGGCCTGCCGTCGCGGCCTGCTGGACAGACTGCCGGGTTCCCTTGTCGTCGGTGTTTCCCTGGCCGCAGCCACGGCGGCAACCCTGGGTTTTATGAGCCTGCAAGGATGAGCATGGAATTCGTCGGTCACAAAACCATTGCCCTGCTGGACCTCTGGTCCTTGTTCCACTTTCTCGCCGGAGTGGCAATCGGCAACCTGTTGTTCAGGCTGCTGCCGCGCCGGGTCAACCAGGATGCCGTCAGAGAATCCCAGTATGCCCTGGGATATTTCGTACTGACCATGATCCTTCTGCTGGCCTATGCCTGGGAATTGCTGGAATACGGGTTGGAACAGGGTCTGGTCGGCGAGGGCGTCGCCTTTTGGTTCCAAGGGCAAGAGCACTGGCTCAATCGCCTGCTGGCCGATCCCCTTTTGCTGCTCGCCGGCTATCTGCTCAGCCGCCGCTTCCCTCCCGTGGTGTGGCCGGCGCGTTTGATCATCCTCATCTGGCTGTGGCGGTTTCTCTTTGTATTGCCGCACAGCATGGCCTACCCCTAAACGCCCCATCACGCAGCTTTTCCGCAGGGCGCGCACACTGATTGTGCGCTTTGCTCTCGCTGATGCACTTGTATCGTGCGAAATCCTGCCCGTAATTGAGGCGTGTAAATCTAACCCATTGATATGTAAGTGCCGCAATGGTGGCATGAATGGTGCATTCGATTGCGGATATTCAATTGACCCTCAATGACCTTTGTTCGGAGTGACCTAACGATGAAAAACCGGGGATTGATCGGCCTGGCGGGTGCGGTGCTGATGGCGCCTTCGCTGGCCCTGGCCGAGGAAGCGACCCTCAATGGCGCAAATACCGCGTGGATACTGACCTCCACTGCACTGGTTTTGTTCATGACCCTGCCGGGGCTGGCGTTGTTCTACGGCGGGCTGGTGCGCACCAAGAACGTGCTTTCGGTGATGATGCAGTGTTTCGCCATCGCCGGGGTGGTTTCGATCCTCTGGTTGATCGCGGGCTACAGCCTGGCCTTTGGGCCGGGGAATGGGGTGATCGGGGATTTCAGCAAGGTCATGCTGGCGGGCGTGGGGCGCGAGACCCTGGCGGCGGGGAATATCCCGGAATCGCTGTTCATGGCCTTCCAGATGACCTTCGCCATCATCACCCCGGCCCTGATCGTCGGCGCCTTCGCCGAGCGCATGAAGTTCGCCTCCATGCTGCTGTTCAGCGCCCTCTGGCTGATGCTGGTCTATGTGCCGGTGGCCCATTGGGTCTGGGGCGGCGGCTGGCTGCAAAAGATGGGGCTCTATGATTTCGCGGGCGGGGTGGTGGTGCATATCACCGCCGGGGTCGCGGCCCTGGTGGCCGCCCTGGTGATGGGGCCTCGCAAGGGCTTTCCCGCCACGGCCATGCCGCCCCACAACATGACCATGACCGTGACCGGCGCGGGTATGCTCTGGGTCGGTTGGTTCGGTTTTAATGGGGGCAGTGCCCTGGCCGCCGACGGCAACGCCGCCATGGCCTTGCTGGTGACCCATATCTCCGCCGCGACCGGGGCCGTGACCTGGTCCGCCATCGAATGGAAGCGCTTCGGCAAGCCCAGCGCCCTGGGCGCCGTCACCGGCATGGTGGCCGGGCTCGGCACCATCACCCCGGCCTCCGGCTTCGTCGGCCCCGGCGGCGGCCTGATCATCGGCCTGCTGGCGGGCGGGATCTGCTTCAGCGCCACCATGTTCATCAAGCGGGTGTTGAAGATCGACGACTCCCTGGATGTCTTCCCCGTCCATGGGGTCGGCGGCATGCTGGGCACCCTCCTGGCGGGCGTCTTCTCCTCCACCGGCCTGGGGCTCTTCAGCGGCTACGGCTTCGCCAGCGGGGTCGCCGACATGGGCGGGCAGGTCGGGGTGCAGTTGACCGGCGTCGTCGCCACCGTCCTCTTCACCGCCATCGTCACCTGGGGGCTGCTGAAAGGGGTGGGCGCCCTGTTCGGCCTTCGCGTCGAGGAGGAGGAAGAGGTGGGCGGTCTGGACATTGCCCTGCACGAGGAGCGCGGTTACGATCTGCATTGACGCTCGGCCGGGGCAAAGCCCCGTGGCATCGGCGAACCCCGGCGGTCCCTTGGACGCCGGGGTTTTTTCTCTGCGAAAGGCTGCATTCCCGCCGCTACTTTGTTAGCTTTAGCAGGTCAATTTCCACATCCACTGGGGCAAAACCATGAGCACGGAAATCCTTATCGGCGGCAACGGCAAGACCCAAGCCAAACTGGCTGGACGCATGGCCAATCGTCACGGTCTGATCGCCGGGGCCACGGGTACCGGCAAAACCGTCACCCTCCAGGTGCTGGCGGAGGGCTTCTCCCGCGCCGGGGTACCGGTTTTCATGGCCGACGTGAAGGGCGACCTCTCCGGTCTGGCCCAGACCGGGACGATGAACGACAAGATCAAGACCCGTATCGAGAGCATCGGCATCCAGGGTTATTCCAGCGCCCCCAACCCGGTCCTCTGCTGGGACCTGTTCGGCAAGCTGGGGCACCCCATCCGCACCACCATCTCCGACATGGGGCCGCTGCTGCTCTCCAACCTGCTGGAGCTGAACGACATTCAGACCGGCGTGCTCTACAGCGCCTTCGCCGTGGCAGACGACAACGGCATGCTGCTGCTGGACTTGAAGGACCTGCGCGCCATGCTCAACTGGGTGGGCGAGCATGCCCAGGAGCTGGGGACCAAGTACGGCAACATCGCCCCCGCCAGCATCGGCGCCATCCAGCGCAGCCTGCTGGTGCTGGAAGAGCAGGGCGCCGAGCACTTCTTCGGCGAGCCGGCCCTGAGCCTCCAGGACCTGATGATCACCGACTTCTCCGGCCACGGCGTCATCAGCATCATGGACGTGACCGAGGTGATGTCCAAGTCGCCCCGGCTCTACGCCACCTTCCTGCTCTGGCTGCTGGCCGAGCTGTTCGAGCAGATGCCCGAGGTGGGCGATGCCGACAAGCCCAAGCTGGTCCTCTTCTTCGACGAGGCCCACCTGCTGTTCGACCGCGCCCCCCAGTCCCTGCTGGACAAGATCGAACAGGTGGTGCGCCTGATCCGTTCCAAGGGCGTCGGGGTCTATTTCATCTCCCAGAGTCCCCTCGACATCCCCACCGACATCCTGGGCCAGTTGGGCGCCCGCGTGCAGCACGCCCTGCGCGCCTTCACCCCCAAGGACCAGAAGGCGGTCCAGACCGCGGCCGAGACCTTTCGCCCCAATCCCGAGATCGACACCGCGACGGTGATCACCGAACTGGGTACCGGCGAGGCGCTGGTTTCGACCCTCGACGAGAAGGGCGCCCCCTCCCCGGTGGAGCGGGTCTTCATCTGTCCCCCCGGTTCGCGCATCGGTCCCCTGACCGATGGGGAACGCAGCGAACTCCTCGGGCGTTCCCCCATCAAGGGCCGCTACGATACGGCGCAGGACCGCGAATCGGCTTATGAGCTGTTGCAGAAGCGCATCGAGGAAGAATCCCGCGTCAAGGCCGAGGAGCAGGCCCGCGTGGTGGCCGAAAAACAGCAGGCCAAGGAGGAGCGGGAGAGCCAGCGCGGCACCGGCCGCCAGACCGTCACCGAGGCGATTCTCAAAAGCGTGGCCCGTTCCGTCTCCAGCTCCATCGGTCAGCAGATCGGGCGCCAGATCATTCGGGGTGTGCTGGGGTCGTTGTTGAAATAACTGCTTCGCTCCCCCTCCCCAACCCTCCCCCAGAGGGGAGGGGGTAATACTTAAAAACAAACCTATCCTTGGAGGCGTCGCGCAGATGATCCCTAGACTTCATCGACTTGCCCTGCTGGTTCTGGCTGGCTGGGTACTTTTCATCCCCGTCGCCGAGGCCCGTTATGGCGAGGAGATCTGCAACAATCAGGGGTTCAAATGCCATGAGGTCAAGAAGGGCGACAACTGGCAAAGGCTCTTCCCCAGCGGGCGCGACCGCAACCTGGTGCAGCGCCTCAACCGCATGAACACACGGCTTCGCGTCGGCATGGTCATCGCCGTGCCGAAGAACCTGGGGACGACCTCCCTGGGGGATATCTCCCCCTTCCCTGCCAAGATCGAATCCTCGGACCAGAGCCAGGTCTTCGTCAATCAAGGCGAGCTGGCCTGGGGGGCCTACGACAAAAGCGGCAATTTGATCAAATGGGGCCCCATGTCGGGCGGCCAGTCCTACTGCGAAGACATCCGGGAACGCTGCGCGACTCCCTCGGGACAGTTCACTGCCTTCCGTAAGGAAGGGGCCGATTGCATCTCCAAGACCTTTCCCCTTAACGAAGGCGGCGCTGAGATGCCCTTCTGCACCTTCTTCAGCGGGGGCGTCGCCTTCCACGGTTCGGCAGAAGTGCCTGGCTTCCACGCCAGTCACGGTTGCGTCCGCATGTTCACCGAAGACGCCCGCTGGCTGAATACCGAGTTCGTCGAACTGGGCAAGACCCGCGTGATGGTGGACAGCAGCCTACCGCACAGCCCCCGCCCGCTGGTGAAAAGCACCTACGGCATCGGCATGAGCAATAGCAAGGGCGGCATGCCATCCTTCCCCTGGCATTGAGTATCAGGCTGGAGACTTGAGGCTGGAGGCGTTTCTTCCCTCAAGCCCCCAGCCAAATATAAGTCACATCCCGCTGTCTTTATCCAGGGCAGAGGAATACAATGAATTTCTTCACGGGCGCCATCCGGTCGGCGCTCCCTGTCTCGCGGCTGTCTCCCTTCTCCAAGGCTCACCCTCGAACGATTATCTTGTATCGCCTCGCCTTGACCGGTCTCGTGCGACCACGAGGTGGGCAGGCTTGGAGTATTTATGCCCTTTTCAAAACTTGGCCTTCAGGCCGAACTCCTGCGCGCGATCGTGTCGCAGGGCTATTCCAGCCCCACCCCCATTCAGACTCAGGCCATCCCCGTAGTGCTCGCAGGCCGTGATGTCCTGGCCGGCGCCCAGACCGGCACCGGCAAGACCGCCGCATTCGCACTGCCTTTGTTGCAACTGCTCAGCGGCAAGCCGCGTACCGGCAAGGCCCCGCGCGCCCTGGTTTTGACCCCTACCCGCGAACTGGCCGCCCAGGTTGCCGAGAGCGTGCAGACCTATGGCGCCCACCTGTCGCTACGTTCGACGGTGGTCTTCGGCGGCGTCAGCATCAATCCCCAGAAGGACGCAATCAACCGGGGCGTCGATGTCCTGGTGGCGACCCCCGGCCGTCTGCTGGACCACGTCGGACAGCGCAGCGTCGATCTGTCACGCATCGAGATCCTGGTGCTGGACGAGGCAGACCGCATGCTCGACATGGGCTTCATCAACGACATTCGCAAGGTGCTGGCCCTGCTGCCGAAGCAGCGGCAGAACCTGCTCTTCTCCGCTACCTATACCGATGAGATCAAGCGCCTGGCCGACGGCCTGCTGCGCAATCCGGCCCTGATCGAAGTGGCGCGCCGCAATACCGCTGCCGAAACCGTCTCCCAAGTGGTCTACCGGGTGCAGAAAGAGCACAAGCGCGACCTCTTGATCCATCTGGTCAAAGATGGCCAATGGCAGCAGGTGCTGGTCTTCACCCGTACCAAGCATGGCGCCAATCGCCTGGCCGAGCAGCTCGGCCGCGCCGGTATCGAGTCCGCCGCCATTCACGGCAACAAGAGCCAGGGCGCCCGTACCAAGGCCCTCGCCGGTTTCAAGGACGGCTCCGTGCGCGTCCTGGTGGCTACCGATATCGCCGCCCGCGGCCTGGATATCGACCGTTTGCCCCATGTGGTGAATTACGAGCTGCCCAACGTCCCCGAGGACTATGTCCACCGGATCGGCCGCACCGGCCGTGCCGGCGAAGAGGGCGCAGCCCTGTCGCTGGTGGAGCCGGAGGAAACGAAGATGCTGAAGGACATTCAGCGTGTGTTGAAAAGGGACATCCCGGTGGCGGAACTGCCCAATTTCCCGCTCGGCGCGAGACAGCCCGAGGATGCGCGGCCGCCGCAGGTCCGGCGCCACGGCCCGCGTCATGCGGGCAACGCCCCGGCCCATGCCGACGCCCATCGCAAGCCCCGTCCGCGCAACCCGCAGCGCCGGGCTGCCGGGGATGCACGCTAACCCCATGAGGAACTTGCAGAATTGCCATCCTGGCAACTTTGCATGAATCCCTATTCGCCATTGATGGCAAATCGTCGTCGCCTTCCTGGTGTTGGTTTGGCGGCGGCGTTCTTCTCGACCAACACCTACCAGGAACGAAGCAATGATGAATATTTACGTGGGCAACCTGCCCTACAGTGTGACCGAAAACCAGTTGCGTGACGCCTTCGCCGCCTATGGCGAAGTATCCAAGGTGAGCATGATCACCGACAAATTCACCGGTCAGTCCAAGGGCTTTGCCTTTGTGGAAATGGCGAGTAACTCCGCCGCTGACGCAGCCATCAAGGGTCTGAACGAAACCCCCCTGGGTGGACGCAATATCAAGGTGAACCAAGCCAAGCCGCGCTCCGAACAGCGTCCTGCCACCCGCAGCCAGCGCTGGTAAGAACCTCCTTCTGACGACGGCCAAGGAAGGCCGCGTTTTGAAGATTGGGCAGGATTGACAGGATTTTTCAGGACTAACAGGTTTCTTTCCTGTAAACCCTGAAAAGTCCTGTTGGTCCTGTCTGTTTTTGTTTCGCCCTCAGCCCAGGGCGGGCAAGGCACGCCATTCCCACACCATCCTCGATGTAAAGCTTGAAAACGGGCATCTCGCCCGTATTTCTTCACTGCGCGGGTCCTTTGCGCCCCGGCAAAGCAGTCATCAACGAGGAGACATCGCATGCAATACCTCCATCAAGGGCCGTCGGCCCTGGTCCGGTCCTCTCTGGCCCTGGTCGCGTTAGGCGTCATGGGACTCGGCGGACCCCTGAGCGGCGGGGAAAGTGCGACGCTCACCCATGGCGCCCCGCAGGGGACGGAGTCCATCGTCCTCGGCATGGGCTGTTTCTGGGGAGCGGAAAAACGCATGGCGGCACTGCCGGGGGTGATCGATGTCATGAGCGGCTACGCCGGAGGGGATTATCCCGATCCCGGTTACCGCCAGGTCATCGACAGCGAGCGCCGGCCCGGCGTGCGCAATCATGCCGAGGTGGTCCGGGTGGTCTTCGACCCGGCCCAGACCTCGGTGGAACAGATCCTGGCCCGTTTCTGGGAAAACCACGACCCGACCCAAGGCGACCGCCAGGGCAACGATATCGGCACCAATTACCGTAGCGCCGTCTATTACGGCTCCGAGACCCAGCACAAAGCCGTCCTCATGAGCCGGGACGCCTATCAAAAGGCCCTGAGTGCCGCCGGACAGGGGGCCATCACCACCGAGATCGCCCCCCTCAAGACCTTCTATCCGGCCGAGGCCTATCACCAGGACTACCTGGCCAAGAATCCCAACGGCTACTGCGGTCTCGGCGGGACAGGCGTCCGGTTCCCCGGCGGCATGGGGGACAAGGCCCAGGCCATCCAGCCGCTGGACCCGAAGGGGCTCTCGGCCCAGGAGCAGCTCATCGTCTTCGAGGCGGAGCATTGCCCCTTCTGCGAGTTGTTCCGGGAGCAGGTATTGAAGGATTGGTCAGCGAAACAGCCGGTCGCCGTCAGCCTCTCACCCCGGCAGCCCAAGGGCTGGACCCTGGAGAAACCCCTCTGGGCCACGCCGACCATCGTCCTGTTCCGCGAGGGCAAGGAGGTCTCCCGCTACACCGGCTACAACGGTGAGAAGGAGCGTTTCTGGAAGTGGCTCGGCTTCGCCACCCTGACCGAGGAGCAGCAACGCATCGCCTTCCAAAGCGGCACCGAGCGCCCCTTCACCGGTTCGCTCCTGGACAGCCACGCCGAAGGGACCTACGTGGACCCCGTCAGCGGCGCGCCCCTGTTCCGCAGCGGCAACAAATTCAACAGCGGCACCGGCTGGCCCAGCTTCTTCGATCCCATCGAAGGGGCCGTGACCCTGCACGAGGACAGCAGCCTGGGCATGCGCCGGGTCGAGGTCCGCAGTGCCAGCACCGGCATCCACCTGGGCCACGTCTTCGACGACGGCCCGCCCCCCACCGGCAAGCGCTACTGCATCAACAGCCAGGTACTGAGGTTCGTGCCGGATAAGTAGCTGCGCATTCATGCGCATCTTTGGACGCTCCAGAGTCCTGATCGCGATGCTGGGTGCCTGAGTAATATCACAGCAGCCGATCAGCGCCTCAGCCGAAGGTCGCTGATGAATTCACGGGGATGCGAAATTTAGCGGGCCGACTCGCGAGCCCGGCTACCGGCTTCGGGCCTCGGGCCTCGCTTTGGGTGGCGTTGGAATTTCAGAGGTAGGGAGCCAGGATGGATTTAGGCAAGGATGCCCAATCACGGTGACACTTTACTAAATACACTTTGTCGAGGGTATTTGGTGTATTTAGTAAAGTGTCACCGTAATTCCACGCAGTAGCCGCATGCGGCGAGGCGTCCGATGAAAGTCTCACGGGAAATGGGGAAGACTTCGCCTGGGTCTTCGGTCTACTCGACCCGTAATTCGTTTGACTGACGCCCCGTCAGGCTTACAATCCCCATAACCATCGCCACGCTGGCGGTTCAGTCCAACTGAGGTTTATCCGCCGCAATGTCCGCCTGCGCTCTCCTCGTTCGTTCCTGGCGGCGGATAAACGCTATTCGTTAGGCTTCATGAAATCAGTCGAGCACCTCTTCCACTACACGTCGCTCGAATCGTTGGCGCTCATCCTGAAGAGCGGGAAGATTCGCTTCACAAGACTCGATCGCCTCGATGACGTGACAGAGTCCCAACGCATCGCTGGCATCGAGTTCGGCAAGTACGTACTCGCAAGTTGCTGGACTGAGGAGGCGGAGGACAGCCTGCCCCAGTGGCACATGTACGGATCGGGGATGGGGGGCGTGCGTTTGCAGTTCCCCAAGCAAGTGTTCCCACAACTGCCCTACGTCGTTCCGAAGGATGTCCCTGGCATCGAGGTCAATGACATCTACTTGAGCCCCATCACTTTTGAACAGGGCATTGCGGATCACTGCCTCGTCACGCCGCTGCTCTTCGAGCACGAGCTGGCCGGTCCAGTCGAGTACGTTGACGACGTGCGCCAGGCCGTAGCTGCACACATAGGCTCGAGTGTCGACAGCGCGGGATCGCCGACATCCACCATAAGCAAGACCGGTCGTGTGGTTCGGTACAAGGCCAAGACCTGGAGCTTTCAGAGCGAGTACCGCTTCGTGCTGGCAGCCCTACCTACAGAGAGTCATCCCTCGCTCGGAATGGGCAATGTCGCCGCTGCCCTACGTGCAGGAGTAGACCACGGCCTGCACTTCTTCGATATCCCAGTCGACTCACTCGCTCTCGCAAAGCTAGTTGTTCGGACCGGGCCGCTGTGCACGCCCGGCTCGGTGGCATGCATCGAAGCTCTTCTATCGAAATGGGCCCCGACTGCCGGTATCGAAGCCAGCCCCCTCACCGGCACTATCCGGCGCAGAGCAGCATGAAGCCTAACCCTTCGCTCGAGTGGACGGCCACCGGCAAGGCGCCTTGCCGCCGTCCGCCGCTCAGCTCAAACGTTGGGCTTCTGGGAGGCCGACATGATCGCCGATGTAATTACGGTGACACTTTACTAAATATACTTAATTGATTGTATATTTACAATTACGGTGACACTTTACTAAATACACTTTGTCGAGGGTATTTGGTGTATTTAGTAAAGTGTCAACGTAATTCCGGGTTAAGATCGTTTCTGCCCCCATTTTTCGCTACCAACCTTTGAAATTCGGCAATAAGCCGGCCAGTTCTGCCTCGGTCAAATTGCGCCAGGCACCGGGTTTTAATTGGCCCAATTTGACATTGACGATTCTGATGCGGCGTAGCTGAGTCACTTTATAGCCGAGCGCTTCGCTCATTAGGCGAATTTGTCTGTTCAAACCTTGGGTCAGGGTAATTCGAAAGCCAAACTTCGCCAATCGACTCAGCTTGCAAGGCTTGGTCATTTCCCTATGAATACGCACACCACGCGCCATGCTGCGCAGGAACTCATCGGTGACGGCCTTATTTACGCCCACCAGATATTCTTTTTCGTGATTATTCTCGGAGCGCAGAATTTGATTGACGATATCGCCATTGCTGGTCATCAGAATCAAACCCTCCGAGTTCTTGTCCAGGCGTCCAACCGGAAAGATTCGTTCCTGATGGTCGACAAAGTCCAGGATATTGCCTTTCACCCCGGTGTCGGTTGTGCAGGTAATGCCGACCGGTTTGTATAGCGCGATATAAACATGTTTACGTTTATTGTTGGCGGTTGCCTTGGGCTTTATCTCGTTGCCATCGACACGGACGACCATGCCCTCCAGCCACTTCGCGCCGGTGAGGGCGGTTTCTCCATCCAAGGTTACACGTTGCTGCGTAATCAACTCATCGGCTTCGCGCCTTGAGCATAACCCGGATTCGCTGATGAATTTATTCAGTCGCATGGGTCAATTCTCCAACACCCGCACCTTCAGGGTTTTGCCCTTGACCTTGCCCGCCGCCAGTTTGCGCACCACTTCCCTCGCGATGTTGTGGTCCACGGCCACATAGGTGGATTGGTCGGTGACGGTGATTTTGCCGACTTGTTCGCGCTTGAACCCGGCCTCGCCGGTGAGCGCCCCCAGCACGTCGCCGGGGCGGATTTTTTCCTTGCGTCCACCCAGCATCTGGAGCGTCACCATGGGCGGCACCAGGGGCTGGTCGTTCCCGCTTTGCAACGAGCCGAGGCGGAGCCATTCCGGGTCCCCGCCCATGATGGGACCTAGGGCGGCGACGCGGCGGGCGTCGGCGGGGCTGCACAGGCTGAGTGCCCAGCCGTCCTCGTCGGCGCGGCCGGTGCGGCCAATGCGGTGGATGTAAATTTCCGGGTCGGGAGTGACATCGACGTTGATGACGGCTTCGAGTTGGGCGATGTCCAGGCCGCGCGCTGCCACGTCGGTAGCCACCAATACCGAACAACTGCGATTGGCGAACTGAATCAGCACCTGATCCCGCTCCCGTTGTTCCAGGTCGCCGTTCAGGGTCAGCGCGTGAAAGCCCTGGCGGTGCAGCACTTCCAGCAAATCGCGGCACTGCTGCTTGGTGTTGCAGAACGCCAGCGTACTGACCGGGCGGTAGTGCTTGAGCAGGATGCCGACGGCTTGCAGGCGTTCCTCCTGTTTCACCTCGTAGAAGCGCTGGCGTATCTTGCTGCCCTCGTGCTGCTCCAGCAGTTTCACCTCCTGCGGCTTGCGCAGAAACTGGCTCGCCAGCCGGGCGATACCCTCGGGATAGGTGGCGGAGAACAGCAGGGTCTGACGTTTGGCCGGGCATTGCTTGGCGACGCTGTGGATATCGTTGTAAAACCCCATATCCAGCATGCGGTCGGCCTCGTCCAGCACCAGGGTATTGAGGGCGTCGAGCTTGAGGCTGCCCCGTTCCAGATGATCCATGATGCGGCCCGGCGTGCCCACCACGACGTGAGCGCCGTGCTCCAGGCTGGCCAGTTGCGGGCGCATGGTGGCACCGCCGCACAGGGACAGAATCTTGATGTTGTCCATGAAGCGCGCCAGCCGACGGATTTCCTGGGTCACCTGGTCTGCCAGCTCGCGCGTAGGGCAGAGCACCATGGCCTGCACCGCGAAGTAACGCGGATTGAGGTTGGTGAGCAAGGTCAGGGCAAACGCCGCCGTCTTGCCACTGCCGGTCTTCGCCTGCGCGATCAGGTCATGTCCGGCGAGCGCAATCGGCAGGCTGGCGGCCTGAATCGGCGTCATTGTCAGGTAATCGAGCTGCTGCAACGCCGACTGCAAATTGGACAGCAAGGGCAGCTCGTTAAAGGAGCGCCCGGCGGCGAGGGGGGGCGAAGGGGGGATAATAGGGGTCATGCGCAATTATCCGGCCTGGGGCCTGGCCTGTCCGAAATAATTTAAGTGCCCGGAATTACCGGAATTACGGTGACACTTTACTAAATATACTTAATGAATTGTATATTTAGTAAAGTGTCATCGTATTCCAGCGCCTCACGTCCTTAGGGCGGGATGGCCGTGATCCGTTGCAAAGCATGGAATCGGCCTTCGCCTGGAACTACACTCCTTGCCGGACTATCGAGATAAGGTGCAACGATGAAAGACCAATCCGCCTTGGCCATGTGCTGGTACGACGAGGATCAGTGGAATATTTTGAAGGCGCGCGAACCGGATGCGCTGGACGATTCTTACGAGACCTGGAAGGGGAACGCGACCCGCGCGCTGCATGAGCTGCGGCAGGCGGGTCATAATATCCAGAAGGTCTCCGTCAAGATCGGCCCGTTTCTGAGCTGGTGCGAGGAGAATGGGGTGGAGTCCAGCGGGGAGGCGCGTTCCGCCTATGCGGCTTGGAAGTTGAAACGGCGGGATTCGTAGTCACGGCCCATCCCCATTTTCGGGCGGCAGCGGCGGGTTAGGGCTCCCGGCGCCAATAGGCCAGCAGCTTTTCCGCCGGTTCCGGCCGGCCGTACTGGTATCCCTGGCGGATGACCGGTTCGAGGGTCTTGAGGAAGTCCACTTGCTCGGTGGTTTCGACCCCCTCCGCGACGACAGTCAGGTTGAGGTGGCGGGCCACGGAGAGGATGGTCGCCACCAGTGCGGCGTCGTTGGGATCGGTCGGGGCGTCCTGGATGAAGGTTTTGTCGATCTTGAGTTCCTGAATCGGCAGGCGTTTCAAATAGACCAGGGAGGAGTAGCCGGTGCCGAAATCGTCCACTGAGAAACGGATGCCCACCGCCGCCAGTTCGTTCATCTTGGCGATGACCTCGCCGATGTTGTCGATCATCAGCCCCTCGGTTACCTCCAGTGTCAGGTGGCTGGGGTCGCACCCGCTGGCATCGAGCAGGTCCCGCACCCAGGGGACGAAGCCCGGTTTGCGGAAGTGGCGGGGGCTTACGTTCACCGACAGACGCAGGGGGAATCCGGCCTTCTCTTGCTCTGCCATCAGCCGGCAGGCCTCGGACAGGACCCAGACGCCGATATCGACAATCAGGTCCGATTCCTCGGCGATGGGGATGAAATAGGCGGGCGGCAGCAGTCCCCGTTCCGGGTGGAGCCAGCGCACCAGCGCCTCGGCCCCCAATGCGACACCCTCGGCATCGACCTGGGGCTGGAGGTAGAGCCGCAGCTCGCCCCGGACCACCCCGCGCCGCAGCTCGTGTTCGAGCTGGAAGCGCTGGCGGGCGATCTTGCCCATGCCGGCGTCGAAGAAGGTGGTTTGATTGCCGCCGGACTGTTTCGCCCGGTGCATGGCCATTCCGGCCCGCCGCATGATCTCCAGCGGGGTGTCGGCGTCGCCTTCCGGGTACAGGGCGATGCTGAGGCTGGCGGTCACCAGGACATCCTTGCTGTCGGTGAAGACGAAGGGCTGGCACAGGGTGGCGTGGATTCTCTCCGCCACGAACAGGGCGCGCCGGCCGACCTCCAGGTGCCAGTCGTCCACGTCCTGCAACAGCAGGGCGAATTCATCGGCGCCTAGGCGCGCCAGGGTGTCGTCCTTGCGCATCAGCGAGCCGATGCGTTCGGCCGCCGCCGTCAACAGCCGGTCGCCCAGTTCGTGGCCGTGGCCGTCGTTCAGTGTCTTGAAGCGGTCGAGGTTGATCAGGATCAGCGCCCCTTCGCGGGCGCGGCGGCAGGCGGTGGCCAGTGCCGATTCCAGGCGGTCCATGAGCAGGCCGCGGTTGGGCAGGCCGGTCATCTGGTCGTAGTAGGTCAGGCTGTCGATCCGGGCCAGGGCTTGCTTGGTCTCGGTGATGTCCTGCTTGATGGCCAGGTAGTGGCTGATGGAGCCGTCGGCCTGCCGCACGGGGGAGATGATGGCCGATTCGACGAACTCGCTCCCGTCCTTGCGCCGGTTGACGAATTCCCCCTGCCAGGCCTCGCCTCGCTCCAGGGACGCCCAAAGGTCCAGATAGATCTCACGGGGGGTCTTGCCCGACCGGATGATGCCCATGGTCCGGCCGATGGCCTCTTCGTGGCTGAAGCCGGTGTTGCGCGTGAAGGTCTCGTTGACGTATTCGATGCGGCCGCTCAGATCGGTGATGACGATACTCTCCGGGCTCTGCTCCACGGCCTGGGAGAGCTTGCGCATGCTGGCCTCGGACTCCCGGCGCTCGGTGATGTCGCGGCCCACCACCACGATGGCCTTGCGCCCGCCGTCCTCGCCGAACATGGGCATCTTGCGGATCTCGAAATGGTGCCGCTTGGCGTCCGGGCCGATGACATCCTCATAGCTGACCTGGACCCCCTGGGATTGCCAGGCCTGCTCGTCCCCCAGCAGGAAGGCCTCATGGGCCGAACGGAACAGCGGCCGCTGGGCCGCCAGCTCGGCCCCGGTCTTGCCCTGCCAGGGAAAGTCCTTGATGCGGAACAGCTCTTCCGCCGAGCGGTTGATCAGTTGCCAGCGGTCCTCGCCATCCTTGAGAAAGACCGCGTCGGCCATGGCGTCCATCACCGTGGTGAGGCGATCATGGCTGTCGCGCAGGGCCTCGTTGGCCTGGCCGAGTTCCTCGATCTTTCGCCGCAACGCCTCGGATTTCTGCTTGAGCCTCACATGGGCGCGGGTTCGAGCCTGAACCAGGGGGCGTTCGATGGGCTTGGTGATGTAATCGACCGCCCCCAGATTGAAGCCCTGCTCCTGGTCGGCGACGCTGTTCTTGCAGGTCACGAAGATGACTGGGATGTCGCGGGTGGAGGGGGCTTCCTTCAAGCGGCGGCAGACCTCGTAGCCGTCCATCTCCGGCATCATCACGTCCAGCATGATGAGATCGGGATTCTCCCGCCGGGTCATCATATCCAGCGCCTCACGGCCCGAGGTGGCGAAGCTGACGTCGTACTCGTTTTCGAGCGCCGAGAGCAGGACCTCGATGTTGGCGATCGTGTCATCGACGATCAGCACACTCGCCCGTGGGGATGCGGCTTCAAGCATGGTGTCTTCTGTTTCCAGTCGAACAAGTGGCAGAGTCCGAAGCATAACGGCCCGGAAGCCGTGCAACAAGGCGCGATGGGCCAAATGCGCCCTGTGTCACAAGAATGGAAGGGGTGGAGGGGGAGGGCCTGGTTTTTACTCGGTCTTCACCCGCGCCAGCAGCACATAGGTCGCGCCGGTGCCGCCGTCCCAGCGGGGGGCGGAGCAGTAGGCCAGGACCTCCTCGCTTTGGGGCAGCCATTGGTTGACCTTTTGTTTCAGCACCGGCTGTTGCCCGGCGGAGCCTTTGCCCTTGCCGTGGATGATGCGCACGCAGCGATAGCGGCGTAGCTGGGCGCGCCGGATGAAGCCCTTGAGCAGCCGACGCGCCTCTTCCACATGGTAGCCGTGCAGGTCCAGGGTCTCTTCCGGGGGCAGTTTGCCCCGGCGCAGGTCGAGGAAGAGCCGGTTCTGGATGCCGGGGCGCTGGAAGGAGAGTTCGTCGTGGGTCTGCGAATTACGGTGACACTTTACTAAATACCCTCGACAAAGTGTATTTAGTAAAGTGTCACCGTAATTCGCCTCTTCCGGCTCGTGCTCGGGGGGCTGGTCGAGGGGAATGGGCCGGCGCCTGGTGCGAAAGGGTTCGGCCAGATTGGCGTCGATCGGCGTGGTGTCGGCGGTGGCCTGTTGGAACAGTTCCCGGTCTTCCTGAGTCATGGCGAGCTAGTCTCGGCTGTAAGCCTTGAGTATAGTGGTGGCTTTGGCGGATTTGCGGCTGATCATGAGGATATTACTGAGCAACGATGATGGATACCAGGCGCCGGGGCTCGCCGCGCTGGCGGAGCGTCTGGGCCGGGTCGCCTCTATCCGGGTGGTGGCGCCGGAGCGCAACCGCAGCGGCGCCAGCAACTCCCTGACCCTGGAACGGCCCATCCGCGCCCACGAGGCCGCCAACGGTTTCATCAGCGTGGACGGCACCCCGACCGATTGCGTCCATCTGGCCATCACCGGGCTGCTCGACGAGGAGCCGGACATGGTCATCGCCGGCATCAACGCGGGCGCCAACATGGGTGACGACGTGCTCTATTCCGGCACGGTGGCGGCGGCGACCGAAGGACGCTTCCTCGGCTATCCCGCCATCGCGGTCTCCATGGTCTCGCACGACCCCCAGCACTACGACACCGGCGCCCGTGTGGCAGAGGAGCTGCTGAACCGCCTGCGGGAACATCCCCTGGCCCCGGAGATCATCCTCAACGTCAATGTGCCGGACATCCCTTATGAAGAGCTGAAGGGCTTCCAGGCCACCCGCCTGGGCCATCGCCACAAGGCGGAGCCCGTGGTCAAGGCGCGGGACCCGCGCGGCAAGCTCATCTATTGGGTCGGCCCCGCCGGGCCGGAACAGGACGCCGGACCCGGCACCGATTTTCACGCCGTGCGCCAGGGCTATGTCTCTGTAACCCCCTTGCAGGTGGACCTGACCCGCCATGCGGCGATTCCTTCCCTGGCGGAGTGGCTGGGCGGTTGTGGGTCATGACCAGCCTGCGCATCCAGGGCATCGGCATGACTTCCCAGAGGACTCGTGACCGTCTGATTGCGCGGCTCAAGGAGGAGGGAATCAAGAGCATCGCGGTGCTCAACGCCATGCGCGCCACCCCGCGCCACCTGTTCGTGGACGAGGCCCTGGCGAGCCGGGCCTACGAGGATACGGCGCTGCCCATCGGCCACGGCCAGACCATTTCCCAGCCCTATATCGTCGCCCGCATGACCGAGGCCCTGTTGGAGGGCGGTCTTCTGCAACGGGTGCTGGAGGTGGGAACCGGTTCCGGATATCAGACGGCGGTGCTGGCTAGGCTGGTGAGCGAGGTTTTCAGCGTCGAGCGTATTAAGGCGCTCCTGCTTCAGGCCCAGGGACGGTTTCGCGATCTCGGCCTGCGCAATATCCGCGCCAAATACAGCGACGGCACCATGGGAATGCCGGAGTCTGCCCCTTTCGACGGTATAATGGTTACCGCCGCGCCGGAAGGCATCCCGCTGGCCTTGGTGCGGCAACTCGCCGTCGGCGGCCGCATGGTTCTGCCGGTGGGCGATCGCGACATGCAGGTGCTTGTCCGGGTCACCCGCACCGAGGACGGGTACGAGAAGGAAATGTTGGAGCGCGTGGTGTTCGTGCCCTTGTTGGGAGGAGTTGTGTAATGGGTCCGTTCGCAAGGCTGGCCGCTGTTCTGCCGCTGGTATTGGGATTGGCGGGTTGCATCGGGTCATCGGACTTTCGCGCCCCGGTATTTGAGGGCGGGCAGGAGGTCGCCAACACTACCGCGCCAGGTTCTGCGCCCTCCGTGCCAGGCAGGATTTATGTCGTGCAGCGCGGCGATACCCTCTATTCCATCGCCTGGCGGGAGAATCTGGATTACCGCGCCCTGGCGAGCTGGAACCGGCTGCCATCCACTTACACCATTCATCCAGGGCAATCGTTGCGGTTGACCCCTTCCTCCGATGTGGCTTACGGCGCCACGGCCCCTCAGCCCAGCGGGCCGGAACGGGGTTCCGCCGCGCCCGCCGCTACTGCGGCCAAGACGAGCACCTCCTATCGCGACGACAATGAACCCATCAACAGCAATATGCGCTGGCGCTGGCCGACCAACGGCCAGGTGGTCAGCAGCTATTCGGAAGGCGACATCGGCCGCAAGGGCATCCTGATCTCGGGCAACGAAGGGCAACCGGTTCAGGCGGCGGAAAATGGGCGGGTGGTCTATGGTGGTATCGGCCTGAAAGGATACGGCAGACTTATTATTGTAAAGCATGACAAATATTATCTAAGTGCCTATGGTCACAATAGAAAGATTCTGGTAAAAGAGGGTGATACGGTGACGGCCGGGCAGCAGATCGCGGAGATGGGGCGCGCAGGCAGGGACCAGCCCATGCTTCATTTCGAGATCCGGTATCAGGGAAAGCCGGTTAATCCGGCGAAGCTCCTGCCGCCTTTGTAAGACGAGCGGAAGGCCGGCCGATCACGATCGAGGGGATGTTGAGGGGGAGTAATGAATAAGCAACTGGAAGAAATCCAGGAAGAAGAAGTTTTCAACGAGTCCGAGGACGCCTTCGAGGACGAGGAGGAGGACAGCCTGCGATTGGATGCCGGGGAAGAGCCCGAGGCGGACAGGGAAAGGCCCTCATCGTTCGACGAGGAGATAGCCCTTTTCAAGGGTTCCATCCAGCCCTCGCAAATGGACGCCACTCAGCTTTATCTCAGCGAGATCGGCGCCTCCAAGCTGTTGACCCCGGAGGAAGAGGTCCGCTTCTCCCGGCTGGCGCAGAAGGGTGATGCCGCCTCCCGCAAGCGCATGATCGAGAGCAACCTGCGGCTGGTGGTCAAAATTGCCCGGCGCTATATGAATCGCGGCCTGGCCCTGCTCGACCTCATCGAAGAAGGCAACCTGGGCCTGATCCGCGCGGTGGAGAAATTCGATCCCGAGCGCGGTTTCCGCTTCTCCACCTACGCCACCTGGTGGATTCGCCAGACCATCGAGCGGGCCATCATGAATCAGACCCGGACCATCCGGCTGCCGATCCATGTGGTCAAGGAGATCAACAGCTATCAGCGGGTGGCTCGCCAACTGGCCCAGAAACTCGACCACGAACCGACGGCCGAGGAGATCGCCGCGCTGCTGGGCAAGCCGCTGGAGGAAGTCGAGCGCATGCTGGGATTGAACGAGCGCATCGCCTCGGTCGATACCCCCTATGGCAAGGATGCGGATAAACCCCTGCTCGACACCATCCCCGACGAATCGGCCTCGGACCCCATGGAATCGCTCCAGGCCGATGGTCTGAAACGACACCTGGACGAGTGGCTGCACCGGCTGAACGACAAACAACGCGAAGTGGTGGAACGCCGCTTCGGCCTGCACGGCTACGAAAACGCCACCCTGGAACAGGTCGCCAACGAACTGGGCGTCACCCGCGAACGGGTGCGCCAGATCCAGATGGACGCCCTGCGCCGGCTGCGCGTCATCCTGGAGCGCGAGGGCTTCTCGGCCGAGTCGTTGTTCAAATAGATGGCAGGCCGGCCTTCAGGCCGGCAGCCACGCCGATTGCCGGTCTGAAGGCCGGCCTGCGTCTGGACGCTTCCGTTCGCACCCCCTCAAGCCTCTTCCTTTGACAGGGGGTCCGGCGCTCAGTTAACTTAGCCCCTTTTCTATCACCGTCCCCGAGGTTCCCCGTGTCCACGCCAGAAATGGAAGAATTTGCCCGAATCAAGCGACTGCCTCCCTATGTGTTCGCCATCGTGAACGAGCTCAAGGCGGCGGCGCGGGCGCGGGGCGAGGACATCATCGATTTCGGCATGGGCAATCCCGACCAGCCGACCCCTTCGCACATCGTCGAAAAGCTGGTGGAAGTGGCCAATCGCAAGGACACCCACCGCTATTCCGCCTCCAAGGGCATCCCGCGCCTGCGCCGGGCCATCTGCAACTGGTACAAGCAGAAGTTCGACGTGGACCTAGACCCGGAGACCGAGGCCATCGCCACCATCGGCTCCAAGGAGGGCCTGGCCCACCTGGCGCTGGCCTGCATGGGGCCGGGCGATTCGGTGCTGGTGCCCAATCCGGCCTATCCCATCCACCCCTACGGCTTCATCATCGCCGGGGCTGACGTGCGCCATATCCCGGTCACTTCCGGCATGGATTTCTTCGAGGAGCTGCAAAAGGCGATCCAGGACTCCTGGCCGCGCCCCAAGATGCTGGTGCTCAACTACCCCGGCAATCCGACCACCGAATGCGTCGATCTCGATTTCTTCGAAAAGGTCGTCGAGATGGCCAAGGAGCACAATATCTGGGTGATCCACGACATCGCCTACGGCGAGATCGTCTTCGACGGCTACAAGGCGCCCTCCATCTTGCAAGTGCCGGGGGCCAAGGAGATTGCGGTCGAGTTCTATTCCCTGTCGAAGTCCTACAACATGCCCGGCTGGCGGGTGGGCTTCATGGTCGGCAACAAGACTCTGGTGGCCGCGCTGGCGAAGATCAAGTCCTATCTGGATTACGGAACCTTCACCCCCATCCAGGTGGCCGCCATCGCCGCCCTGGAGGGTCCGCAGGACTGCGTCGAGGAGATCCGCCTCATGTACCAGAGCCGGCGCAATGTATTGTGCGACGGCCTCAACAACGCGGGCTGGAAGGTGGAGCGGCCTAAGGCCACCATGTTCGTCTGGGCGCTCATCCCCGAACCCTACCGGGCCATGGGCTCCCTGGAGTTTTCCAAGAAGCTGCTGCAAGAGGCCAGGGTGGCCGTGGCGCCCGGCATCGGTTTCGGCGAGCACGGCGACGGCCATGTCCGCTTCGGTCTGATCGAGAACGAGCACCGGACTCGTCAGGCGGTCCGCGGCATCCGCGACATGTTCCGCAAGGATGGGGTGGTTAAGTAATCGACAAATCGGTAGGTTGGGTTAGGCGCGCACCAACCTCTCCAAGAGAAGAAAGCCCGTCGAAATTGCGCGCCTGACCCAACCTACAAATGAAACTAAGGAGCACTCAGTTGAATCCTGTCAAAGTCGGCCTCATGGGGCTGGGTACCGTGGGTGGCGGAACCGTCAGTGTGCTGCATCGCAACGGGGCCGAGATCGCCCGCCGCGCGGGGCGTGGCATCGTCATCTCCCACGCGGCGGCCAAGGTCTACGATGCCTCCCGCATCAACGGCATCGAATCCATCGCCCGGATTACCGACGACGCCTGGCAGGTGGTCGATGACCCCGAGGTCAGCATCGTCGTCGAGCTGATCGGCGGCTACTCCCCGGCGCGGGAGCTGGTGCTGCGGGCCATCGAGAACGGCAAGCATGTGGTCACTGCCAACAAGGCACTGATCGCCCGCCACGGCAACGAGATCTTCGAGGCGGCCCGCAAAAAGGGCGTCGTGGTGGCCTTCGAGGCGGCCGTGGCCGGTGGCATCCCCATCATCAAGGCGGTGCGCGAGGGCCTGGCGGCCAATCGCATCGAATGGATCGCCGGGATCATCAACGGCACCGGCAATTTCATCCTCACCGAGATGCGCGACAAGGGCCGCGACTTCGACGACGTGCTCAAGGAGGCCCAGGCCCTGGGCTATGCCGAGGCCGACCCCACCTTCGACGTGGAGGGCATCGACGCCGCCCACAAACTGACCATCCTGAGTTCGATTGCCTTCGGCATCCCGCTCCAGTTCGAGAAGTGCTACACGGAAGGCATCACCCGCATCAGCCGTGAAGATGTGACCTACGCCGGCGAGATGGGCTACCGCATCAAGCACCTGGGCGTCACCCGCAAGACCGATAAAGGGGTGGAGCTGCGCGTCCATCCCACCCTGATCCCGGCCCGCCGACTGATCGCCAATGTGGATGGGGTCATGAACGCCGTCCTGGTCCATGGCGATGCCGTGGGTCCGACCCTCTACTACGGCGCCGGCGCCGGTGCCGAACCTACGGCCTCGGCAGTAGTGGCCGACCTGGTGGACGTGGTCCGCGCCCTCACCACCGATCCGGGCAACCGCGTCCCGCACCTGGCCTTCCAGCCAAGCGCCCTCTCCGACATCCCCGTGCTGCCCATGGACGAGGTGGTCACCGCCTACTACCTGCGCATGACCGTGCAGGACAAGCCCGGCGTCCTGGCCCAGATCGCCGGCATCTTCGGCAACGCGGGCATCAGCATCGAGGCCATGGAACAGAAGGAACCGGGCGAGGGCGAGACCCTGGTTCCCCTCATCATGCTCACCCAGCGTGTGCGGGAACAGGCCATGAACGAGGCCATCGCGGCCATCGCCAAGCTAGATGTCATCAGCGGCGAAATCGTCCGTATTCGACTGGAAAGCCTGCGATGAAGTAGGGGCGGGTTTCAAACCCGCCCCTACGGTTTCCCCCCTTCCGCCCCCCTACCTCCGCTTGCGGAACCCTGTCTGTCCGTCCGGCTTCTGGGTCTTGCCTGATTGGCCGAGGAAGTGGATGCAGTTGCGCTGGTCGTGTTTGGCGGCATAGAGCTGGCCGTCTGCGACCGACAGGAGGGCGTCGAAGCTTTCGGTCTTACTGTCGGCGAAGGCGATGCCGATGCTTACGGTGAGGGGGATGATGTCTCCCTTGACTTCGATCTTCTTGGCCTCGACCGTCCGCCGGATGGCTTCGGCCATGTGGATGGCGCCGTCGAAGGTCCGGTTCGCCGGGACGATGGCGAATTCTTCACCCCCCAGGCGGCCGAACAGGTCGTCCGGTCCCAGTTGTTCCTTGACTCGCTCCACGAAGGCCTTGAGGGAAATGTCGCCGGCCTCGTGGCCGAAGGTGTCGTTGATGGCCTTGAATCGGTCCAGGTCCAGCATCAGGGCGGAAAGGGGCCTTTGCGACTGTTGGGCCTGGGCAAACATCTCGATGCCGCGCGCGAAGAAGGAGCGGCGGTTGGATGCCCCGGTCAGTTCGTCGGTCACGGCAATGTATCTCAGCCGGTCCAGGGCCTGCTTGTAGTTGAGCAGGTTACGCACCCGCGCCAGGAGTTCCTTGGAGCGGAAGGGCTTGGTCACGTAATCGCTGCCGCCCACTTCGAAACCCTTGAGGATGCTGGCCTCGTCGGTGCGGGCAGTGATGAAGAGGACGGGGATTTCTTTCCACTGTTCGCGTTCCTTGATGGTTTGGCAGATCTCATAGCCATCCATGCCAGGCATCATGATGTCCAGCAGGATGACGTCCGGGCGCTGCTTTTCCAGGATTTCGAGCGCGGATGGGCCGTCGAGGGCGACAAGGACTTCGTACTCGGATAGCAGGTTGAGCAGGATATCGATGTTCGATTCGGTGTCATCGACCACCAGCACGGTTGCGGTATGTTCAGCCATTGAGGTGTCCATTCAGGAGTTGCAACGCCTGTTTGTAGCGGTAAGAGGCGATAAGTTTACTGAGTTGCTCGAAAAAAGTCTGTTCCGGCTCGGGCAGCTCGAAACATTCGATCTGGCCGATGACCTCTTTGCAGGGGTTCGCCCGGTGCTTGCCCAGGGGTTCGATCAGGGTTTGATAGCGCGCCCGCAGTTCTTCGGCACTGATCGGCGGCTTGCCTTTGCCGCGTTGCGGCATCCGTCCCGCCAATGCCCGTTTTATGGCCTCGCAAAGAGAATCAAGCTGGAGTTGCAGTTCGGCGAGCAAGGGCATGCACAGCTCAGGGTCCCTTTCCTTGAAGGCCTCGTCCAAGTCCTTCGCGGCCCTGAACGCGGCCTTGGCGCCCAGGTTGCCGGTCACTCCCTTGAGGGTGTGGACCATGCGTTCCGCTCCTGCCGGATCTTCGTGCAGCAAACGGAGAATCTGCTCCGGGGCATCGCAGAATTGCAGGGCGAAGCTGTCCAGTATCTTGTAGAGGGTCTCCTCGTTACCCCCGACCCGGCTGATCAGTTCGGCGGTGTTGATGCCGTCGATGGCCGGGGTATTGATGTACATGCTGACCTCGCCAGGGGTCATGGCGTCCGGGCCGGCCTTGGACGGCAGGTATTGCAGCAGGGTGGAATAGAACTCATGCACGTCGATGGGTTTGTTGAGGTGGCCGTTCATCCCGGCCTCACGGGTCCGCTCCACATCCTGAATCATGGCGTTGGCCGTGAGGGCGATGATGGGCAGCCGTTCCCGCCCGGCGTGGCGGCGGATGATCTCGGTGGCCTTGTAACCGTCCATCACCGGCATCTGGATGTCCATCAGCACCAGGTTGAAGTGACCGGGGTGTTGCAGAATCTTGTCCACCGCCTGGCGGCCGTTTTCGGCGCACTCGACCTCTATGCCCGTATCTTCCAGCAGTCCGAGGACGATTTCCCGGTTGAACTGGTTGTCCTCCACCAGAAGAAGGGCGGTGCCACCTCGGGTGCGCAGCTCGCGCTTGAGGCTGGAGAAGTGGCGCCGCAGTTCGTCCGGCTCCTCGTGGAGCAGGGAGAAGGCCGCCAGCAGCGCGCGGTGCATCATGGGGGCGGTCATGGGTTTGGGGATGACGTTGCGGATGGCGTGGGGTTCGAGCTTTTGCAGCACCGATTCCCGGCTCAGGCTGCCGGTCATCACCATCAGCGGCGGCAGGGGGACGATCCGCTGACGCAGTTGCTCGATGAGCCCGATGGGGTTCTGATCGGGCAGGCGCCAGTTCAACAGGATCAGATCGCAGGGTTCAGTCCGCTGTTCCAGCGTCTCCAGCAGTTCCTTTCCGCTGAGGCACATCTGGGCACTCATGCCGAAGCCTTCCAGCAGTTCACCGATGATCTCGCGCCAGCGGGCATTGCCTTCGGCCACTACCACCTGGCGGCCTCGCAGCAAGGGATCGACCGGCGGGGGTTCGGCGCCCGCCTGCACGCCGAGCGGGATCTCGACAAAGAAACGGCTGCCTTCGCCAGCGGTACTTTCAACCCAGATGCGTCCGCCCATGAGTTCGGTCAGATGTTTGGAGATGGCCAGCCCCAGGCCGGTGCCGCCGAATTTGCGGGTGGTGGAGGTGTCGGCCTGGGTGAAGGGCTGGAACAGCTTGGCCTGCTGTCCAGGGGTCATGCCGATGCCGGTGTCGTAAACCTCCATGCGGATGCGCAGGGCGCCGTTGTCGCACTCCATCAGACGCACGTCGATGCCGACATCCCCCTCCTGGGTAAACTTGACCGCGTTGCTGGCGATATTGATCAGCACCTGCTCGACCCGCAGCGGGTCGCCGTGGAGATGACCGGGGATGCGTGGGTCTAGGGTGACGTAGAAGTCGAGATTTTTCTCCTCGGTGCGGATGGAGAACATGTTGATGACGTTCTCCAGCACCGAGCTGAGGTTGAAGTCGATCTCCTCCAGCTCCAGTTTGCCCGCGTCGATCTTGGAGAGGTCCAGGATGTCGTTGATGATGCCGAGCAGGGAACGCGAGGCGCTGTCGATCTTGCGCAGATAATTGGCCTGCTTGGATTCGAGCTGACTCTGCATCATCAAATGGGCCATGCCGATGATGGTGTTCATCGGGGTACGGATCTCATGGCTCATGTTGGCGAGAAAATCGCTTTTTGCCCGGGTGGCATCCTCGGCACGTTCCTTGGCCAGGCGCAGGGCCTCCAGGGTGTGCTCCAGGGCCTGGTTCTGCTCCGTCAGCTCCTTGGTGCGCTCCTGCACCTTGTCCGCCAACTGCCAGCGCTCATGTTCCAGGGCGTGGTAGTAGCGGATGTTGTTGATGGTGTTGGAGACCTGGCTCAACAGATTGCCCAGCCCGACCATGAACTCGCTGTCCGTCTGGACGGGGGTCTGGTAGGGCAGGTTCTCGTTGGTGTTGCCGACCACCAGGATACCGAAGGGATCGCCCGGCTCACCGCCGAAGGGGAAGGCGGCAAACTGGTCGAGCAGGAGCTGCTCGCCGATATGCCGGGCCGAATCCTCGTTACAGCAACAGGTACAGAGCAGGGTATGTTGCAAGGCCGTCTGAATGGCAGGATCGTCCCGGCTGAAACGGACCTGGGCGACGGTCCTGGCCCCGTCGTAATAACCGTCGAAGACCCTGACCCGGAAGATGGCGCCGGAGTCGTCCGGGGTCAGGATGACGCAGCGCTCGAAATTGAGTTCATAGAGAACGAAATGGACCGTGTTCTTGAGCACTACCTCGGGGTCCAGGGTCGAGACCAGCTCCTTGCTGAACTCATAGAGCTTGCGATAGATACGCAACTGGCTGTCGAAGGCCTCCTGAAAGCTGTATAGCTCACTCTCCGTCTTGGTCAGGCGCTTCACCTGATCGGAGAGCCGCTCGACCTGCTCTATGGCCCGCTGATATTTCGCCTCCAGCTCTGAGTCTATTCCCTGCATACTGATTACCCTAATCTGATGATTTGACAGGATTAATAGGATTCGCAGGATTTACAGGATCTATTTGAAATAAACCTGTAAATCTTGCGAATCCTGCAATCCTGTCGATTCTTCTTTCAACTCAGTAGAGCACCATCAACGAGAGGGTGTAGTTGTGGAACTGGTTACAGGTGCCGATGGGGCCGATCTCGCCATAGGTATAGAAACCGAGCCAGGGAACCTGGGCGCCCAACGCCCCTTGCAGCGTCTTGAGCACCTCCAGTTTCTGCTGCTCGCGAAAGACCACCTTGCCGCGCCCGGCACAGTCGAAGTGGAACACCATCTTGGGCTTTTCGCCACCAAGCTGCTTCAGGACGTTCTCGCCGATCTTCTCTACCCCCTTGGCGATCTTGTCGTGGTCGCGCCGGGTCATCCAGACCCTGGTCCCCTCCGGAATGTCAGTGGGGATGGTAATGGAGCCCGCCTCTTCGTCGCGGGCCGGCATGAAGCGGATGACGAACTCATCGTATTCGCCCTTGATATCCTCGCTCGCCTTGAGGCCCCAGCTCAGATTGACCACCGCCTTCTTCCAGTTATCGACCTCATCCTCCATCAGGTATTCCTTGAGGATATCGAGCACCGGCTTGCCGTCGATCTCGTAGATCACATTGTTCAAGCTGCGGGTGACGGTGCGCTCGGTGCCGATGGGGACACAGCCATGGCCCACGGAATGGGCGATGCGCAGGGAACCGGTCATGAGCACCCCCATGACCGCGTTGGTATGGACCTGGCCGTCGAAGTACTGAAAGGTCTCCTTCATGGCCCAGTTGTCCGCCGCCATGCCGCCGAACAGGAGTACCTGGTCGCCCTCGGGGAAGTGCTCGGCGAAGGATTGCCTGAACTGGTCGTAATTGAACTGGAGTCCCTCCGCCAGCACGATCATGCCGATGATCGCATCGCTGGCATGGGGCCTCAGCGCCTCGGCAACTGCCTTGCCGGTATCCAGGTGCGATCCCGTGGTGTTCAGGGCCATGGCATGGGTGAAGCGGATTTCATCCGACTGCACCGTCATCACGCCGACCGTGAAGTTGCTCTCGTCGCTCTCCCCCTGGGTGATGATCCCCTCGCCGGAACAGCCCGCCAGGGGTGCGTTGCCGGTCAGCTCCCGGACCGCCTCGACCAGTGTCCGCTGGTCGTATCCCACCGAGGCAAACATGAAGACGAAATCGGGCCGGCCCTCGATACCGGCGCGCTTCAAGGCCGCTTCGCACGCCTCGCGGGCGGCTACCTTGGGATTTCTGTGATGGCTGACGCCGACAGCGGATTTCGTAAACATGGTTTCCCCTTTTGACCGAAGGTGATGGGACGCGGGCGGGTCAAATGATAACCCCAAAAACCTTGCCCCAACCATGAAGAGCGCGATTCAGCTAACGATCATGGCGATGCGCCACCCCAGTGGATAAAGTGGACCCCACTTTACCGTGAAAATACTGTAGGTCGCCCTTCAGGGCGACAGTCGGCCTGAAGGCCGACCTACATTGGCATTTTTATGCTCCGGGGTGGCAAGCCGCCATGATTGTTACCGTGAAAATCATCAGCTGTAGGGGCGGGTTTGAAACCCGCCCCTACACAGCCTCCCGGTGGAGGGTTGAAGTTACGGTGACACTTTACTAAATACACTCAATAAAGTGTATTTAGTAAAGTGTCACCGTAATTCGTCCCCTTTTCCCCTTCCCATCAACAGTTGCCTTGACCTCAGACTTAAATACAGTACTCATTGGGCTACCCTTATTCTGGTGAATTAACGATACTGGAACATGAATCTATCAAATACATGTAATTGCTGTATTTTCTTACGCGAACGTCATCGCGTCCTGCATGAATTTTTTTCCCCTCTTGGGTTGTGGCATACGTACGCCCAATACCAAAATAATCATTCTTTGGATCAATAAACTCATTGCCTTTATCATGCACCAAATACCTATCGCAATACATGTAACGTGGTTCAATTTTAATTATGTACACTTCTTTATCAGGCCTAAATGGTGTCGCCTCTTTAATCAGAGAAACATAACGGTCTTCGTTAATTAAGAAATTAATTTTTTCACTATCAATATCATAGGCATTGAGCACGGCCTTGAATGTAACAAACACAATAATCTGAATTGCAATAAATACGATTGACTTCAATACCTTCTTTCTTGTTGCAAGATAGATTGGATAAAGCAAGAAAACCAATAGAATGGCTATCGATGAAATTGCAGTCATTCTGCTAAACCATATGTGCATCCTATTAACTGAGAAAGCCGTCGCGAATATATATGATGCATATAGATATGTCGGCGAGACCATGATATATATCCACTTTGTTATATTGGTGTTCATGTCTGCCTATTGAGGTTCTGACTCGAATGCGGAAAAAGAATTACGGTGACACTTTACTAAATATACTTAATGAAAGAACAAAGTCAGACCCCTTTATTCCCAAAATCCGTCCCCTTTCCCCGCTTTCCCCACGATAGAAATTTGGCATTATCCTACCAGTCCAGGAAATGGTGGGCATGTGTACATGCCCACCCTGCCGGGCTTAATGAAAGAACAAAGGGGTCCGCCCCCCCCCTTGTTCCACGACATATTCACCTCCATTTAGGAATTACGGTGACACTTTACTAAATATACTTAATGAAAGAACAAAGGGGTCAGACCCTTTTGTTCCATACACAGACTGAAACCGATAGGCGACGGACACCACCAGCCGGTAGTCGTTGCCCTTGATATTGAATACCGCTCGCCGATTTTTCAAGGAGCCGTGAAGGGTCAAGTCTCGCCTTGTAACCTCTCTTGCGGGGAGGCGAACGGAAACGAGGCGGAGGCGGCTAATGGATCGCCCTGTGCTCTGGGGTTCTACTCCAGAAAACCCTGATTCACCATTATCCGGGTATCCAAGCCCGGTTCTGACAGATCGGAGGGCGACCGGTATCCCCGTGATCCAAGATATACTGACCGGAGACGCGCGCCGGGCCGGTATCCTGTCCGCGTCCCGGATCAACCAAGGTGAATTGCCATGACATCGACCAGCCGTATTTCCCTCTTTCTCCTGGCGCTCATGCTGCCCTTCGCGGCGAGCGCCTTTCAGCCCTTTTTCGATAAAGACCCCCGGACCCTCCACGCCCCGGAAGATCCGCCCCTGACCGATTTCGACCTGGAGGTCTTGCAGCTCTGCGGTGGCTGGGGCGCCGAGGTGGATGCCGTCGATTTCGAACGCATGATGCTGAGGCCCTCCAACGCCGCCGTGCTGGGGCGCATCCGTGCCGCCCTGGATAGCCGCATCTACAGCCAGTCGGGCGATAACGAACAATTTGCGCGCGAACTGCGCCGGGTCTGGTTCGAGCAGAAGGGCTTCAAGCACGTCTTCTGCGGTGAGCCGGGCGAAGGTAGGGATCTCGGCGGCCTGCATTACGCCGCCCGCTACTGGCAGGCCCAAGACAAGGGCTGGGCCGGCTACCGCCGGCTCAACGCCAACCCCCAGGCGCGGCCCGAATACAAGTGCCGCGAGTTCTATCTGAAGGAGCGGATCAGGCCGCCCATCTACAGCATCAGCGTCGAGTTCCAGAACCCCGGAGCGGGGGACAACGACGTCAAGTGCCTCACCGGCTACAACCGCGAAATGAGCGCCGAGGACATCCTCATCGCCGGAACCCAGGCCTTCAATCAAGCCAACGAAAGGGTCGGCAAGAACAGCAAAGAGGCCTGTCTGTTCGAGACCCGCCTCGACGGCAAGGAACCCTTCTACAGCACCTTCGTCATCAAGCAGCAAGCCCTGCGGACCTTCTACCCCCTGGCGGAGAAGAGCCCCTATTGCAAAAAGAACAAACGGGACTACAGGGATTGCCTCTGCTCCAATCTTTGACCCCTCTCGATTAACCGCAAAGGACGCGAAGAACGCAAGGGCAACATCCCCATATTGCCCACTCCTTGAAAAGGAGGGGTTGGGCGGGTAGGTGCGAATTTATCCGCAGGGTAACGCACGAGACATTGAGGGTGGCGGTGAAAATGTTCAACCTGATGAAAGTCTAGGAATTTCTTTGAGTTCTTCGCGGTTGAAAATCGTCGTCGCGCCCAACGCCCTCAAGGGTTCCCTCGACGCCCAGGGGGCCGCCGAGGCCATCGGCCGGGGCGTGCGGCGGGTCATGCCCGAGATCGAACTCTGTCTCGCCCCGGTGGCGGATGGGGGCGACGGCATGCGCCGGGTCCTGCAAGGCGCGCTCGGTTTGGAGACCCTCTCCTCTCGGGTCCAAGGCCCCCTGGGTGAACCCATCGATGCCCCCTTTCTCTTCGACCCAGGCTCGGGCCTGGCCCTGATCGAGCTGGCCGACGCGGCGGGATTGGCGCTATTGCCTCCGGATCGTCGCGATCCGCTGAAGACCAGCACCTTCGGCGCCGGTCAATTGATCCGCGCCGCCCTGGATCGCGGGGCCAGCCGCATCCTCCTGGGCATCGGCGGCAGCGCCACCCATGATGGCGGGACCGGCATAGCCTCGGCCCTGGGGGTGCGTTTTCTCGATGATGCGGGTCGAGAGCTGGCAGGGGAGGGCGCGTCCCTCGAACGGATCAGCGCCATCGATTTCACGGGGGTTGATCCCCGCCTTTCCCGAACTTCCCTTGAAGTGGCCAGCGACGTGGACAACCCCCTGCTCGGGGAGCAGGGCGCGGCCCGCGTCTACGCCCCGCAAAAGGGGGCCGGTGCCCGGCAGGTCGAGCAGTTGGAGCGGGGACTGACCAATCTCGCCGAGGTCATTTCGCGGGAGCTGGGGGTGAATATCCACCACCTCCCCGGTGCTGGGGCCGCCGGCGGCGCCGGGGGCGGCCTCCACGGCCTGTTCGGCGCCATGCTGCGGCCGGGCGCGGAACTGGTGCTGGATCTGACCGGATTCCGGGACAAGCTGGCCGGGGCCGATCTGGTCATCACCGCCGAGGGTCGCCTGGACGGTCAAACGGCCCGAGGCAAGGCCCCCGCCGCCGTCGCCCGCCAAGCCAAGGCTGCGGGTATCCCCTGCATCGCCATCGGCGGCAGCCTGGGCGAAGGCCACGAGAAATTGATAGCGGCCGGCATCGACGCCCTCTTCAGCCTCTGCCCCGGACCCATCACCCTGGAGCAGGCCATGGCGGATGCGCCAAGGCTGCTGGAGGATGCAACGGAGCAGGCATTCCGGCTGTTTTTGCTGGGAAGCCGGACTTAGCCTGGATTTGGCGGCAGGGGCCGAACCCGTTCAGAGCGGCGCGTCAGAGGCCGCCGGGCCTTCCGAGAATCTCCGTTTCTGTTCTTGAAGGCGTTTGATCTGTTCATCGATGCGCTTCGACTGGAGGTCTTGCTGTTTGGACCTCATCTGCTCGCGGCAGGATTTCAAGGCCTCTTGGGTTGTGGCCGCGTTGACGCAGTTTTTTGTCTCCTGGATGGAGGCCGACCGCTCTTCCAGTCTGGCCAGCATTTCGGCCTTCCGCTCCTCGAAACTGCCTTGCTGATTTGGCCCGCCGAATCCGGGGCCGCCGAAGCCCTGTCCGCCGGGTCCGGGTCCACCGGGTCTGGGACCGCCGAATCCGGGTTCGGCCAGGCAGGGCGCAGAAAGGGCCAGGATGGAAGCGGCCAGCAGGTTTCTGATTTTCGTGTTCATATCCTCTCCTCGTGGGGTGACTCATCCACAATAGAGAAAATAGTCAATCCAGGGCCGTTCGTAACGGCAGTTTCTTCAATTGCCGAGGGGGTCTCATTTTTCTAACGGTCATGGCGATCCGCCATCCCATTGGGCTACATTTCTGGTTCGCGACTTTCACGGTAAAGTTGCGGCGGATGATCCGGGACGGTTCCGCCGGCGCTGTTGAGATCGTCCATACCCTGGCGGCCAATGCTGTCCAATAGGTCCGGCCGACGCCGGAGATTCGGATTGAGGAGATTAGGGGCCATGTCCTGGAAATGGTTGTTCATTCTGCTGATTGCCTACGGCGCGTTGCAGCACTGGCAGGATCATCGGGCCGCTTCGGTCCGGACACCCGGAATCACCGTTGCCGGAGAGCCGTTGCAGGCCGATCCCGGCCCGGCGCCGGATTTGGGGATGAAGGGCTACCGTATCCAGCCCCTGGCCCGGTTCAGCATCCAGGCGCGGGTCTTGGGCGCGGAGCGGTATCGCTTCGGCCGCGAGGCCGATCTCTCCCCCCTCGATCTGGCCCTGGGCTGGGGGCCGATGTCCGATTCCGCCGTCCTGAGCCGGATCTCTATCAGCCAGGGCAATCGCTTTTATCACTGGCGGGTGGAAAACGAGTTCCCGATCCCGCGCGAGGCTATCGAGACCCACAGCGCCAACATGCACCTGATCCCCGCCACCGAGGCGGTCGCTGATCGGATGCTCGGCACCCGCCCCGGCCAGATCGTGCGGATTCAGGGCTTTCTGGTCGAGGCCAGCGCCGCCGACGGCTGGCGCTGGCGCAGTTCCCTGACCCGCAAGGACACCGGCGGCGGCGCCTGTGAACTCATCTGGGTCGAGGCGTTCGAGGCGCTGTAGCCTACCCAGGAACCCGTGGCCGCTTCCCTTCTCCCCCGCTTGATCTACCTCAATGGCGCCGGGTTTCAACCCGCCTATGTTGGCCGCATGCATCTCCCCGGCAACCCCTCCTCCTGCGATACCCCCGGCCGCGTCCCCGGCAATCCGGGCATTTGGGTCGGCATTTTCTGTGTGCTGGTGGAGTTTCTGCTGTTGTTCGGGGTCTATTTCGTCGCCAAGGCGCATCATCCCGAGGCCTTTCTGGCCGGGCCGGACAAGCTGCTGACCCTGGCGGGCGTCGCCATCACCCTGCTGTTGCTGACCAGCGGTTACTGCATGGTCAAGGCGGTGGCGGCGATTCGCCTCGACGCGCGAAGGACGGCGGCGGGCTGGACGGGGCTGGCCATTCTGCTGGGCCTCGGCTATCCGCTGGTGAAGTTCTTCGAGATCCGCTGGAATGTCGCCCACGGCATCGACGGCGAGGCAGGCGTCTTCTATACCGTCTATTACTACCTGACTCTCAACCACCTGGTGCATGTGAGCTGGGGCCTCATGGGTCTGACCTGGGTGGCGGCGCGTACCGCGCTCAATGCCTATTCGTCGGAGAACCACGGCGGGCTGGAGGCGGCGGCGGTCTATTGGCACACGACGGATGTGATCTGGCTGGTGATCTTTCCTTTCTTCTACGTGCTGCGATGAAACTGGGCCACGCGGAAAAGGTCTGGCTGCTGCTCCTGGGGCTCACGCTCGCAGGGGCCTGGCTCGCCGAGACCGGCTGGCCGCTGACGCTGATCGTCGCCGGGTTGATTGCCCTCAAGGGCCGTCTGGTGATCGACCACTACATGGAGATGACCCGTGCCAGCGTCCGTCTGCGCCTTGTGCTCTACGCCTTCGTCATCATCGTGCCGCTGCTGGTGCTGCTCAGTCACGGATGGGGCGATTCGATCCGGCGGATGACGACCCTTTTCTGACCGCTGCTCGATGGCCTCTGTGGGACTGTTCGGGGTAAACTGCCGCCTTTCCTTTTCCTGGATGAAGTACCGCCCATGTGGTTTAGAAACCTGCAAATCTACTCTCTGACGGCCCCCATCGGGCTCTCCCCCGAGGCGCTGCACGACCAGTTGGAACAACACGCCTTCCGCCCCTGCGGTTCCCTCGAACCCCAATCCATCGGCTGGGACCGGCCCCTGGGGCGGGAGGGTTCGTCCCTGACCCATGCCGCCAACGGCTGCATCATGGTCTGTGCCCGGCGCGAGGACCGGTTGCTGCCCTCCTCGGTGATCCGCGAGGCCCTGGACGAGAAGGTGGCCGAGCTGGAGGACGCCGAGCTGCGCAAGCTGTCCCGCAAGGAGAAGCAGGGATTGAAGGACGAAATCGTCCTCGACCTGATGCCCAAGGCCTTCACCCGTTCCAGCCGGGTCTACGCCTACATCGATCCGGTCAACAACTGGATTGTGGTGGACAACGCCCTGCCCAAGCGCGCCGAAGAGCTGTTGACCCTGCTGCGTGACTCGCTGGGTTCCCTCAAGGTGCGGCCCCTGGCGCTGAAGGACGACCCCGCCGCTGTGTTGACCGGTTGGGTCGCCAAGGGTGCGCCCGCCGATTTTCTGTTGATGGACGAATGCGAGCTGCGGGAACCGACTGCCGAGGGCGGTATCGTCCGCTGCCGCCGCCAGCCCCTGGACGGGGCGGAGGTCTCGTCCCATCTCGAAGCCGGCAAGCGCACCGTGCGCCTGGCGGTGGAGTGGAACGAACGCATCGGCTGCGTGCTGGGCAACGACCTGGCGGTGCGGCGCCTGCGCTTCCTCGATCTGATCCAGGACGAGGCGGCGGCCTCCAACGCCGACGACGCGGCGGCCCGCTTCGACGTGGATTTCTCCCTCATGAGCCTGGAGCTGGGGCGCTTTATCCCCCGGATGATCGAGGTCTTCGGCGGCCTTGCCGAGGGGAAGTAGAAAACTCGGGGTAGGTCGGCCTGAAGGCCGACCTACCCCCAATGTCCGGTTCGCCATTTTCACGCTAACCCTACGGAATCTGGAATTTTCGGGTTAAACCATGTCAGGCAACAGCTTCGGAAAACTCTTCACGGTCACCAGCTTTGGCGAGAGCCACGGCCCGGCTATCGGCTGTATCGTCGATGGCTGCCCGCCGGGATTGGAGCTGACCGAGGCCGATCTGCAACGGGACCTGGACCGGCGCAAGCCGGGGACCTCGCGCCATACCACCCAGCGGCGCGAGGCGGACGAGGTGCAGATCCTCTCCGGCGTCTTCGAGGGTCGCACCACCGGCACGCCCATCGGCCTGATCATCCACAACACCGATCAGCGCTCAAAGGACTACGGCAACATCGCCCAGCAGTTCCGGCCCGGTCATGCGGACTATAGCTACACCCAGAAATACGGCTTTCGCGACTATCGCGGCGGCGGCCGTTCCTCGGCGCGGGAGACCGCCATGCGGGTGGCGGCGGGGGCCATCGCCAAGAAGTGGTTGCGGGAACGGGCAGGCGTGAGGATTCGCGGCTACCTCTCCCGCCTCGGCCCCCATCGGGCGCGGGGTTTCGATTGGTCGGTGGTCGAGCAGAATTCCTTCTTCTGGCCGGATATGTCTCAGGTCCCCGAGCTGGATGCCTATATGGACGCCCTGCGTAAGGAGGGCAACTCCATCGGCGCCGAGGTGACGGTGGTGGCGGAAGGGGTCCCCCCCGGCCTGGGCGAGCCCATTTTCGACCGCCTCGACGCCGACATCGCCCACGCCCTGATGAGCATCAACGCCGTCAAGGGGGTGGAGATCGGCGACGGTTTCGCTGTGGTGGAACAGAAGGGGACCGAGCACCGCGACGAGATGACCCCCGAGGGCTTTCTCAGCAACCACGCCGGCGGCATCCTGGGCGGCATCTCCAGTGGTCAGGCCATCGTCGCCCGCATCGCCCTGAAGCCCACCTCCAGCCTGCGCATCCCCGGCCGTTCGATTGATCTGAACGGCCATCCGGTCGAGGTGGTTACCGAGGGGCGGCACGACCCCTGTGTCGGCATCCGCGCCACCCCCATCGCCGAGGCGATGCTGGCGATCTGCCTCATGGACCACCATCTGCGCCACCGGGCCCAGAACGCCGATGTCCGTTGCATGACACCCGTGATTCCACCGTCCGTTCCTCGCTGATGCCCTACTGGCGGCTCTCGGGCTTCTATCTTTTCTACTTCGGCGCCCTGGGGATTTTGGTCCCCTTCTGGGGCCTCTATCTCAAGGGGCTGGGCTACGACGCGGTCGCCATCGGCCAGTTGATGGCCATCCCCATGGCGACCAAGTTTGTGGCCCCCTTTGTCTGGGGCTGGCTGGGGGATCATCTGGGCCACCGCATGCGCATCGTGCGCCTCGGCTCCCTCCTGACCAGCCTGATCTTCGCCGGGGTCTTCTTCTTCACCGAGTTCTGGCCCCTGGCGGCGGCCATGATGCTGTTCAGCTTCTTCTGGAACGCGGTGCTGCCCCAGTTCGAGGTGGTGACCTTCCGTTATCTGGGCGACCAGGCGCCCCGCTATGCCCAGGTGCGCGCCTGGGGCTCCATCGGTTTCATCCTGACGGTGTCGATCCTGGGGGTGGCGGTGGATGCCAGGGGACCGGCGGTGATCCTGCCGGTCCTGTTTGCGGTCTACATGGGCATCTGGCTCTCCTCCCTGCTGGTGAACGACCCCGATCCGGAGCCCCATCCCCTGGATCAGATCCATCTATGGCATGTCGTCCGCCAGCCCGCCGTGCTGGCCTTCTTCGCCGCCTGCTTTCTGATGCAGCTCGGCCACGGCCCCTACTACGCCTTTTACTCGATCTTCATGGAGGCCCAGGGCTGGTCCAAGACCCTGATCGGCCAGCTCTGGGCCCTGGGCGTCATCGCCGAGGTGGTGATCTTCGCCTTCAGCCACCGGCTGCTGCACCGCTTCGGCGCCCGGCGCATGCTGCTGGTGAGCTTTTCCCTGGCCGCCGCGCGCTGGATTCTGATCGGCGCCTTCCCCGACCGGCTGGCGGTCCTGCTGGCCGCCCAAACATTGCATGCCGCTACCTTCGGCGTCTTCCACGCCTCCGCCATCCACCTGGTCCACCGCTACTTCGTCGGCAAGCACCAGGGCCGGGGACAGGCCCTCTACAGCAGCATCAGCTACGGCGCGGGCGGGGCGGTAGGCAGCCTTGCCGCCGGTTTTCTCTGGGAAGGGGCAGGTCCCCTGACCGCCTTCCTGGCCGCCTCGGCCATCTCTTTCATGGCATTGCTCATCGCCTGGCGCTGGGTAGCGGATGCGGACTGAAGAATCGACTAGAATCAAAAAGACCACCGGTGCGAATGCGCCCTTTTCCAATCCCGATCTCGAAGGAGAAGCCTTATGGCAAGAATCATTATCCGCGATGAAAATGGACCCCTGGAGGTCTCCTGCGGCGGAAAGAGCAAGTGGCTCTGCCGCTGCGGCCTGAGCAAGGACGATCCCTGGTGCGACGGCAGTCACTCCAAGGTCAAGGACGAAGGGCCGGACAAACTCTACGTCTATGAGGACGGGCAGCGCCGCGAGGTGGAGCGTCCTTAACTACAAAGAACGCGAAGAGACACAATGAGTTACCTGAGTTTCCATCCTTCGGTCCGTAACCGGTGCATCCCTGCACCACTCCTCCCATCCAACCCGGCAGGTGAATACACGGGAGGATACAAGTCGATGTCTTTCTTTGCGTTCTTTGCGCCCTTGGCGGTTGAACTGAGGCCTCTAGGTTCATATCTTCTTCAGGGACTTCGGAGACGCCGATGAATAAGAACCCCATCCCTTGCCAATACGTCGGCTGGGTCCGCATACAAAACCTTTGCCACAGCCTTGCACGGCAGATCCGCCATTCTGGGTTCGAGCCCGATGCCCTGGTGGCGGTGGGGCGAGGCGGTTATCCGGCCGGGCGCCTTCTATCCGATTTCCTTGGCATCCTCGATCTGGCCGAGTTCAAGATCGAGCGCTACCACGGCATTCATAGGGCACCCGAGGGGGTTGTGCGCTATCCCCTGACGGTCGATCTGAAGGGAAAGCGGGTCCTGCTGGTGGATGACATCAGCGACTCCGGCGGCACTTTCGACGTGGCCATCAAGCATGTCATGGAACATGGGCCGCCGGCCGAGCTGCGAACCGCCGTCATCCATCACAAGACCAGCTCCAGCTACGTGCCGGACTACTACGCAGCAAAGATCGCCAAATGGCGCTGGATTCTTTACCCCTGGGCGATCACCGAGGATCTGGGCGCTTTGTTGCAGGAGATGGAGCCCCGCCCCAAGGGCGAGGCCGAGATCGCCGAGCGCCTGTGGCGCGACCATGGCCTGAGGCTGCCAAGGGCCAGTCTGCGCCAGGCGCTGGGGATGCTGGGGGAATTGCCATTTCCCGGGGAACAAACCACTGCGGGGGAATGAATATCCCATGGGACATCAGGTCGAGATCATTGATTCGGTTCAGGTTTATAAGGGGTTCCTGAAACTGGGCCGTTACCGGTTGCGCCATACCCTGTATGCCGGGGGATGGGGCAAGGAGATTCTGCGGGAACGGTTGGAAGGGCTGGGCGCGGCCTCCGTGCTTCTCTATGACCCCGAACGGGATCAGGTGGCGCTGCTGGAGCAGTTCCGCATCGGCGCCTTGGAGGACGGGGAGGGGGCCTGGCTCTTGGAGACCGTGGGCGGCCATATCGGTCCCGGTGAAGAGGCCGAGCAGGTGGCGCGGCGCGAATCCGTCGAGGAAGCCGACTGCGCGCTGCGCGCCCTGATTCCTATCTGCCGTTTCTGGGTCAGTCCGGGTCTCTCCGACGAGCGCATCAGCCTCTATTGCGGGATAGCCGATCTCACCGGGATCGGCGGTATTCATGGACTGGAAGAGGAAGGCGAAGATATCCGCGTCTCTGTGCTTTCCACGGAGGCGGCGCTGGCGGAGCTCTATGGCGGCCGGGCCAATTCCACCAGTATTGTCATCGCCCTCCAATGGCTGGCGCTGAACCGGGAGCGATTGCGCTCCGGGGATTATTGAACCTAACTTCCTCGTTATAACCGCAAAGAACGCAAAGAAACGCGAAGGAATTCATTAGCTTGTCTAGGCCCCGCTCCAAACCGGGAAGGCGGTGGCGCAGATAAAAAACCGCCGGGAGCGGATTTTCGCGCCAGCCCCGGAGGGGTGAGGCGCATGGATGCGCCGAACAAATGCAATAGATCGTTTTCCTTTGCGATCATTGCGTCCTTTGCGGTTGAAAAGAGTTTTTTTGGATGAGCGGTCTTCAGTCAGATGCTCAAACGCCGGAGGGCAATATCCTCCTCGCTCTCGTTCCATAGCTCCTGGAAGGCGTTGACCAGCTCGCGGGCGCGGCTCAGGTTGTAGAACTCGACCCGGCCGTCGAAACGGGTGTGCCACTTCCGGTAGACGAAGGCGATGTCGTCCGCCAGCATGAAGCTGTCCGTGGGTTCCCGCCGGGACTCGGCCAGGGGACGGAAGATCTGGATCTTGCTGGGGAGACGCGCGGCCAGGGTGACGACGCCGTGGCCCTCCCGTTGAACCTTTTCGTTGCTTTGCAGCAGGATGAAGATCGAGGGGTCGGGGTTCCGGGTCGCCAGTCGCTTGAGTTCGTTGACCAAGGACTTGTTGTCGTAGATCGAGGCGTCCAGGTCGTGGCTGAAAATGCGGATGCTGCGCCGTGCCTGGCGCGCCAGGCTGAGGCAGGCCGTGCGGAAGGCCTCGCGGCTGTGCAGCGGGATCGCGTCCCTGGTCTCCCCCAGAATGCCCCGGTCGATCAGCTCCAGGGATTCATCCACCCGGTAATGGGGCTCCCGATAGGCCGTTTCGGAGAGGGGTTCCGAATCCAGGGGCCGGGCCATCAGTTGATAGGGGATGCCCTCTTCCATGTAGACAGGCCCTTCCGGTTCAAAACCTATCCCTTGATAGAAGGGGGTCACAATCTGCTGGGCCTGGAGAAAGACGGAACCGAGATGGCGCTGGGCGGCGATCTCCAGCAGGGCCTCCATCAGGGCCGAGCCGACGCCGCTCCGGCGCCAGGACGGCAGGATCGCCATGCGGCCGATATGGCCCTCGGGCAGCATGCGCGCCGTGCCGATGGGCTGGCCTTCACTGTCTTCCGCCAGCAGATGGATGGCCGAGGAATCGCGTCCATCCCACTCCAATCCGGGTGGAATATGCAGTTCCCGGATGAAGACCTCCTCGCGGATGCACTGGATGGCCAGCCGGTCCAGGCGCCAGTCGGCAAGCCGGATGGAAAAGGGTGGGGGTTTTGGCGCTGTCACGTCGGTCACCTGCTCAGGGATCTCTCTCAAGAAACACGCTCTATCAGCATAGCCAATCAGCCGCCGATCACCCTGGGTTCCGGCTCCAGGCGGATGCCGAACCGTTCCTGGACGGAGGCGATGATTCCCTGGGCGAAGCGCCAAACCTCGGCCCCGGTGGCGTTGCCGTGATTCACCAGGACCAGGGCATGCTTGGAATAGGTGCCTGCATCACCTTCGCGTCTCCCCTTCCAGCCGCACTGATCGATGAGCCAGCCCGCGGAGGTCTTGACGCCGCCATCGGGCTGGGGCCAGCCAGGCATCGCGGGATTGGCCGCCTTCAGTGTTTGCCACTGCTCGGCGCTGACCATTGGATTCTTGAAAAAGCTGCCCGCGTTGCCGATCTGGGCCGGATCGGGGAGCTTGCTCCGGCGCAGGGCGATCACCGCCTCGCTGATGACGCGGGCGTTCAGCGCCTTGCCCTCCAGCAGCTCCCGCAGGTCGGCGTAATCGGTCTTCCAGCGCGGCTCGCGCGGCAGGGCGAAGGTGACGGAGAGGATGAGCCAGCGGTCCGGCTCCACCGACTTGAAAGAACTATCCCGGTAACCGAAGCGGCAGTCTTCGCGGCTGAAGTCGCGGACCTCGCCATTGCGCCAATCCACGGCCCGTACTGATTGCAGGCAGTCCTTCAGCTCCACCCCATAGGCACCGATGTTCTGCATGGGCGCGGCACCAACCGTACCGGGTATCAGGGAGAGGTTCTCCAGACCGGCGAACCCCTGATCGATTGTCCAGCGCACGAACCGGTGCCAGTTGTTGCCCGCCCCGGCGCGGATGTAGTTGTAGTTCGAGTCCCCTTCCAGGATCTCCAGCGATTCCAGCCGCACCTGCACCACCAGCCCCGGAAAGTCGCCGACGAACAGCAGATTGCTGCCGCCCCCGAGGAACAGCAGGGGCAATTCCGGGTGTTGGGCCTGCCAATCCCTTAATCGCACTGTATGGCCCAGATCGTCGAGGGTACAGAAATAACGCGCCCTGGCAGGCAGGCCGAAGCTGTTGAGGGATTTTAGGTCGTGGTTTTCTTGGATGTTCATGGTCGCGTCACCGGCAGCGCCGCATCCAAAAACTCCCCGCCGGTTGCCGTTCGTGGTCATAGCCGGGGAAATGGGCGGCGAGCCGTTCGGGCATCCGTTGCCACAGGCTGCCCGGCGACCAGAGGATTTCGAAATCCCGGTTGCAGGCGAGGAAGGCCTGGAGCAGGTATTGCTCGGTCCAGAAGATCTTGCGCCCCTTTACCCAGTCCTTGGGGTAGTGGTAGGGCAGGAAGATGTCGTGGATATGGATGTGGACGCCTTTTTTTAGGCGGGGAAGGATCTCCAGTATTTCGTAGTGGACATCGCTGCCGATCTTGACGCTGTGGCTGGAATCGATGAAGAGGATGTCGTTCTCGCCGAGGGCCTCGAAGAGGGCCAGGGGGAGGTTTTCCACCTTCTCCTCGATCAGGGTCCCCTTCCCCCGCAGGGCCTTGCGGACGGTCTCGCTGGGGTAGGGTTCGATGGCGGTGAACTCGCCCTGGGCTGCGGGGTCCTCCGCACGATTGAGCTCCATTGCCCGGAGGGTGAGCAGGGTCGAGGCGCCGGAGCCGATCTCGATCATGCGCCGGGGTTTCAGCCTGCGGACCAGGGAATAGAGCATGGCCCCGTCGATGCCCGCGAAGGCGGATGCGGTGGTTTCCGCGCCGAGAGCGGCATATTCCTTGAGCCCGCTCCCCGCGATCTCCTCCAGCAAGGCGGCCTGGGCCTCGATGTTCTGGTCGATGCCGATCATCTCGGACGGCCGTTCCCAAAGACGGTCGGGCAGTTGCGAGGTGTCGGGGATGGGGTCGTAGAAGTGATTCGGCACCACATGCCAGCCCCGGCGCTGGAACAGCTCGAAGAACTCGATGTCGATCAGCAGCCCCTTGGGGAGCCGGGAGACGGCCAGGGCGATCAGCTTCCGCAACAGTCTTTTCATGGGCCTTTTCCCCTCCGGGAATAATTCTTGCTCCATAGGGTACAATTCATTCATGAGATCTTGCCACGACTTGCATACCCATTCGACCGCTTCCGACGGTTCGCTGACGCCCGGCGAGCTGGTGCGTAAGGCTGCGGCGGCGGGTGTCGCCGCCCTGGCCCTGACCGATCACGATACGGTCGAGGGGCTGGCCGAGGCCGCCAGGGCGGCTGTCGGTGCCGGTATTGCTCTGATCAACGGCATCGAGATTTCGGTGACTTGGAACAGGTGTACGGTTCACATCGTCGGCCTCGGTATCGACCCGGATCATCCCGGTCTGTTGGCAGGCCTGCGGGGGCTGCGCGATTACCGCGACAGGCGCGCGGAGGAGATCGGCGACCGGCTGCACAAGGCTGGTATTCCGGGGGCGCTGGAGGGCGCGCGCCGCTTCGCGGGCGACGGGCTGGTCAGCCGCACCCATTTCGCCCACTTCCTGGCGGAGACGGGCCGGGCGAAGAACGTCCAGGATGTCTTCAAGCGCTACCTGGTCAGGAACAAGCCCGGCCATGTGCCCGGCGACTGGGCCAGCCTGGCGGAGGCGGTGGGCTGGATTCTGGACGCGGGCGGTCAGGCGGTGGTGGCCCATCCCGCCCGCTACGATATGACCGCAACCAAGTTGCGCAGTATGCTCGGTGAGTTCAGAGAGCTGGGCGGGACCGGGATCGAGGTGGTCTCCGGCAGCCACAGCCTGGACGATTATCAGGTCATGGCCCGGCTTGCCGCCGACATGAAATTTCTCGCCTCGGCCGGTTCCGATTATCATGGCCCGAACAATTTCCGCATCGAACTGGGGCATCTGCCCAGTCTGCCGGCAAGCTGCACCCCGATCTGGCACGACTGGCCGGATCGCCGCGCGGCTTGACGATCAATAACAAGACCCCTTCCCATGGCCCAATTCTTCCAGATCCACCCGGAGCACCCCCAGCAGCGCCTGATCCGGCAGGCGGTCGAGGTCCTTGCGGGCGGCGGGTTGCTGATCTATCCCACCGACTCCAGCTATGCCCTGGGCTGCCAGATCGGCAACAAAGAGGCCATGGAGCGCATCCGCCGCATCCGCCGGGTGGATGACAAGCACCACTTCACCCTGGTGTGCCGGGACCTCTCGGAGATCACGACCTACGCCAAGATCAGCAACCCCCAGTTCCGCCTCTTGAAGAGCCTGACGCCCGGCCCCTATACCTTCATCTGCCAGGCGACCAAGCAGGTGCCCAAGCGGCTGATGCACGTCAAGCGCAAGACCATCGGCATCCGCGTCCCCGACAACCGCATCGCCCAGGCCCTGCTGGCGGAGCTGAACGAGCCGATCATGAGTTCCACCCTGATCCTGCCGGGGGACGAGTATCCCCTGTCCGATCCCTATGACATGAAGGACCTGCTGAGCCACGCGGTCGATCTGATCATCGACGGCGGCTACTGCGGCCTGGAACCCACCACGGTGATCGACATCGAGGACGAGGACCAAGCCCCCATCGTGGCGCGCCAGGGCAAGGGCGACGTGGTCTTTCTGGAGCAAGCCTCGTGAACCTAATTCCCTCATTTAACCGCAAAGAACGCGAAGGAACGCGAAGGAATTCATTGGCTTGTCTAGGTTCCGCCCCTGACCGGGAAGGTGGGGGCACAGACAAAAAACCGTCGGGAGCGGATTTTCGCGCCAGCCCCGGAGGGGTGAGGCGCAGGGATGCGCCGAACAAAAAACCGTCGGGAGCGGATTTTCGCGCCAGCCCCGGAGGGGTGA
>Ga0208863_1000192_pt1 | contig 74383 bp, 67 predicted proteins | sample RifOxyD3_FD_184040 | JGI IMG/M metagenome (GOLD analysis project Ga0208863, IMG submission 184040) | Soil microbial communities from Rifle, Colorado - Rifle Oxygen_injection D3 (SPAdes) | ecosystem: Environmental > Terrestrial > Deep subsurface > Rock core/Sediment | place: Rifle, Colorado... | reverse complement strand
TGCGAAATAATCGAAACCGGCAACGAAAGCTGGAGAATTAAAACAAGGATTAATGGCTAAAAACTACTGCCTGGGGTGGGTCAATTTTGGACGCCGATGGTGGGTCAATTTTCAATGCCGATTGACACGCTTACTATGGTTTTGTGGTTTCTTGCCCAGGTGGCAGCGACGGGCTCAGATCAGGAGAAGGTCGGCCGAGATAGTAGCCCTGGGCGCAGTCGATCCCCATTTGAGCGAGCATCTGAAAAACCGGCTCGGTTTCGACAAACTCGGCTATCACCTGCACCCCGATCCTCCGGGCAAGCACCATCACGCTCTCGACCACCGCGCAATCGATTTCGTTGGTATCCATGTTCCGGACAAACTCGCCGTCGATCTTGATATAATCGACCGTGAATTTCTTGAGGTAAAAGTAGGAGGAAAAGCCAGAGCCGAAGTCATCGAGGGCGAAACGAAAGCCCTTCATTTTGAGATTGAGGACGAATTTTTCCACCAGAGCCAGGTTGCGAATCGCCTCCCGCTCGGTGATTTCAAAAACCACCCGCTCCGGCGGGATCTGGTATGCATCAACCAGTCTGACCACCGAGGCCATGAACTCGCTGTAGACTAGATCCCTGGGGGAGACGTTGAAAAAAAGTTTCCCGGTGAAGTTTTCAAGTCGGACCTTTTCAAAAACCTTCTCCATCAACAAGATATCCATCCGGCTGATGATCCCCATCTCTTCGGCGATTTCGATGAACTCATGGGCAGGGGTGACCCGGCCATCGGCGGTTTTGATCCGCATCAGCACCTCGTAATGCTCCACCGCCCCCTTGGGGAAATTGTAAACCGGTTGGAAATAGGGGATGATGTTGTTTTCATCGAGGGCTTTTTTGAGAAAAAGGGTTTTTTCGCTTTTCTCCTTATAGAGCTCGAGAAGATCGTCTTCCAGGGGGTAGACCACCGTATTTTTCCCCTGGAGCTTGGCCCGCTCCACCATCTTTTCGCTCATCAGAATCAGGTCGGCCAGGCTTTGCCCGTGGTCGGGGAAGGTCACCAGCCCCATCGAGGCGGTGATTCCCACTGTGCCTCCGCCGGGGGTATCCAGGCGCAGGTCGGCAATTGTTGCGCTGATCCGCTGGCCGATGCTGTAGGCCTGCGCATGTTCGCTTGCCGGCAGGAGCAAAATGAACTCGTCGCCGCCGAAGCGGGCGATGATGTCGCCGGAACGGCCGGTCTCTTTGATGAGTGTGGCGAGCTGGACCAAAAAGCAGTCGCCGAAGGTATGGCCGAAGTTGTCGTTGATGTTCTTGAAATTATCAAGATCGAGAAGCAGGAGGGAAAAGCGGTCGTCGTCACGCTCTGAGCGGTTGATCTCCTGTTCGAGCAGATCCCTGAAGAAACGAAGGTTGAACAGGCCGGTCTGGGGGTCGCGGGTTGAATAAAATTCCACCTTCTGGGTGTACCTGTAGATCGCCTTCACCGAACCAATCACGTTGAGCATGGTGGTGAGGACACCTTCGACCACCAGCAGTTTGGCCTCGTCCAGCGCATTGCCGGTCATCAGACCCATGCCGACAATGCCGCCGATCTTGGGCGAATCCAGGAAGATCTTCTTGGTGTGGAGACTGATCGCCTCCCGATCCAGTTCCGTCATGGTGCCGATAGCGCTGGCCACGTGGTGGTCGAGGGAGTAGCGCTGCATCTCGGGGTATTCCTTGTAGATACATGCGTCGATCACCTCCTCAAAGTGCCGTTTGGTGGTAATTGTCGGCCTTTTCTCCCAGAAAACCTCAAGTTCATAAACCCGTTCTTCGTTGTAGAACATCGCGAAGATGAAGGGCACCTCCATGATCCGGTTGATTTCGAGGACCAGGGATTTGACATGCTCTTTCCAGTCCTTGACAACCTCGGAGGTGATCAGCAGCTTTTCCAGCAGCCTGATCTCAAACTCGAAGGCCTCCTTGTCCATGGCGATTTTTTGGAGTTTTTCGATTAGGATATGAGTTTCCCGGTTGAGGACATTGAACTCTTCGATCGGAAAATCAGAAACGGAGGTGTCGAGCAGGCTGAGGTCGGAGACGGTGGTTAGGTTGCGGACTCCCTGGTTGAAACGGCTGATCGAGGAGGCGATTCGCCGGTGCAGGAACAGGGCCAGAAAGATTGCGCCGATGATCGGAAAGACGGCAATGGGGATGATGATCAGGAGCATCAGCCGGTTGAAGCGGGCGGTTTCGGCGGAGATATTCTGCTTGATTTCAATAACCCCAAGAACCTCTCCCACGGCCACTTTATGGTGGCAGGCAAGACATTCGGCCTCCATGGTGATCGGATAGAGAGAATAAAGGGTGCCGTCCAGGGTCTCGCTTGCCGACCGGCCGCCGGCAAAAGCGGAGGCCACCCGGCCGACGATGGCCGGCTGTTCAATGGCCCCGTATTCGGCTGCCACCTGAGGGCCGCGGTAAACCTGGATTCTCTCCTGGCCGGTGCCGCTGTCCATTTTCCCGAGGAAAAGAAGCATCTCCTCCCGGGTCCAGCCCTTGCGCATCACCTGGTAGATCGAGGCATAGAGCCGATCCGCGGTTTTCTGCGAGTTTTCGATGGTGATCCCCAGATAAATCTTGTGGGATACATATTTGATAGGAAAGTAGAGGGTGATGATCAGGAAGGCGGAGAGAAGAACGGAACCGGCGATCAGCAGTTTGCGGAGGGTCATTTTTGTGAGTTGCCAACTGAAAGTGAAAAAAGAAAGCCAGCCCTGAACGATTTGGATGATACCGTGCCTTAACAGTGATTGCTAGTTTTTTTGTACTTCTTTGATTTCAGTAAAGTAGCACTCTCAGTGCCCTGTGATCGCTTACAAATTGCGGCCTGTACCTTGGCATATTCCCACGTCCAGCAATGATCAAAGAGGCCTGACAGTAACCGCCCGCATCCGCCGCCTGGATTCCGTTTCCAGATGCGGCAGGAAAATGGCAAGCAGACCGATAACGGGCAGAAACGAGCACAAGTGATACACATATGCGAGGCTGGTCAGATCAGCGAGATGCCCGAGCACTGCGGCGCCGATTCCCCCCATACCAAAGGCGAAGCCGAAAGACATCCCGGCCACCGTGCCGACCCTGGCCGGGAGAAGTTCCTGGGCATAGACCACAATTGCCGGGAAGGCGGAGGCAAGAATCACCCCAATGGGCACACTGAGCACCCCGGTCCAGAACAGATTGGCATAGGGCAGGGCCAGGGTAAAGGGAAGTACCCCCAGGATAGATACCCAGATCACCACCTTGCGGCCAAAGCGGTCCCCAATCGGGCCGCCGGCAACGGTGCCAAACGCCACCGCGCCGAAGAACACAAAGAGATGGAGCTGCGCGCTTTGCACCGGAAGATGAAACCGATCAATCAGATAAAAGATATAGTAGCTGGACATGCTGGCCATGTAGAAAAATTTTGAAAACATCAAGGCAAGCAGTACTGCCAAGGTCAGCGCCACCTTGCCGCGGGGCAGGGCTGTCTGGGTGGCGGTGGTGGCTGCCCGTGATTGCAGTCGCATCAGTCCGTGCTTCTTGTACCAGTGGCCGACCTGGATAAGAAGATATATGCTCAGCATGGCCGCGAGAGAAAACCAGGCAAGACTTGTTTGTCCATGCCGCAACACGATAAGCGCGGCGAGCAGTGGACCAATGGCCGAGCCGGCATTGCCGCCCACCTGAAACAACGATTGCGCCAATCCATGTCGCCCCCCCGAAGCCATCCGCGCCACGCGCGATGACTCTGGATGAAACACCGATGAGCCAGTCCCCACCAGCGCCGCCGCCAGTAACAGCACCGAATAACTTCCGGCCTGGGAAAACAGCACCAGCCCTGACAGAGTAAGGCCCATACCCATGGCAAGGGAATAGGGCCTGGGATTTCGGTCAATATAAAAACCGATCATAGGCTGGAGAATCGAGGCCGTACCCTGAAACGTGAGGGTGATAATGCCGATCTGGGCAAAGCTCAAGCCATAATTGCTTTGGAGCAGCGGATAGATCGCGGACAACAGGGTCTGCATCATGTCATTGAGCAAATGACACACACTGATCATAATCAGGATGGCAAAGGCTGTTTTTTCGGCTGGTGTCTGAGCGCTTACAGGAGTCAAATCACAGTCCTTCAATTAGCTTGTAATACTCATTGAGAGTACGTATGGATTCCATCGTGGCTTGGAACAAGAGCCAACTGAGAACAAGGATTCCTATCGTCAGACCGATTTTCCATGTCCGCGTCGTTTGTGGACGCCACCAAATCAGGGGCAAGGCCAGAGGCCCCACACAAGAGACGGCGATGATGATAAAGGGTTTTCGGAAATACCATGGCATATTTCCCCTGGCACAGCGTGGCTGGCGGGAAGCATCCAGAAACTCACCGCAGTGTTTGCATTTTATCGCGTCGTCTTGGATTTCTTCAGCACAGAAGGGACACTTTTTCACTGTCAGCTCTCCTTGGTAGAACGAAAAAATCACCGGGGAGAGGAAGGGGAGCGGTGGTTTGGTTTGTTCCGGGGATCATCCTCCTATTTTATTCGAGGTGTGCTTTAGCCGTTTGGATGGCGAGACTTTTATCCTTGGTAAACAATTTCCACTTCATTGTTGTTGAGTGAATACCGGCTTTTTTGTCTTGCCCTCTACTGTAATACCAGTGGCCAAAGCGCTCGACCGTAGAGAAGGGATGATTCTCTGTGCAGAGAAAACCACAAGGTTTAAACTCTTCGAAAAAAATAGTTTCATCCGGGTCTTCATCATAAGACTGGTCTTCAGGCAAGGCGATTTGAGATACATCCACCTTCTCCGCTTCCTTTTCATCCAGCCAATCTGAAATTTTCAACTGATTTGGGTTGTTGTTTTCCATGGGCTTTTGCTCCTTCAGAAAACTAACGGGCTGAGCGGGGCGTTGTTGCTTTGTCTACTAACTTACCATGAAACTTGGGTTTTCGGGGATAAATTCACGATCTTGTTCAAGGACGTTGAGGGCCATGATTATCCAGGTTTTGGGTAAGCGGTCACAGGGCACCACATCTTGCGGCGATCGGTCCGGCTCACGGACAAAAGTACGCATCGACGTCCCGCTTGCCGCAACCTGCGGCACCCCGCAGCCGGAGGGGACGAAAAAAATCATAGTCCTGAACAGCAGCAACCGCCTGGGTCACGGTGATGACGGCCTCGGCGAGGCGCTGTTGCTCAATTTCCTGAAGACCATCAAGGAGATGGGGCTGGAACTCTGGTGCCTGGTCATGGCCAATGCCGGGGTCACCCTCGCCGGCCAAGGGGCCGCCGCCAAACCCTGAATCATGCTTGTCTCCCGGCCTGAATCCGCAGTAGAAGCGAAGGATGTCGGCGGCAACGACATTACCTGCTTGACAAACTGTAATTTACAGGTAGTTATGCAAATCTAACCTTTAGCTTCGGAGCGGCCGAAAATGCCCGACCCTCAACCGGAACAAATGGTGGCTTGCCGGCAATGCGGGCTGCTGCAGCAAGAGATCGCGCTCCAACCCCAGGGGGGGGCGGTCTGCTGTTGCTGCGGGGCGTCCCTTTATCGCAACACCCCCGACAGTATGTCCCGAACCTTGGCCTTGACCATTGCCGCCATCATCTGCTTCAGCCTGGCCAACATCTACCCGATTCTCGGCATCGAACTGCAGGGCAATTATAACGCCACCAACCTCTTCGGCGCGGTGCGCTCACTCTGGCAACAAGGGATGCACCCGGTCTCGGCCCTGGTTTTTGCCACCACCATTCTTACCCCGGCTCTGGAAATGGCGATTTTGCTCTACCTGCTGATTCCGTTGATCCTGATGCAAAGACCGCCGAGGGTAGTCGGGATCATGCGGCTGATGGAGACCATCAAACCCTGGGGCATGATCGAGGTTTTCATGCTCGGCATCCTGGTGTCGCTGGTCAAGCTGAAAAGTGATGTGACCATCATCCCCGGGGTGGCGTTATGGTCCTTTGCGGCCCTGACCCTGATGCTCTCCGCCGTGGCGGCCTCATTCAATCCCCGCGACATCTGGCTGCACCTTGACCGGATCAAAAACAACCGGGAGGACTGAACCGTGCAACGCAGAGTACACCCGACTCCGGAAGAGCTTGGCCTGGCAAGCTGCCATGTCTGCGGCCTGATCTCAAAACGCCTGGAGAGCGACGTCGGGCTTCTCTGCCCCCGCTGCCTCTCCCGGCTCCATCGGCGCAAGCCTTACAGCATCGAAAGCTGCTGGGCTCTTACCATCGCGGCCCTGATCCTCTATATTCCGGCCAATCTGCTGCCGATCATGGAAACCGGCTCGCTCCTCAGCTACCGCCGGGACACCATCATGAGCGGGATCGTTCACCTTTGGCACACCGGAGCCTGGGGGATTGCCGCCATTGTTTTCATTGCCAGCATCGTTGTGCCGCTCTTCAAGCTGCTGGCTCTTGCCCTGCTGCTGGTTTCGGTGCAGCGCCAATCGACCTGGTGGCCGATGCAGCGGATGCGCTTGTATCGGCTGGTGGAACTGGTCGGTCGCTGGTCGATGCTTGATATCTATGTGGTGACCTTTTTGGCGGCGCTGGTCCAGATCAGCTCCCTGGCCACGGTCAGGGTCGGCAACGGGGCCATTGCCTTCGGGGCGGTGGTGGTGCTGACCATGTTTGCCGCGATGAAATTCGACCCCAGATTAATCTGGGACCCGCTCAGAAACGAGAATCTACCATGACCGAAAAACCAGCCCCAGCCGTCCCGCAAGCCTTTCTCGAACGGCGCCGCTACCGTTCCTCGCAACTGATCTGGCTGGTGCCGATCATCGCCGCCGTCATCGGCCTCTCGCTGGCGGTGAAATCCTATTACGAGCAAGGGCCGACGATCACCATCACCTTTAAGAGCGGCGAAGGAATTGAGGCCGGCAAGACCAAGCTCAAATTCAAGGATGTCCAGGTGGGCGTGGTCCAGGCGGTCAGTATTGCCAAGAACAACTCCCATGTGGTGGTAACCGCCAAACTGGATAAGGAGGCCAAAAAGCTGCTGGTCGCAGACACCCGGTTCTGGGTGGTCAGCCCCCGCATTTCAGGCAGCAACATTTCCGGCCTGAGCACCCTGATGGGCGGCTCCTACATCGGGCTCGACGTGGGCGTATCCAAAGAAGCTTGCCATGAGTTCGTCGGCTTGGAGCGGCCGCCGGCGGTCAGGACCGATGAGCCGGGTCGGCAATTTATTCTGCGCGCCCCTGATCTCGGCTCCTTGAGCATCGGCTCGCCCGTTTACTTTCGCCGCCTGCAAGTGGGTGAGGTGATTGCCTATGAGCTGAACAAGGATGGCCGGGGGGTGACCTTCATAATTTTCATCCGGGCGCCATATGACGGCTACGTCAAGGAAAAGACCCTGTTCTGGCAGGCCAGCGGGATTGAATTGAGCCTGGATGCCGACGGGGTCAAGGTCAATACCCAGTCCATGGTTTCTGTGCTGCTGGGCGGCATCGCCTTTCTGCCGCAAGAAGACGGCCCGGATATTGCGCTGGCCGCCGCCAATCAGGCTTTCACCCTTTTTTACAGCATGGAGGACGCTCTGAAGCATACGGATACGGTGGTAGAAACCTATCAGCTGCTGTTCCGGGAGTCGGTGCGTGGCTTGTCGGTCGGGGCGCCGGTTGACCTGCGAGGGGTGACCATCGGCGAGGTGAGCGAGATCGGCCTGGCCCTTGATTCCGCCCGCAAAGAGATCATGATGCCGGTGGAAATCCGTTTTTATCCGGAACGACTGCAAACAAATTATCGCGGCAAATCTGGGAAAAAAGCCGCGCTTGACCACCAGAAACTGCTCTCGGGGCTGGTCGCAAAAGGCTTACGCGCCCAGCTTAAAACCGGCAATCTCCTGACCGGCCAGCTCTATGTCGGGCTGGATTTTTTCCCCAACGCAGCCAGGGCAACCATCGACTGGCAGGCAAATCCCCCGCAACTGCCGACCGAAGCAGGGGACTTGGGGCGGTTGCAGTCATCGCTCATCCAGATTGCGCAAAAACTTGAACGAATGCCGCTTGCAGAACTGGCCGCGGATGCCAGAAAAACCATGCAAAACCTTGATACGACCCTGGTCAACGCCGACCGGCTGCTGCACGGGCTGGAAGAATCGATGCTGCCGGAAGCGCGTCAACTGGTGTCGGAGACCCGCAATACTATGGAAGAACTTCGCTTGACCCTTACGGCTGTCCATCAAACCCTGGCGGCGGATGCGCCGCTCCAGCACGATCTCCGGGAAGCGTTGCGGGAGATGGGGCGGGCGGCCCAGTCGTTGCGGAGTCTGGGCGAATACCTGGAGAGACATCCGGAATCGCTTTTCCAGGGCAAAAAGGAGGATGAGAAATGAAGATGGCCGCAAAGTACCCCCTCTTGGGCTTTGCCTGCTTGCTGCTTGCCGCCCTGGCGGCATGCGGCGGTTCGCCCCCGGCGCGTTTCTATACCCTGGCCCCGCTTGGCACCCCACACGCCATCACTAGCAACGCCTTTCCCATCTCAGTCCATATCAATCCGGTTTCCTTGCCGGAAACGGTTGACCGGCCGCAACTGGTGATAGCGGTTGCTAGACACCAGGTGCGCCTGTTGGAAAACCATCGCTGGGCGGAGTCGTTGAAAAGCGCCATCCCTCGCATTATTGCCGACAACCTTTCCCGCCTCCTGACAACCGACCGGGTTTCCTGGCATCCGCACCCCTCCCCGCACCGGGTCGATTACCGGATCACGGTGGATTTCAGACGCTTCGAGGGCACCAGCGATCAGGTGACCATCGATGCCCTCTGGAGCATCAACCGCGCTGGCAATCAGCCGCCGATCGCCGGCCGTTCCTTAATCACGCAACCGCTGGCGGACAGCAGCCCGGAATCCCTCGCCGCCGCTTACAGCCAGGCCCTGGCCGCCATGAGCAATGATATCTCCAATGCCGTAACAACGGAAAAATCGGACGAGTGAGCCCAAGGGAACGCTGATAAGTTGTGTAATTTATCTATCCTTCTCTCCTTTCTTACTCAATGCCGAGGTGTTCGGCCACTTCGGTGGCTGTCCGACCCGGCTCCTCTGACAATCGAACCGCATTACGTTTAAAATCTGGATCGTATTTCCTGCGTTCTAAATTCATGGTACCCTCCTGTCATTGTCTCTAACAATGACTTAACCGAGTGTCCACTATTTCATAGCAGGATCACCCGGCAACTCGACGCCAGGCTTGATTCCGACGAGGCAGTGATGATCTTTACCCGCCGTTTTTTGGCCGGAGATTATCATGTTGCTCTTTGAGCAGGCGTGTGGTCAGGCAGCGTGATAAAAGCGCAAGCCCGGCAGCTCCACGGCGGTTAGGAGATTGCCGTAGACCGCGCCGGTGTCGATGCCGATTCTATAAGGGGTGACCAGAGGGGTGGCAAAGGAGCTGTGTCCGAAGATCACCTGCTTGCCGTAGTCGATCTCCGCATTCAGGAACGGTTCGCGGATCTCGCAGAGGTCGGAAATATCCTGCTCGGCCAAGGGCTGGTCATGGCGCAGCCCGGCATGGACGAAGATATACTCTTCTGTTTCCCAGTAGGGCAGCAGGGAATCGAGAAAAGCCCGGTGCTCGGGCGGCAGAAAGGCCAGGGAGGTGAGCTGGGCGAGACTGGCGCCCCCGTAGCTTTCCAGGGTATTTCCCAGGCCAAGCCCCCGGAGGTAGGGGAGCAGGGCCTGATCTCCGGTTTTGTGGTATTCGAGGAGCAGATATTCGTGGTTGCCCATGAGCGGCACAATATGCACCCCCTCCCTGCGCAAACGGCAGATCTGCTCCAGCGCCTCTTTGACCTGGGGGCCGCGGTCGAGATAATCGCCGAGAAAAACCAGGGTGTCCCGGGCCGGATCAAAGGGAAGCCGTTTCAGCAGCAGGGAAAGCTTTGCCGCACAGCCGTGGATGTCGCCGATGGCGAAGATCTTGCTTTTCATTTCAGACGCAGTTCTTGTACCAAAAAGATGCCGCCAACCCATAAACGAAATTCAGAAGCAGCACGAGCAGCGGGGTCAGCAGCCCGGCCTTGAGGCCCATAAGTCCCAGGCCCATTTCCGGAAAGACCATGACCAGCATCATGGTGGTGGGCACCAGACTCATGAGGATGCCGCGCAGGGCTGTTTTTTGTCGGAATAAGGGGACGATCAGCAACATGGCCCAGAGGCCGCCCCAGACCAGGCGAGGGTAGAGCCAGGGGGCGGTGAATTGCGGACGCAGGCCGATGCCCAGCATGGCCGTAACCCCGATCTGACCGAGAACCCAGATATTAAAGCTGTCGATGAATGCGCCGATGGCTCCGCCGGTGAAGGCGCCGCTGATTTTCCGGATCATGGTGGTTTTCTCCTGTTTTAGCCAGAGCAAGCAGAATGCTTGCTGATGTTTTTCGTTTGCCCTGAAAATTTTCAAAAGTCGCTGCTTTTTCGCCTTGCGACACCAGGCGAGGAAAACTTGGTATCTCCGCTTCTTACCGTTGTTTTTCTGATTTTCTTACTATGGTTGTGCTCCACATTAGTCATATAGTAATCCTTGTGGAAAAGCTCGGCCAGCTTTTTTCCCGCCAGGGAGAATCCGGTATGGTGCCGAGGCAGGAAAAAACGTACAATGGCGAAAAGATTATTACGCTAATGTGCTGAAAAAAAGCGCGCCCGGATTAAAAAACATCATGAAAGAGATCGATCATTCAATCCTGCTGGCCATTTGCCCCATGACTTATCAGGGCGAAAAGGTTCTGCAGGACCGCTGGCCTGTTTTTCTGCAAACCCTGCGCAGTCTTCTGGGTCTGGCTGGGGGCGGCACGGCGGAGGTTATGCTCACCAGCCACGACACACCATTTTCCGCGCTGAGTACTTTTTTTGAAAGCCTTAATTCCCTCAAGAAACAGCAATGGCAAGCAGAGTGGGGGGCGGTTCCCCTCCAGGTTATCCTGCATCTGCACCGGAAAAAAGATCCGCCTGTTAATTTTACGGAGTCATCAGCTCCAATCTGGGGGGGATTGAAACAGGAAACCATATATGCGACAAGGGCCTTAAAGTTTCAATGGGATCAACTTGTTGCCGGGAGGAAAATGCCTGCCCACAGCTTTCTGGATGTTGGGGACGGGTTGTTTCAGCTCTGCTTTTCCGGTGATCTCAGCGGCTTCAAACGTGAGCGGCTTTTTACCGGCAGGTTTCTGGCGGCTAAGGGAAATGGTCCGGAATGTTTTTACTGCGGGATGGTCAACCATGCCGCAGCCCATTGTCCCAGTAAACAGTTATCCATGGAAGCCCAAGGTATCAACCGTGTTGGGTACCTGTCTTTTCCGGAAATCGACCATCTGTTTAAGCGGGTTATGGTTGAGCAGAAAAAAATGGCGAATCTGTTGGCTGCAGGCGTCGACTCGGCTCAGATCCGTACCGATCCGGCTTTGCAGGTATATATCACCTATTTTGACATGTATCTCATTTACCAGCCTCGTTTTCTTGCCTACACCGCTCTTTCTTCGTCTTCCTTTTGGGACGGCGCCAGCAAAAGCGACAGAATCAAAATTGACCGGCACAGAGATGAAAGCCGCAATCTGCAGGCGGGTTTCGATTACCTGCGGCGTGGCCAGTACGAACAGGCCGTTGTTTTGCTGCGGGCAGAAAGTCAAGTCTCGGGAGGAAAGTATTTCTACGCCACCCTGGTCCAGGCATTTATCGCCCTGGAATGCGGACGGATGGTGGAGATGGCGCATCTTCTGCAAATGTTGAACACCACGGCCAGCACGGATAAAGAGAAGATCTATATCGGCCTTCTCCTGGCCAGATTTTATCGATTAACCAACCAGCCCTGGAAAGCGGAACAATTTCTGGGTTCGCTCGCCAAGCTCTATCTTGACTGTCCGGAAATCCAATACAGCCTTATTCAGGCAAGGGTTCATGAAGGACTGGAGCAGCAGCAGATACAGCTGCTCCGTAAGCTGGCCGCCGGGAATCGTCGGTATTTCATGATCGCTCTCATGGATCCGGCCATGTTTCCGGCCGGCAACATGGTGGATAAAGCCCTTTCCGAGCTGCTCGATCGGAAAAACAAGGAAGCCGGGGAAAACCTGGCTGCAGCGCAAAAGGTCGGTGCTGAGCTGCAAGTCTGGTTCGGGGAGGAAAACGATGAGGAGCTGCAGACTAATCTTACGATTTTGGCCAACCTGGAGAAACAGTTCCAACGATGCGGCGTTTATGATCTTTTTGATGTCGCCGAGCGGGCCAAATCATTGACCATGGCCTGCCCCAGATTGCGGGCGGCAAAGCTTGAAGAGCTGAATCTCCAAGTTGATGTGGCGGCTATTACTTGGGCTGATTACCATGCCTTCTGGCAGGAATATCCTTATAAATCTTTTTTCCGGACCTTCGAAGAAGCCCTTGTTGCCGGCAAGAAAATGTTTGTCGAGGCAAGAAGCAAGGCAGGAAAAAACCTGACAAATTCCCGGGCGTTGCTGCAGGCAGGCCAGGCTCAGATCAAGCACCTGAAAGGGTTTGTCGATCGTATGGTTAAGCTTAAGCTTGCCATGGACACTCTTGCGTTGTTTCTCAAAAAGTTGCTGATGACCGAACTGGTCTTCAGCGGGATCGCTTTCTTGATTCTGCCGCTCATCACCCTTGCGCTTTCAGGCGTACTCGATCCGGATATTGTCCGTTTGGCGAAAGATCCCCAGACGCAGAAAGGCTGCATGATTTTTTTGACCCTGTTTCTGGCGCCGTTTTTCGCTCTGACCCTTACCCTCCGCTCGATGTCCAAACGGTGAATGGCCGCGCAAAACTATAGAGACTCGGCGCTTAAGAGCTGAGGTCGTCTGCTGGTATAAAAAGTTTTTGCTAAGGAGGATACCAATGGCAGCCACCACGACCATCCAGACCTTTATCGATCAACAGCTGGCCCAGGGGAGAAATCCCAACCGGCTCGTCACCGAGAAAAGTCCCTACCTCCTCCAGCATGCTTTCAACCTCGTGGCCTGGTTTCCCTGGGGCAAGGAAGCCTTTGCGCTGGCCGGCAGAAAAGGCAAGCCGATCTTTCTCTCCATCGGTTATTCCACCTGCCACTGGTGCCATGTCATGGCCCACGAATCCTTTGAAAACCAGGAAGTTGCCAGGCTTCTCAACGAAAATTTTGTCTGCATCAAGGTGGACCGGGAGGAGCGGCCCGATCTTGACCAGCTTTACATGACTGCGGTGCAGGCGCTGACCGGCCATGGCGGTTGGCCCATGTCGGTGTTTCTTACCCCTGATCTGCAGCCCTTTTACGGGGGCACCTATTTCCCGCCCGAATCCAGGCACGGTCTGCCCGGCATGGTCGAGCTTCTGGCGGCGGTGCATGATGCCTGGCGCGCCAACCCCGAGAAGATTCTTGCCTCGGCGGCCAAGATTACCGACCATCTTCGCCGGAAAGCCGCGGATGCCAGGGCGGCAACAATCGACCCGGAGATCGCCGCCAAGGCCTTCCGGCAGCTCAGTGCGGAATACGACCCCGAATTCGGCGGATTCGGCTCGGCCCCCAAGTTCCCTCGGCCCGTGGTGTTCAGCTTTTTGCTGCGCCATGCCGCGCGCACCGGCGAGACCAAGGCCCTGGACATGACAAAGATGACTCTGCGCAAGATGGCCGCCGGCGGGATGTACGACCATCTCGGCGGCGGCTTTCACCGCTATTCGGTGGATGGTCAGTGGCGGGTGCCCCATTTTGAAAAGATGCTTTACGACCAGGGCCAGCTAGCGGTCAGCTATCTCGAGGCCTTCCAGTTGGGGCAGGATCCTTTTTACGCCAATGTCGCCCAGGACATCCTCGATTATGTCCTGCGGGATATGACCAGCCCGGAAGGTGGCTTTTATTCGGCGGAGGATGCCGACAGCAGCCAGGCGGGGAACCCAGAGGTGCATGGCGAGGGGCTGTTTTATCTCTGGACCAGGGAGGAGATTGTCAAAAGCCTCGGCCAGGAGCACGGGGAGATCTTCGCTTTCCATTATGGGGTGCTGGAGGGAGGCAATGCCCTTGCCGACCCACAGGCGGAGTTCACCGGGAAAAATATTCTCTATGTCGCCCATCAACTTGCCGAGACCGCGCAGCGATTCCGCCTCCAGGATGAGGTGTTGTCACGCTTACTCGAACGCTTACGGCAGAAGCTTCTTACGGTTCGGGCGCAAAGGCCGAGGCCGCATCTTGACGATAAGATCATCACCTCCTGGAACGGTCACATGATCAGCGCCCTTGCCCGGGCAGCTCAGGTGTTGGGCGAAAAATGCTATCTGGTTGCGGCGGAACGGGCTGCCGATTTTATCCGGGCCAAGCTGTATGATCCGGCTTCCGGCACGCTTTTCCGGCGCTATCGGGACGGGGATGGAGGTCTGGCCGGACAGCTCGACGATTATGCTTTTCTGGTCAACGGCCTGCTCGACCTCTATGAGGCTTCCTTTGATCTGGCTTGGCTGCAACTGGCCCTGGCCTTGACGGAAAAGCAGATCGACCTGTTCGGCGATGAGATTCATGGCGGTTTTTTTGAAACTTCAGGCTCCGACCAATCCGTGCTGGTCCGCCTAAAGGCCGATTATGATGGGGCCGAACCAACGGGCAACTCGGTGAGCGCTCTCAATCTCCTCCGGCTTGCCTGGATTACCGGCAACGATGATTGGCGCCAAAAAGCCGGGGCGACCATCAAAGCCTTTGGCGAACGGCTGAACAGTTATCCTTCCATTCTTCCGCAGATGCTGGTGGCCTATGATTTTTCTGAGAGCAACCCCCGGCAGTTCGTGGTTGCCGGCAAGCTCGGCCGACCCGATACCGAAATCATGCTCACCATGCTCCGCAAGCGTTTTTTGCCTGGCAAGATCGTGCTATTGGCAGATGGCGAGACAAAGAAGTTTCTCGGGCAATACCAGCTGTTTCTAGCGGAGCTGTCCGTGCAGGAAAACAAAACCACGGTGTATCTTTGTGAAAATTTCAGCTGCCAGCTGCCGATCTCCGATCTGGATCAATTGGCAACCCGACTTGAAGACCTGTGGAAAGTGCCGCAAAAATGATTTAGAACTTGTCTACGGACAAGCTCTAAGGCCCGGTTGAGAGGAAAAAACTTGCTAAGATAGCGGTTTCCGGTTCCGGTTTTGCAACTCGCCGGAAAGTCTTCTGTTTTTCTTGATCTTTTTTTTAGGATCATATCCAAAAATGTTGTAGGATGTTGTAAAGATGGCCAGTATTTGTGGGCTATCAGCAGGAATACACAATCCACGCTGGTTTTTCGCCGGATGTTTGAATGAAAGAAAGGGGAACGTATTTATATGAAGGCTGAATATCTTAATCCTTTTATGCACGCCACCAAAAATGTCCTGGAGACCATGGCCCAAACCAAACTTGTCGGGCAGAAACCTTATCTCAAGGAAGGCGTAACTACCTATGGCGATGTGACCGGCATTATAGGCATGGCCTCCGAGAACGTTGAAGGCAGCTTGACCATCAGCTTCCCGGCTGCCTGCATCCTGCAGATTGTTGCCAGGATGCTCATGGAAGATGCCAAGACCACCATTGACAATGACATTGTCGATGCCGTGGGTGAGATCACCAACATGATCTGCGGCGGGGCCAAGGCGGAATTCGGCAAGCTTGGCTTGAGCTTTAACCTTGCTACCCCTACCATGGTGACCGGCAAGGGCGTGCATATCCATCACCACGGCAACATGCCGATCATCGTGATCCCATTCAAAGCAGACTGCGGCACCTTTGTGCTGGAGGCCAATCTGGCGAGCAAGTAAAAAGACAGGAGCAAGATGAAAGTTTAAAGGTGAAAGGACAGCAGCGTTTTTTTATCCCCTTTACCGAAAAATCCTTGCCGGAGGAAGGTGGAAAAAGTTTCTTTTAGCCTTTAGCCTTTAGTCTTTAACCTTATGGCCCTGCTGGAGAAGTTCTTTGATAAGAGCCTGGCCGATGAAACCGGTGCCGCCTGCGATAAATACATTCATGGCTTTCTCCGAAGTGTGGCTTTCCGTGATGCATTGCGCTTCTAACGTTAGATCCCGGTCTGGATGAGCACTTTTTTTTGGATTCTGGTCATTCTTTTGATCCGGCCTTCCCGCTGGGTCGCTTTCGCCCTGGAAGAGACCTCCTCAGCATAGACCAGCTGCACCGGTCGCCGCCCCCTGGTGTATTTCGCCCCTTTGTCCGCGGAGTTGTGCTCCGCCAGTCTTCGATCCAGGTCTTTGGCTATCCCGCAATAGAGGGTGTTATCCCGGCAGCGAACCAGATAGACAAACCAGGCGGGCGGGGTGGGGGATGGACCGCTCATCAGCCGCCCGCCATTTTTGCCTGATAGCCAAGGCGGATCAGCTCTGCCAGCACCACCTCTCGCTGGTCGCCCTGTACCTCGATAACCCCGTTTTTCACGGTGCCGCCGCTGCCGCAGCGCTGCTTGAGCTGCCTGGCCAGGGATGCCAGCTCAGGTTCAGCCAGGGGCAGCCCGGTGAGCAGGGTAACGCCGCTCCCTTTGCGCCCTTTGGTTTCCCGCGAGACCCGGACGATGCCGTCGCCTTTTGCTGTGGCTTTTTTCTGCCCGCAGCTGCACTCGGTAACGGGCCTGGCGCAGTTCGGGCAGGTTCGCCCGTGTTCCGTGGAGTAGACCAGGCAGGAATTGTTGGCTGATTTTTTACGCATGTTCATGCTCTATTCCACCATCTTCAGCATCCCATCAATGGTGGTGAGCCCGCCGAGCCAGAAGGCCGGATCATCCAGATCAACGCCAAAGGGCTTGAGCAGTTCGGCCGGGGTATCGCTGCCTCCGGCCCGTAGCAGGTCAAGGTATTTGGGGACAAAGGCCGCCCGGTCTTCCTGATAGAGGTTGTAGAGGGCCAGGACCAGCAGCTCGCCAAAGGCGTAGGAATAGACATAGCCGGGGGTGTTAAGGAAATGGGGAATGTACGACCACCAGATCCCGTAATCCTCCCGAAGGTTGACTGAATCGGCGAACATGGCCCGCTGGGTGGTGAGCCAGTGTCCGGCCAGCTGCTCTGGGGAGAGTTCGCCGCTTTCGCGCCTGGCGTTGTGCACCGCATGCTCGAAGCGGTTCATGGAGACCTGGCGGAAGACCGTGGCGAAGATGGATTCGAGCTTCTGGCAGATAAAGGCCCGTCGTTCCTCCGGGTTGGTCAGGAGCTTTACCTGGGAGTTGAACAGGAGCAGTTCGGCGAACACCGAGGCAGTCTCGGCCAGGACCAGGGTAGTGGAGGAGTTATAGTAGCCGTTTTGGGCGGCCAGATACTGGTGCACCCCGTGCCCCAGCTCGTGGGCCACCGTGGAGATATCGCGCAGGCTGCCGGTGTAGTTGACCATCACATAGGGATGCACCTCGGGCACGCAGGGGTGGGCGAAGGCGCCGCCACGTTTGCCTTCGAGGATCGGGGCGTGGATCCAGCGCTTTGCAAAGAATTGCCCGGCGATCTCCCCCATCTCTGGGGCAAAGTCGTGGAAGGCAGTAAGGACCATCTCCTTGCCGGTATTCCAATCTACCAGGGTGGTGGGCAGGTGGGGCAGGGGGGCGTAGCGGTCATAGTCGCACAGCTCTTCCAGGCCGAGGATGCCCTTCTTGAGGCGGTAGTAGCGTTGGACCATGTCGTAGCGGCTGGTGACCGCCTCCACCAGCACCGCAACGGTCCGGTCCTCCAGCTCGTTATACAGGTTCATGGAGCTGACCCAGGAGTCGTACTTGCGGAGCCGGTCGTCGATCATCTTTTCGGCCAGCAGGGTGTTGAAGATGTGGGTCAGCACATGCAGCTGACTGGTAAGCCCGTCGGTGAGCTCGTCGGCGGCCTGGCTCCGCACCGTACGCTCCGGGCTGTAGAGGTCGGTCAGCACCTCCTCTTCCGTTCGCTGCTTTTCCCCGAACTTGAGATTCCCCATGACCTTTTCAAAGAGGTTGGTCCAGGAGGAGCGGCCCACCGGTGCTTTTTCGATGAGCAGGGTTTCCTCGGCCATGGACAGGAGATGCCTGGCATAGCGCCGCATGCTGGCCAGATGATGGCGATACTGGGCCAGGGTTTTATCGGCCAGCAATGGGGCGGCAACGGAATCATCAAGCTTACTCCACTCCAACTCAAAGAACACGGTTTCTCGGCCGATCCGGCTGCTCGCCTCCTTGATCTTTTGCAGGAAAGCGCCGGCCGGGGCGTTCTGGATTTGGGTGGTAAAATTGAGAAAAGCAAAGGTGCCAATCCTGCCCATCATGGTTTCCAGCTTTTCCAGACGCAAAACCAGAGCGAGAAGCTCATTCGCCTCAAGGCCCGCGACCTTGTCGGCGAATTGTTCCTTAAGTGCCTTGGCTTCCTCTTCGCACCAGGCGATGTCGGCCTCGACCGTGGGGTCATCAACGCCCTGGTAGAGATCGGTCAGTTGCCAGATAATCTCGGTGGTGCCGAGCTGTTCGTTTAACGGGTTATTCATGGATATCGTTCCTTAATTTGAACTTGTGCACAATTTGCACATATTGCTTTGTTGCTCAAAGTTGCCGTCAGGGTGGTGGCGTCCAGAGTGTAATATTTTGGGCGGCGCGGATTCTATCACTGAGCCTCAGTTTGAACTGTCAAGAAATCCTTGGCAGTTAGAGCCTTGAATGACTTTATGGAAATTGCTCAACAACCTGTGGGACTATCCGGCAACTGTGCGCCATGCCACACCGCCACAATCCACACAACATTCTCTTTGACCCTGTAGAAGAACCGATGCGGAGAAACGATCACCTCACGGTAGTGGGTGTCAGGAAATTCCGGGAGGGTTCGTCCGGATTCCGGGTAATCCTGGAGCCGGGCGAGCGTTTTCTCCGCCTGATGACGAAACGAAACCGCCGCTGATGGCTTGTCGCGGCAAATATAGGCAAGGGCGTGTAAAAACTGGTCGCGCGCCGATGGGGTAAAAACGATCTTCACGGTTGTTCCGCCAGCAGGGCATCCGCTTCCGCTAATACGGTTTTCATGTCGAAACCGCCTCCAGCCTCGATTTCTTTTTCGCCACAGGCCAGCAGCCGTAAAATTTCAAGCTCGTGTTGCGTGTGTTCATACTCCTGCATGCTGACCAGCACGGCAGTCGCGCGGCCACGTTGGGTGATGAACAGAGGATCACGTGAAGCCGCCATGCGCTTGAGGATTCCGCTTGCATCCTGGCGAAGGTCCGAGATGGGAATGATGTGTGGTGTGCGTGCCATTGGTTGTACCTCCTATTGTATTTAAAAAAGTACCACCAATGGTAATGATGGGCAACATGAAAGAATATGAACAGGGGAAAGGCAAAGGGGGTGTTTTCTCTGATCTTCTAAGTCAATAAAGCAGGAATGTCCATTTTTATCTCCGATGGTTGATATCTGCTTTCCACCGGGATGTCGGCAAACGTAACCGATCACGGGGCAAACACAAAAAGGTCAAATAACCACGGAACAAGCGGTCACAGGGTGCCGCAGGTTGCGGCGCACCCAGAGGGCATAAGTTTCGCTAGGGCAGACAAGCTGCCCAGCTCAGCTATAAGCGGGCCGGCGATGCGTACTTTGGTCCGTGAGCCGGACCGATCGCCGCAAGATGTGGTGCCCTGTGATCGCGTACCGGCAAACATGGGTCAAAATTGGACGCCGATTGGGGGTCAATTTTCAATGCCGATTGACACAAGTTGGTCAATTTTGTGGGGCAACAGTTATGTATCTGGCACCGGAACTCCACCTGGAACTTTCACGTCCTCTACTTCATGCCGAAGTCTTCCCGGAAGCGGTCGATATGGTGCATCCGCTCATGCAGGATTGTCACAACGCCGATGTCGCCGTTCGAGAGCCAGCGCCAATAGACGAAATGACGTTCATAGCGGAAGAAGTAGCCTTCGATACCGAACTCGGCCGGAACGGGGCGCGATAACGTCCGGTGATCCGCAACGCCGTCGCAGGCATCAAACAGGCCGGTAATGTAACGGTCGGCCTGCTGCGTGCCCCAGCGGTTGCGGGTGTAACGATATATCTCGTCAAGCCGGTAGGACGCGGCATCCTGGATGCTGATATTGGCTTTGGTCATGCCGTATCAGACCCGGTTGCGTGCGATCACGTCCGCCGCCGTCAGCGGGTGATATGATGCTTCGGGCGCTGCATAGGCGTGGGTCAGTTCGGTTTTGAGGCGCTCGAACGCTTCCGCTTCCTTATGTTCCTTGTCTCGCCGGATCAGGTCTCGCACATATTCGCTGATGTTCTCGTAGGCGCCATGCTCACCCACATTCGCGGAAACGAAGTCGCTGAGTGCGCCGCTGAGGCGAACCGTCATCGTCGTAGTCGTAGCTCTGCTCATGAAACGCTCCTTTCATAGTTTTGTGTATTCATCATATTCAAAAATGAACACACAAGCAACCGAAAACATGGTCTGGTAAATAAAGACAAGCAGTCCAGGCAGTGTCGGATAATGAGGATTTATGTGAACTTGAAGGTGGGCAGGATGACAGGCTCAGCTTTTATATTCCGGAATACACCCGTTAGTTGAAGAATGTCCGAAAGTCTAACCTGACCCTGGACCTGACCCATAAGATGTCAGGCAGCCTTCCCCTGTAATTCGTAGGGTTGGATCAGTACCTCGGCTGGTAAATTCAACTTAACCACCAAGCGTCGAATCATCTCCAGCGTCAAGGGCCGTGAGCGGTTCAAAATGTCCGAGACTCGACCACGGGGGCCGATGCAGGGCGTCAAATCCTTGCGAGTCAGGCCGCGGCTTTCCATAACGTGGAGTAGAAACTCAATAGGATCAGGGTCTGGTATCGAGTAGTGCTGACGCTCGTAGTCCTCGATCAACATCGCCAGTACGTCCAGCCGGTCGGCTTCGGGCGATTGGGCGGGGGCGTCCCACAGTCGTTCCGCTTCCACAAGAGCTGTCTGATAATCCTTCTTGGTACGGATAGGCTTCAGATCCATACATGCCTCCTAAATTGTTTCCACGTTGATCGTATCGTACTGACGGTGCGTACCTGCAAAGCGGATATACATCAAACCCCGGTCGTAGTGCACGGCAACCACCAAACGGTAATCGTTCCCCTTGATATTGAACACCACCCGATTATTAGCGGTGAAACTGGCGTTCCGATAAGCCGCCTTGATGTCGGCTGGAGTCCGCCAGTTGGCCCGACTCGCTTCGGCATACCAATTTCTCAACGGCATTTCGGCGTCGGGATGTTTTTTCCAGAAAAGCCGCAGGGTGGATAAAGCAATAATCCGCATGCGTCACTTTACCATGATACCAAAATGGTATCAACAAGAAAGAGGGAGAGGGGCGAGAAGGGCGGGACGTTGCTTGCTATCTTGCTATTCATGAAGATTGGAGGTCTCTTTAGCAAATTAGCAAGCAACGTCCCGTCCCTCTCCCTCAGCAGATTCCGAACCAAATTCCACTATGGGGCAACAGTTCTGCATCCTGTCACCGGAACTCCTGCCCGAAATAGAGTAGGTCGGGTAGTGCACAGCGAAACCCGACATTTCCTTACTCATTTCCAACATTATTCTCGAAATCAATCTCTTTATCCGCGCCCCAATCGCAAGGATAAATCCCCTGCTGCACAAAACGATGGAACGTGGAATACGGCCAGGCTTTGGGTGAAGTTGCCATGCCATGTTTCACCGGGTTGAAATGAATATATTCAACGTGATTGACGAAGTCCTTCTCATCCCTGATTTGATGTTCCCAAAAACGGTGCTGCCAGATCGCTTGTTTGCCCTTGCTATGACAGGTATCCGAATGGCACTTCCTGCTGAAATAACTCTTTATCTGGCGCCACCGCAGCGAGAAATCGGAATCGTTTTCCGGTAAGGTCCAGATACAATGCAGAGTAACCAATCACGGGGTAAGCCCACATTGTTGCAGCGCAACCGGTACAGACCTCCTCGTCGATGTAGCGAGGCTGTTTGCGGATTTTAGCCGTGAATCTGCCAGGCTCGCCGGAAAGGGCGATCAATTTGGATTTGGTCAGGATGGTGATGTTGGGATCGCGGCCCGCTTCCACCAGCTTGGGGGCCAGGATGCAAAGCGAGCAGTCGTTGGTGGGAAAGGTCTTGTCCAGCCGGGCCATCACCCCGCCGATGGCACCGCTTTTTTCGACAAGATATACTTTAAGACCGAGTTCGGTAAGGTCAAGGGCGGCCTGGACACCGGGCACCCCGCCGCCGACCACCAGAACCGAACCGATTGTCCGCAGGGCGGACGAATTTGATGCGGGAGCGAGCATGATTCCTCCTTGTTGTGACATGGGACGGAAGAGAAAACTCTTCCGAATTGCCGCGGAGCTTCAAACCCGCTCGGTTGGCAACCCAGATCAAAGGAGGAGAAAAATCACCCGTTTTGCTGGAGAATCCTGGAGGGAGGGAATGAAGAGCCGCTGTCTCGTTCGACCCGGACCGGGCCGACCGGCAAACGCCGGGAGACTGCTCAATGTTTTGATAGATACTGTTTCAAAACTGCTCTCCTTGAGAAAAAGGGGTAGTACAATGTTGGCGATAATTAGCAGTTTGCCACGCTGCTTGTCAAGCAGATATTACCTCGCCTGCTTTACTCTCCTGTCCGAGGGTAAGACCCCAGCCATTCGAAATACGAGCAGATTTCCTTCAGCTTTTCGCAACCCTCCCGGACAGTCTCATCTTCCAGATGGCCAAGCATGTCGATGAAGAAAAGGTAACGGCCGGGTTCGTCCTTGACCGGGCGTGATTCGATCCGGGTCAGGTTGATGGAGCGCTGGGCCAGGATGCTCAATGCATCGTTTAAGGCGCCGGGCCGATCCAGAAGGCTGACCAGAAGAGAGGTCTTGTCCTTGCCGCTTATGGTGGGCGATTCCTTGCCGATCAGCAGGAAGCGGGTGGTGTTGCCCCGGTAATCCTCGATGCCCTTGACCACGGTCTGCAGCTGGTAGGTGGTGATGGCCAGCGAGCTGGCAATGGCCGCGATGCTGGGGTCTTCCGCGGCCATTTTTGCGGCGACGCTGGTGCTGGAGACGTCTTGAACCGTGATATTGGGCAGATGTTTTTTCAGCCATTGCCGGCACTGGGCAATGGGCTGCGGATGGGAAACCACCAGCCTGATGTCATCCATACTGCCTGATTTGTTGACCAGATTGTGGATGATGCCCAGATTCAGTTCGCCGCAGATCTTGACATTGTACTTGATGAAGGAGTCCAAGGTCGAGGTGACCGCGCCTTCGATGGAGTTTTCCACCGGGACAATGCCGTATTGGGTTCTGCCCCGTTCCACCTCGTCAAAGATATCCTCAATGGTTTCCAAGGGAAGATACTTGGCGGCGTGGCCGAAATATTTTACTCCGGCCAGATGGGAAAAGGTTGCTTCCGGGCCAAGGTAGGCGACTTCCACTTCTTTTTGTGAGAGGCGGCAGGTGGTGATGATTTCATGGAAGATGCTCAGCAACGGCTGCTCGGGAAAGGCGCCGTTGTTTTCCGCGAGCAACCGTTCAAATATCTGCCGTTCCCGCAATGGATCCCATTTGGCCTTGTTATTCTGGTCCTTGAGTGCGCCGATCTTTCTGGCGCAAAGCAATCGCCTTTTGAGCAGTTCCAGAAACTGGCTGTCTATGGCGTCGATCTGTTGCCGGACATCGGCCAGGGTGAGGATTTTTTCGTTTTTCATCATGAGATTACGGAGTCTTGAGGTCTGTGTTTTTGTTGGGTATTTAATGAGTACCCCATTATAGGGGCAAGTTTTTTTGTGTTATTAGGCAATTTGCCTTGGTTACAGTGACTTTCTTAATCGTATCCAGGGAAAAATAAAAGGGAAAAGTTCTGCCTTTCCTTCAAGGTCTTTTGCCTAACGGAAAGTCGTCGGTCAAGGGGATTAATTATTTGCTTCTCCTTATGGATAATGTATAAACATCTTAATTTGATATTCTTGGCTTTGCTCTGTAACGACAAGGAGTTATTGTCTTAACCAGAGTGGGAAAATACCTAATCGCTTTCCAGGCCGGATCATGAAAGTAAAAAGCTGCATGCAGAAAAACCTGGTTATCATCGGCAGAGACGCCTTGCTGCAAGAGGCGGGGGCGTTGATGAAAAAGCATTCCATCCGCCATCTGCCGGTGGTGGAGGATGAGCAGCTGGTCGGCTTTATAACGGAAAGCGATCTGCGGCAGTATTCCTTTCCTGCCCAGGAAAAGAATATCCAGGTGCATGAGGTGATGGTCCTTAACCCCATTACCGTCAACATCAACGCCAGCATTGAAAAGGCGGCCCGACTTATTCACGATTACAAGATCGGCGGGCTGCCGGTTCTCGACAAGAAAAAACTGGTGGGGATCATTACCGCCATTGATTTGCTTTCGGCCTTTATCAGCATGATGGGGTTGCTGCGGGACTCCTCAAGGCTGGATGTTCTGGTCGGCAAGGCCGGCGGGGTCGAGGACGTCACCCGTATCATCAAAGCGCACGGGTGTGAGATAATCAGTGTGGCAACGGAGAGCCATTCCTCCCGGCGGAAACTGTATTGTTTCAGGCTGGAAAAAGGGGAGCTGGACAAAGCGATTGAGTCCCTGGAAGATGCCGGCCACAAAGTCGTTTCGGTGGTTGATTAAGGCCAAGTCACACTATCCATGGTAAGGAGCAGGTTGCATGAGTGAGTTTAAGGTGCAGAAATCATACGAAGAAATCAATGCGAGAATCAAGGCGGGCGAGGCGGTGGTGGTTACCGCCGAAGAGATGGTCACCATTGTCAAGGAGCTTGGCCCCCTTGATGCGGCCAGAAAGGTGGATGTGGTCACTACCGGCACCTTCTCGCCCATGTGCTCTTCCGGAGCGTTTATCAATTTTGGCCACTCCAATCCCACCACCAAGGCGCTTAAGGTTTGGTTGAATAATGTCTCCGCCTATGCCGGGCTTGCGGCGGTTGATGTCTATATCGGCGCGACCGAGCCGACTGAGGATGACCCCTTAAACAAGGTTTTTCCGGGGGAATTTCTTTACGGCGGCGGGCATGTAATTGAAGATCTTGTGGCCGGCAAAAAGGTGCTGCTTAAAGCGGTGGCCTATGGAACAGATTGCTACCCCAATAAAAATCTGGAAAAAGAGGTGACCCTCGCCGATCTGCCTTACGCGCTCCTGGTTAATCCCCGCAACTGCTATCAGAATTATAACTGCGCTATTAATCTTTCCGAGCGGACCGTCTATTGTTATATGGGCACATTGAAACCCCAGGTCGGCAATGCGACTTATTGCAGCGCTGGTGAGTTGAGCCCCCTGTTGAACGATCCATTTTATAAGACTATCGGGCTGGGGACGAGGATATTTTTAGGAGGCGGAATCGGTTATGTGACTTGGCATGGCAGTCAGCATAACCCGAGGGCTCCGCGTTCGGAAAACGGCACCACCCGAAGAGCGGCCGGCACCATGATGGTGCAGGGGGATTTGAAGCAGATGTCTGCCCGTTGGCTTAAAGGCGTGAGTATGCAGGGCTACGGAAGTTCCCTGGCCGTGGGAATCGGGGTGCCGATCCCCATTCTTAATGAAGAGATGGCCGCCTATACCGGGGTTTCCGATGCGGAGATCTTTACTCAGATTGTTGATTATTCCTATGACTACTCCCATGGCGTGGCGCGCAATTACGGTGAGGTCAGCTATGCCCAGCTGAAAAGCGGTCGGATCGAAGTGAATGGCAAAATGGTGCCGACGGCTCCGCTTTCAAGTGTGGTGCGGGCTCGGGAGATTGCCGAGACCCTCAAGGGTTGGATATCAGCCGGAAAGTTCCTTCTTGAAAAGCCCATCCAGACTTTGCCTTCGGAGTAAGGGCATTCCGGGTGGAAATTTCCTTATCCAGAAAATATCGGGAGTTGCAGGGGATACTTGCCAAGCACGGGAAGATCGCCATCGCTTTTTCCGGCGGGGTGGACAGCTCCTTTCTCCTGCATGCCGCTTGCGCGACCCTGGGCGCTTCTTCGGTGCATGCCTTTCATGCCAGCTCGGAACTTTTGCCGCCTCTGGAGACAGAGCGAGTTCGATCTGCTGTTCAGGAGCTGGGGTGTTTTTTTCGCTCCATCCGGGTAAGCCCGTTCATCTGGCCGGAATTCGTGGCTAATGGCCCGGACCGCTGTTACCTTTGCAAGAAGAAAATCTATCAGGAATTTCTAGCCGACCCCATTTTTGCCGAGAGTGTGGTGCTGGCCGATGGCACCAACCATGACGATCTCGGCCAGGATCGGCCAGGTCTGAAGGCGGTTGCCGAATTGAAGGTGCAGACTCCCCTGGCGGCTGTCGGTTTCACCAAAAATGAGATCCGCTTGCTCAGCCGGGAATTCGCCCTGCCAACCTGGGATACCCCTTCCTCTTCATGCCTGGCTACCAGGATAGTACAGGGGGAGCCGGTTACCAGAGAAAAAATTTTCCTGGTGGCCCAGTGCGAGGTGCTCCTGCAAAAAGCAGGGTTTATGGGGGGGCGGGTGCGTTTTTCTGGAGAGTCCGCAACTATTGCGGTTCTGCGAAAAGATTTGCCTAGAGTGCAAGAAAAGTGCGTATTTTCGTCTATTAAGAACGATTTTTCGCTCCTGGGAGTGGCCAGAGTTATTGTTGATCCGCAGGGGAGACCGAACTGAGCGGGTTTTTTTTTGGTTAAAGGCTGCCGAAAAAAAATGTGTCTGCGGGTCATTTTTTTCTTATTTTATCGCATTTTTTGTTTGACAGACTCTTTTTTTTGTTTGACAATCACCCGTAAGTTTTTAGCGCCCCTAAGGCAACTGGACTACGGTGCTTGTAGAAGGCAGAGAATCTCTAAATTCACGTGGAGGAAGGAGAGGAATGAACAAAAGTGAATTAGTCGAGAACATGGCAAAGGCAGGCGGTATCAGCAAGGCAGCAGCTGAGAAAACTCTTGGTGGCATGCTGGCCGCGGTTACCGACGCTTTGAAAAAGGGTGAGAAGGTAACCCTGGTAGGTTTTGGCACATTTTCCGTGACCAAGAGGGCGGCTCGTCAGGGGCGTAATCCTCAGACCGGGAAGGCCATCACCATCAAGGCCCGGAAAGTTGCTCGTTTTAAGCCCGGCAGCAAGCTCTCTGAATCAGTAAAGTAAGCCGTTGTAACAAATGTCGTTATCTTGACGACTGAAACGGCAGAAAGAACCGTTACGAAACAGGCAAAAAAGCAGAGATTGTTTCTTGTCGGCTTTAAAACTGATTTTCTTCAGTCGCCGTATCTGTTCAATAGGCAAGGCAGGAACTCCTTGAGAAGGGAGTTTCTGCCTTCTTTTTTGTTGACGCTTCAAAGAACTCTGGGTACATATGGTCCACGATTTTCCCCTGCGGAGACCAGCGGAGAGAATATTAGTAAGATAAAATCATAATGTCGGGATGTGGCTCAGCCTGGTAGAGCACGTGCTTCGGGAGCACGGGGTCGGAGGTTCGAATCCTCTCATCCCGACCAGTAACAGCAACGGTTTGCGGGTAATTCTGCAAGCCGTTTTTTTTGTGGTTAATCAGCTGCATTTAGGTAACCGATCACGGGGTAAGCCCACAAGTGTCAAATAACCACGGCACCCTTCGGATATAAGTTTCGCTAGTCAGGCAAGCTGCCAAGCTCAGCTATAAGCGGGATGGCGAGGCGTACTTTTGTACGTGAGCCGGACCGATCGCCGCAAGATGTTGTGCCCGGTGATCGCTTACGCATTTAACAATGCAGGATTAAGCATACTGCACCTGGGCCGAATTTGGATTCAGGTGCTTTGTGATGTTGGCGTAAAAGACTTGCTTTGCTGTTTGTTTTGCTATAGGTATTGATCTATATGTTGCTCACTTATTAACGATCAATGGTGGAGGATATGGGCATGGGAAAATCGCTGGTCGAGATGGCGGCAGAGTTGGTTCAGTCGCAATGTGCTGCAAAGGCTATGAGTACAGAGGAAATAACCATGGCGTTGCAAGCCACCTATAATGTGTTGCAGTCATTGCAGGCAGGCGAAGCAAAACTACAGGCTGGAATTTCAGAAGCAACTGCCGGGGTGGTTACTGTCCCCGGCATGACCCCGGAAAAATCCATCCAGAAAAACAAAATCGTCTGCTTGGAGTGCGGGCAGGAATTCAAGATGCTGTCGCCAAAGCATCTGCGTTCCCATGACCTGACCGGCAGGGAATACCGGGGGAAATGGGGCTTGCCCTTGCGGCAGCCGCTCTGCGCAAAGGCTCTTTCTGAGCGGCGGAAGAAGGCAGGCAAGGAACGTGGCTTGCCGGAGAATTTGCGCAAATCCATTGCCAAGCGTAAAAAAAGCGGCAAGCCCAAGAAAGCGGGAGCCGAGAAAAAATAACCTTCCGTCAGGGGGGCTTTTTTTTAAGATGGCCTCTGACCTTAAAGGTCGGGGGCCTTCTTTTTTTCGTCAAGCCCAGGAAAGCCTTGCTCCTGGGGCGCTATGGTTTGGCCGCCTCAAGGCCGGGGATGAATGTTGACTTTTCCCCTAATAAGCTGCATAGTCCCGGTGTTTTTTTACATCGTTTCCGGCGTGGTGTATAATCCCTCTACCCCCTTGCTGCTATAAACTGTTGATTATAGTGCAGCGGACTTTTGTGTTTTTTCCTTTTTTTGTGTGACCACGATGATTGGCATTTTTGATTCGGGTGTGGGCGGGATGACAGTGGCCAAGGCGGTTGAGCGGCTTCTGCCGCAATATCGCATTGCCTATTTCGGTGATCTGGCCCGAACCCCCTATGGTTCCAAGAGCCCGGAAACCATTATCGCTTATTCCCGGCAGAATACGGAATTTCTTCTGGGGCAGGGGGCGAAGATCATCATCGTTGCCTGTAACACCGCAGCAAGTGTGGCCTCCGAGATTCTCCAGCAGGAATTTCCCGTACCAATTTTTGAGGTCATTACTCCGGCGGTGAGTAAGGCTGTAACCACCAGCCGTTCCGGCCGGATCGGGGTAATCGGCACCAGGGCCACCATCAAGAGCGGGGTCTATGAAAAAAAGATCCTGGCTGAGCAGCCGGAATACACCGTCTATTCCCACGCCTGCCCCCTGCTGGTGCCTCTAGTTGAGGAAGGCTGGCTTAACAAGCGGGAAACCAAGATGATCCTCCGCCGTTATCTTCAACCCATGCGGCTGAGGCAGGTGGATACGTTTGTCCTGGGCTGCACCCATTATCCTCTGTTGAAGGATCTGATCCAAGCGCGGATCGGCAAACGGGTGGCGATCATCGATTCCTCCGAGGTGGTGGCGGAAAGTCTGGCCTTTTTTCTGGAGAATAACCCGGTCATTGAGCAGCAGCTCGAACGAAACGGGGAAAGCCATTATTATGTTTCCGACGTAACCGATGCAGCTGTCGATATTGCCAGAAAGGTCTTTGGTCGTCCCATTAACCTGGAAAAGGTTGCTTCGGATATCTTCAACAGGAGTCATTTGTCATGAGTTGTCTCAATATCTGTTCCAAATCATTGCTCTCCTTGCTACTTGGTTCCATGTTCCTGGCCCTTTTTCCCGGTTCCGTACAGTGTGCTGCCCTGACGCCTTTGGAGCTTGCCCAGAAACTTCAGACCCGCTATGAAGAAACCAAGACCATGACCGCCGATTTCAAGCAGTCCACCTCGGTGCCGATGAGCAGCCGTAAGCGGATCGGCGCAGGCAAAGTGGTGATCTCCAAGCCCGGCCGCATCCGCTGGGATTACCAGACGCCGGAACGGCAGGTCTTGATCAGCGACGGCAAGAAGGTTTCCATGTATTTTGCCGATTCCGCCCAGATGATGGTGCAGCCTGTTTCGCAATATATAAATTCCGATGTCACCTATGCCTTTTTTGTCGGTACCGGCAATATTGTCCGTGATTTCAAGGTGCTGCCGCCGGAAAGGCAGGAAGATGCGGGTCAGAAGGCGATCAAGCTCGTGCCCAGGACGGCACATCCGCAGGTCGATTACCTCCATGCCTGGATCGACGATAGTTTTATGGTGCGCCGCCTGGAGATCGTCGATCACTTCGGCAGCATAACCAATCTTGTCTTTGAAAATATCAAGCGGAACGAGAAGGTCTCTTCTGACGTTTTCGTTTTCACTCCGCCGTTGGGCACAGAAATCATCGAGCAGTAAAAAAACCGCCCAGCAGCACCGCATCTGCTTTGTCATCGGCCTGCTCGTGTGCGACAGCACACTTCGCAGGCCTCTTTCGCGCATCTGCAGCACTGCTGAACGGTTTTTGGTTCTGGGTGTCTGAATTTTGATATCTTTCGATTAAGAGTAGTAGGATGGTTGAGATGACAGAACCGTCGCGCTCCCTGTTTCGCCTGGGGTTAATCGCCATGCCTTGGGCGCTTTTCAACCGGCCTTCCGTCCAGTTGGGGGTACTCAAGGGCTATCTGACCAAAGTCGAGCCTGATCTGCAGGTTGTCTGCCTGCATCCCTATCTGGGGCTGGCCAAGTCCCTGGGCTTTGAGCTCTATCAGGAAATCTCCCAGGATGTCTGGCTCTGTGAAGGGCTGTACGCCGGGATGCTGTTTCCGGAACAGCGTGGGGTGCTGCGCACCTTTCTGGCGAAAAGACTCCGGCAGTGCAAATCGGCGGGTGGGCAGAATGTTGACCGCCTCTGGGAGAAGGTGGCTGCCCATCTCCAGTACTGGCTTGCCGGGCAGGAGTGGGGGAAGTTTGATCTGGTGGGATTTTCCGTCTGCTTTAACCAGCTGCTGGCCTCGCTTTTGGCGGCCAGGCAAATTAAGGCCTTGCACCCGCAGCTGCCCTTGGTCTTTGGCGGCTCTTCTTGTGTGGCGGAAATGGGCAGCTCTCTGCTGGCAACCTTTCCCTGGCTTGATTATGTGGTACATGGCGAGGGGGAGCTGCCGCTGGCAAACCTTTGCCAGGTGGTGGCCGGGCGGCAAACCACCCTGGCTCCTCAGATCATGGCCAGCACCCGGCAGATCAAGGAAGAGGCTTTTGCCGTCTGCCAGTTCAAGAGTCTGGCCGAGTTGCCGACCCCCGACTTTGCTGATTATTTTTTTGAACTGCGCCGGGAGTTTTCCGGGGAGCCGTTCGTGCCGGAGTTGCCGGTGGAATTTTCCCGGGGCTGCTGGTGGGGGAAATGCACCTTCTGCAATCTTAATCTCCAGTGGCATGGCTACCGGGGCAAGAGTGCAGCGCAGATGGAGCAAGAGGTGCTGGTTCTGTCCGAACGGCACGGCTGCCTTGATTTCAGCTTTACGGATAATGTATTGCCCGGCCGCGAAGCCACAGCCTTTTTTGCCAAGATGGCCTCCAGCAAAAAGGATTTTCATTTTTTTGCCGAACTCCGGGTCAACCAGCGGGGGGAGACCCTCAAGGGCTACCGGCAGGGTGGGTTGGTGGCGGTGCAGGCAGGAATCGAATCTCTCAGTCAGGGGCTTCTTGACAGGATGCGCAAAGGGGCCACGGTTATGGAGAACCTGGCTCTGATGAAGGAGAGCCTTGCCTTGGGCATCCGTTTGGATGGGAATCTGATCACCGGTTTTCCTGGTTCCACCGAGGTGGAGGTGGAGGAAACCCTTGCCAACCTGGAGTTTGTTCTGCCTTTTACTCCCTTGGCCGCCGCGAGTTTTTTCCTCGGCCATGGCTCCGAGGTGGCTAATAATCCAGGCGATTACGGGATCCGCGCTATTGTCGTCCATCCATATAACCGCAAGCTTTTGCCGCCGCAAATCTTGTCGGGTCTGACCTTGCTGCTCAATGACTATCGCGGGGATCGGGCCCACCAGCGCAAGCTCTGGCAGCCGGTGGTCAAAAAAATTCGGGCTTGGCAGCAATTTCACGAGGCACGGCGCAGCCCGGCTCATCTGCTGCCGCTGCTTTCCTATCGGGATGCGGGCAACCTGCTGCTTATCCGCCAGGAACTGCCCGGCCAGGCAACCCTGCATCACCGATTGCGCGGCACCTCACGGGGTATTTATCTTGCCTGTGGAAACATGGTCGAATTCGCTGAACTTGCCCATCGTTTTCCCAAGATCGGCATGGAGCAACTGACAACTTTTCTTGAGGAACTTACGGCAAAACGGTTGCTCTTTGCCCAGGGAACAAGGTACCTTGCCTTGGCAGTACACACCACTGCCATAGGAAATGATATATGATAAACGCGCAAAGGGGGGTAAGACAACGCCCCGTAAAAAAACTGGTAGTCGGCGGCTGTCGGAGCGGCAAGAGCCGCTACGCCGAACAATGGGTTGGTGAAAATTTTTCAGACATGGTCTTTGTCGCCACCTTGAAAGCCATGAACGATGCGGAGATGGACCAGCGCATCGCCCTGCATCGACAAAGTCGGGGCCTCGGCTGGTTGACCGTGGAAGAGCCGCTGGACCTGGCCGGGGTGCTTGAGAAAAACGAGACCGGCTCGGAGGTCTTTCTGGTGGATTGTCTGACTATGTGGCTTACCAATATGATGATGCAGGGCTTCAGCGACGAAAAAATTCAGAAGGAGGTTGCCGGATTGGCCGTAACTGTGGCCGCTCTTTCCGCCTCGGTGGTGCTGGTGGCCAATGAGGTCGGTATGGGCATCGTGCCTGAATCATCCCTGGGCCGCCGTTTTCGTGATCTGGCCGGCTGGACCAATCAACAGATGGCCTCGGTCTGCGGGCAGGTGGTTTTCGTGGCTGCCGGTCTGCCCCTGCGGTTAAAGGGTTGAGATGGAAGCCGGCTTGCTCAGCGCCCAGGGCGCCCACGGTGGGGATATTCTCTCCATGGCCAAGCGGTTGGGGTGTGCGCTGAGCGACCTCATCGACCTGAGCAGCAATCTCACTCCGTTGGGCATGCCTCCCGGTCTGCGGGAAGAGTTGAGCGAAAGGTTGTCGGAGATCAGCTTTCTGCCGGAAAGCGGCAGCGAAACTCTGGTCCACCTTTTTGCCGGCAAATACAGCTGCTCCCCGCAACAGGTTCTGGCGGGTAACGGCACCACCGAATTCATCTATGCCTTGCCGGAAAGCGTCCAATGCAGGCGTGCCCTGATCGTTGCCCCCACCTATGGCGATTACCAGACAGCCAGCGAATGGGCCGGGCTTGCGGTGGATTTTTTTACCCTTAAGGCAGATGAGGATTTCGCCCTTGATTTCAACCGGTTATCCGCCCGTCTCTCCGGCGGCGAGCTGGTATTTCTCTGCAATCCCAACAACCCCACCGGCAGGGTGGTCCCCAGCCGGGAGCTGCTCGATTTCATCCTCGCCCATCCGGCTTCGGAATTTCTTATCGACGAATCGTACCTGCCATTTGTGGGCGAACCTTCCCTGGCCGGTTTTCCGCTGCCTGCCAATCTGTTTTTGCTCTGTTCCTCTTCGAAGATTTACGGCATCCCCGGCCTGCGTCTCGGTTTTCTGGTGGCCGCCGAGGAGAAGATGGCCCGCTTCGCAGCGCGGCGTAAGCCTTGGGGGGTGAACCGTATGGCCCAGGTGGCAGGGGAGTATCTCCTGACCCATGGCGATGCCTATGTTCAGTCGGTGCGTGATTTTATCGGGCAGACCCGGCCAGGCTTTGTCGCCCGGCTAGCTGCGTTGCCGGGGGTGGAGGTGATGCCTGGGGCGGCTAATTTTATTCTCTGCCGCTTGACCGGGACGATGACAGCGCCCCGGCTGCGGGAGGCCATGCTCCGCCAACGCATCATGATCCGGGACTGCAGCAATTTTACCGGCTTGGATGGTCACTATTTCCGGGTTTCGTTGCAGGATGGTGATCGCAACGAGCAGTGTCTCGCCGCGCTCGCCGGGATTCTTGGAGTTAGGCCATGAGAATCGCGATTATCTCCGATACCCATGACCACATCCTCAACCTGCGGGGTGCGGTGAAATACTGCAATGCCTACAGCGTGAGCATGATCATCCATTGCGGTGACCTGATCTCCCCGTTCATGCTCGATGAACTCGCCCGCTTCAGCGGGGCGGTACATCTGATCTACGGCAATAATATCGGCGACCAGCATGTCATCTCTCAGTCCTGCGGACTCCGCTTTCCCACCATCAGCCACCACGGCATATTGGGTGCGGTGGAGGCAGGAGGTTTGAGGATTGCCTTTACCCATTATCCGCAGCTGGCCAGGGGCATCGCCTGCCAGGGCCTGTTCGACCTGGTGTGCTGCGGCCATAACCATCGCTATCAGGTGGAAAAGGTCGGCGACTGTCTGCTGATCAATCCCGGCGAGTTGCTTGGCAAGGACGAGCAGCCCGGCTTCTGTATCCTGCAGTGCGAGACCAAAGAGGTGGAAAGGGTGGAGATCGGCTCCGCCATTGAAGATTATTAGCCACTAACCCCACGAAATTACACGAAAAAAAGAGTAGATAGTGGGTGATAAACAGGCGGGTTCAGACGGTTGCGCAGGACTGGCAGCTAATGGTCCCGCTGGCTTTAGCAGTTTAAAGTTTCGTATTCTTTATCGGCACTGCTGCCGATGATTGACACGTGGATTTCGTGGCGAAAATTTTTTTCATAAATAACATTCAGGTGAGGGTGATGACAATGACCGATGATGATAAGAGCTTTGCCGAGATGTTTCAGGAAACCGCGGCCAGTCCCAGAGAACGGTTGCGGCCTGGGCAAAAGATAGAGGCGACCGTGGTGCGCATTGCCAAGGAATGGATCTTTCTTGATCTGGGGGGCAAGAGCGAAGGGTCGGTGGCCAGAAACGAATTCGCCGATGGTGAGGGCAACCTGACCGTGGCTGAAGGCGACCGGGTGCAGGTCTATTTTCTGTCCGAAAAGAAGAACGAACGGCTGTTCACCGCCAAGGTGAGCGGCGGAGCGGTGGCCGGTCATCTGGAAGAGGCCTGCCAGAACGGTATCCCGGTTGAGGGCACGGTCACGGGTGAGACCAAGGGCGGCTTTGAGGTTAAGTTCTCCGGCAGTGTCCGGGCCTTCTGCCCCTTTTCCCAGATGGAGATGCGGAGGATCGAAAACGCGGAGGAATATATCGGCAAGAAATTCGCCTTCCGGGTCACCAAGTATAGCGAACACGGCAAGAACATCGTGGTTTCCCGCCGGTCCCTGCTGGAGGAGGAACGGGCCCAGCAGAAGGAGGCCTTGCAGCAATCTCTGGCCGTGGGCCAGACGGTCAAGGGGGTCATTACCTCCATCCGCGATTTCGGCGCCTTTGTCGATATCGGCGGCATCGAGGGCTTGATTCCGGTTTCCGAGATCGCCTGGGGGAGGATCGAGGATATCCACGAGCGGCTGGCCGTGGGCCAGGAAGTGACTGTCACCGTGCTCAAGCTGGACTGGGACCAGGACCGCTACTCTTTCAGCCTTAAGGATTCCCAGCCAAACCCCTGGGAGGAGATCGGCGGCATGTTTCCCGAGGGCAGCGTCGTCACCGGCAAGGTTGTCCGCCTTACGGAATTCGGCGCTTTTGTTGAGCTTGCTCCGGGCATCGATGGGCTGGTGCATATCTCCAAGCTGGGAGCGGGGCGGCGCATCAGCCATCCGCGCGAGGTCGTCCAAGTGGGTGATGCTTTAGAGGTGAAGATCGACAGCGTGGACCCGGAGAAAAAGCGGTTGTCCCTCTCCTTACCCATACCGGCCAAGGCCGAGGGCCAGGAGAGCGGCAAGACAGGTGGCAAAAAGGACAAGGCTGCGGGTGAGAGCGAAAACCAAGGCGATTTCCGGCAGTACATCGCGGAAAAGAAGAAGGAGGCCAAGCCCATGGGCACCTTTGCCGATCTCTTCAACAAGGGACAGGCAAAATAAGGCTGGGCCGCCGCCTGTTTGCTGTTTTTCTCCCGGACCGGGAGAGTTTGCTCAGCGTCAGCAGCTGTCGTTGGCATCCTGGCTGTTTGCCGCCCAGCGGTACAGGTAGTCGTTGAGTTTCTGCAACTGCTCAATAGTCATGGTATCCCAGGCGCCACTTTTGGCGCAGTTCGGGGAGCGGGTTGCAAAAATAAGATTCCAGCCCTTAGATGTTTTTGATTCCACCCAGAGAAAGGGGGCGCCTTTGTCGTTGTTGCGGGAGTGGCAACCCTTGCAGCCATTCCTGAAGAGCTTGCCGCCTTCGCCATAGGGACGGCTTGCCCATTCCAGCGGGCCGTCGTCGAGAACCCGGCAGGTTTGGCTTGTTGCGTCATAGCGGTTTTTTGGGGAGGCCTCCGCCTGGTTGGCCAAGGCGGGAACAAGGAGCAGGGCGGCGAGGGAAAGGGCGAAGCGCTTCATGAAATTCTCCTGAAATGAGCATGGGTAATTGGGGGTCTGCCTGAATAAAAGAAAGCTGGTTTTTTATTCGGGGGGCCTTTGTGCTGCCGGGCTCCATCATTAATGCCGCTGGCGGACGATCTCGAAAAGGATGACCCCGGCGGCCACCGAGGCGTTGAGGGAGTTGAGACTCCCGGCCATGGGGATGGACACCAGCTCATCGCACTGCTCGCGGACCAGCGGGCGCATTCCCTTGTCCTCGCCGCCGATTACCAGGCAGATGGCACCGGAGAATTTGGTCCCGTAGACGGTGCGCTTGGCCTCGCCCGCTGCTCCGTAAACCCAGAATCCTTTTTCCTTAACAGCCTGCAGGCTGGTGACCAGATTGGTGACCAGGCAGAGTTTGAGATGGGCCATGGCTCCGGCCGCGGCCTTGGCTGCGGTGGCGTTGAGCGGGGCGGAACGGTCCTTGGGTAGAATGATGCCGGTTGCCCCGGCCGCGGCAGCGGAGCGGATGATGGCCCCCAGATTGTGCGGGTCTTGGATGGAATCGAGCGCCACGATGAGGGGTTGTTCCTTCTCCCCGGTTTTTTTCAGCAATTCGTGCAGGCTGCAGGTGGCCACGGGCGCAGTTGTTGCCAGCACCCCCTGGTGGGTCTTGTCCGGGGAGCTGGGGAAGCGCTGACCCGGCAGAAAGCGGACCTTGACCCCCTGTTCCTGGGCCATAGCTATGATCTCCTGAATCTTGGTCCCGCCCTTGCCCTGCTGGATAACCACCTCCCGCACCTTTTTGGGTTGAAGCCGCAGCATCTCAAGGATGGGATGAATGCCCCAGAGGAGATCGTCGTTGTCCGGCGGGTTGTGCATGGTCTCTCCCAAAAAAAGGTGGTCGGGCTTATTGGGCGGCAAGGCCCAGGGCCGCGAGGTCGATGGGTTGACCGTCCGGGTTGCGGCGCCCCTTGCAACGTTCGGCGATAATCACTGCGCGCAGAATCTCTACTGCCTCCTCCAGCCGGTCATTGATTACCAGATAGTCATAGCGACCGGCATCCTCCATTTCTCTCCGGGCATTGCCCAGGCGCAGCTGCACGGTCTCCTCGGGATCGGTGCCCCTTCCCCGCAACCTTTTTTCCAGTTCCGTCCAGGAGGGGGGGGCGATAAAGAGGAAGATGGCGCCGGGATGGCCGCCATCACGGAGCTGCCTGGCGCCCTGAACATCGATGTCGAGAAAAACATCAAACCCTTGTGCCAGCTGGGCCTCAATGGCCGCCCGGCTGGTGCCGTAGAGATTGCCGTGCACCTCGGCCCATTCGAGAAAGGCCCGCTCTCCGCACATTCCGGTAAAGGTGGGGCGGTCGACAAAGTGGTACTCACGGCCGTTGCTCTCTCCGGGGCGCGCTGCCCGGGTGGTGTGCGACACGGAAAAGGCCAGATTTGGCACCCTCGTCAGCAACTTCTTGAGGATGGTGGATTTGCCCGCCCCGGAAGGCGCGGAGATGACAAAAAGATTGCCCTGTTTCATTTGCCCGCCTTTTCCGGCTGATCGTCATCGCGGCCATAGGAGGCCATGAAGCGCATGGTGATGGTTTCCGGCTGCACCGAGGAGAGCAGCACATGGTTGCTGTCCAGGATGATGATGGAGCGGGTTCGGCGGCCTTCGGTGACATCGATGAGCCGTTTTTGCTCCTTGGCCTCTTCCCGCAGTTTTTTCATGGGGGAGGATTTGGGGTTCACCACCGCCAGCACCCGGCCGGCAAGCACGGCGTTGCCAAAGCCCACGTTGATCATTCTTTGGTCCGGCATGGTCTTCCTTTGCTAGGTTGTTTTGCAGACTGTCAGCTGTTTTCTACTCAATATTCTGAATCTGTTCCCGGAGTTTTTCCACCTCGGTTTTCAATTCCACGGTGAGATGGGCGGTGGGGGCATCGCTGATCTTTGCGGCCAGGGTGTTGATCTCCCGCAGGAATTCCTGAAGAAGAAAATCAAGTCTGCGGCCCACGGGTTCGTCTGCCGCAAGGAATCCGGAAAATTGACTGATGTGGCTTCGCAGGCGAACCACCTCCTCGGTGACATCGGCCTTGTCTGCCATCATCGCCACTTCCTGGGCCAAACGGAGGGTGTCAAGGTCAACCCCCTGCAGGAGAACGGCCAGCCGTTCCTTAAGTTTCTCGGTTCGGCGCTGGACAATGGCGGGGATGTCCCGGGCAATGCCTTCCACGGTTTGGGCAAACGCCTGCAACCGCCGGTGCAGTTCGTTCTTAAGAGCCTCTCCTTCCTGGGCTCGCATGGAATGCGCCATGGTCAGCGCCTGAGTCAGGGCTTCGGAGACCTGCGGCCAGACCGCCTCGAGGTCTTCCTCCTCCTCGTGGGCGACGATGACCTCAGGGTAGCTCTGGAGCATGGCCAGGGTCGGTGCGTCGGGCAGGGAGAGATCATGGCGGATCTCCTCCAGGCAGCGGTAATAATCGCGGGCCAGGGGCAGGTTGGCGGCCAAACGGATATTGTCGCCCGCCCCCGCTCCAGGGTTGACGTAGACATCGACATGGCCCCGGCTGTAGCAGGTGCCGATCTCTTTTTTGATCCGCTCTTCCAGGCCGAGGTACTTGCGGGGGATCTTGATGCTCAGGTCCAGAAACTTGTGGTTCACCGAGCGGATCTCCACGCTCCAGCTTCTCGCTCCGGCCACTTCGCCCCGGCCGTAGCCGGTCATGCTCAACGGTCTTTTCATCCGATCGCCTCAAGAAGCTCGGCGGTGGAGGCGGTGGCGGTGCCCACCTTGCCCACCACGATGCCGGCGGCGAAATTGGCGATGGTGGCGGCGTCGGCGGCGGTCAGGCCCACGGCCAAGCCCAAAGCCAGGGTGGCTATTACCGTGTCGCCGGCACCGGTTACATCGTAGACCTCTTTGGCCATGGTGGGGATGGTGAAGAGGGGGCGCCCCTTTTCATAGAGAGCCATGCCCGCCTCGCCTCTGGTGATGAGAACCGCATTGCTGGCCAGCTTTTTCTGGAGAAGATGGGCTGCGGTTTGCAGATCTTCCTCAGTTTTGATGGCCATGTCGGCCATGCGCTCGGCCTCGTGCAGATTGGGGGTGATGATGGTAGCCCCGCGAAAGCGTTCCGGATGCTGGGGCTTAGGGTCGACGATGAGCGGAATATTCATGTTTTTTAGCCGATCTCGTAGATGATCCATCATGGGCTGGTTGATCATGCCTTTATTGTAGTCAGAAATTATGATCGCGTCAAAGCTGTCCAGGTTGTCGTCAATGAAGCGGCAGATCTCCTCAAGCTGTTCCTGGCTGGGCGCCCCGGTTTTTTCCCGGTCGAAACGGACCACCTGCTGGTGTTGGGCCACGATTCTGGTTTTGAGGATGGTGGGCCGGTCTAAGGTGCGGACGATTCCAGCGGATGGGGAGCCGAGTTCCGCCAAAAGTTTCAGGAGATGGTCGCCCATGGCATCGTTGCCGATCAGGCCGCAGAGCGAAGCCCGGCTGTTCTGGGCGTAGAGATTGTGCAGAACGTTGGCGGCCCCGCCCAAAAGCAGGTTTTCGTGGGTGACATCCACCACCGGCACCGGCGCTTCCGGGGATATCCGGGAAACAGCGCCCCAGATAAAGTGATCGACAATGATGTCCCCGAGCACCAGGATATTGGCGGAGCTGAATTTGCCCACCGCATCGCGCAACTGTTTTTTCTTTGTGTTGGACAGGTTCACGGAACGGCTCCCGAGATCATTTTGCAAAAGAAGGCCTGGTTGCCGGAACAAGGCGCAACCAGCCGGAAGGATACAAGAAACGCAATTATAGACCGCTTGGGGGGGTTGGGCAAGGAAAGAATGTCCTGGACGCACTTCCCGGTGATTGAAAAAAGGCCCTGCCGGGGAGATGGTCTCGGCAGGGCCTTGTACAGCAAAAACAGCCCCGGCGAAGCGGCTGTTTCTTAAGGAGCAGTGGAATTAGTCCGTTACCACGCACTTGCCCTGTTCACATTCCACTTCGGCAACCAGGAATCGGCTTTTGATCCCTGCCTTGTCCAGGGCTGCCTTGGCCATTTCCGCCCGGGCGCCGGTGGAACAGTGGATCAGCATCTCCTTGTCCTTTGACAATTCTCCGAGCCGCTTTTCAATCTCGTCAAGGGGGATGCAAATGGAGTTCTTAAACGTGCCGTTCTGTACCTCATCCTTGGTGCGGACATCCAGGATCATCTGGCCGGTGTTTCCTTCCATGGCCTTCTTGAATTCGGCCAGGGTAACTTCATTTTTGCCTATCTGCCGTGCCCAGGTGATCGCTGCCGGACTTGGGCCGGTGGCCAGCTTGTTGCCCTTGGCTACCCAGGATTTTTCACCGCCCGGCCAGATGGAGATCGTCTTGGCCCCCCATTTTTTGATCAGCTTGTAGCCTTGCTCCGCCTCGGCAGGGGAATCGGCATAGACCACGACAGGAGCCTTGAGCGGAAAGCTGTCCTCCAGTGCCGCCAGCGCGGCCAGGGGGATGTTGTGCGCCTTAGGAAGATGGCCCGCCTCATACGCTTCCCTGGCGCGCAGATCCAGCAAAACGATATTGCCGGTCTGGACGAATTTTTCCGAGGCGGTCACGCTTTTTCCCGATTTCTTCCAGCCGGGGATGCCTTGCAGCGAAACGTGGAGGTTGTTGTAGCCCATCTTCCTGGCCATGCCCGCCGAGCTGGGGCTCATGCCGCAGGTGGGTCCGCCGCAATAGAAGATGAGCTGGATGTCGCCACCCTTGGCCTCGGCGGGCATGACCGAATCTCCCTTCTCCTTCAAGACCGTCTCCGGGATGGAAATGGCGGTGGGGATGTGCCCTTCATGGTAGCGGGCTGCCGGACGGGAATCGATCAAAAGGTATTTACCTTCTTGCGGGCCAAGGGCAATGAGCCTGGCCAGCTCCTCGGTCTTGATTTCCTTGACGCCTTCCGGCAGGCTGGCCAGTTTCGGCTTGATGCTGGTGGCGAACCGGTCGTCGCCGCGCAGCTCAAACAAAATGATCGAGGCCTCTCCCTCGACCGCGTGTTCGACGCCGATGGTTTTGTCATCGAACTTGACGAATTCGTTTTTACCCTTCACCTCGATGGAGATGGTCTTGGCCTTGTTGGATTTACCGGTGACCTTGCCGGCAAAGGTGTTGGCGTTCTGGGCCGCGCTGGCGGCTGTCGGTTCCGCCGCAAAGGCAGGCGCGATAGAGAGGGCGGGGCCTGCCGTCAAAAGGCCGGTCAGGAGCAGGAAGGGAATCCATTTGTGCAGCTTTTTCTCGGACATGATCTTTCTCCTTGCAGATATTTGGTTGGGATTTGCTTGAGCAGGTGGAGGAACGCGGCAAGTTATTTTGCGCCCACCCCCCCCTGCGCCGTTTGCTGCAACAAGATAAAGCAAGGGTGATGCCAAGCCGCCTATATCGATTTATCTTTTTGAAATCAAACAGTATTTACTTAAAGGTGGAAAGTTGCTTTGGGGGAGGGGGTGCAAAGAAGTTTGCGGAAAGCGAAGCTGGAGAGCAGAGCAGAAATCCGCTGGTTAATCAAAAACAATCCGGGGTTGTGGAAAGAGGATATCGATGATTACCAGTTGCATAGGCAAATCAGGGACTCCACTTTTGTGTGGGGGCAATAAAAGAATTGCCTTGGCCTCAGTCACGTGCAATGTGGTAAGATTTTCTTATCCTCAGTTATTGTAAAATATGCCCAACTAAATATTGAGTGTATGGTGTCAATGCGGATTCGGTTATGAAGGGAATTACCCCTGAAAAATCCATTGAATGGCAATCGGTCTTCAATGCCGAAATTGACTGGAAACTCTTCTCGTAAGGATGCGATATGAAAAGGTTATTGATTTCAACGATTATCCTGGGTTCCTTGTTGACGGCCTGCGCCATAGTGCCGGTAGGAGGGCGCGGCCACGGGCCGAACCGTTTGGTGATCGCTCCCATCCTGCCGTCCATCGTGGTGCTGGAGGCGGAACCCTACTATTTCCACAGCGGCTACTACTATCATTACAACAACAGCAGGTGGTTCTACTCGCAGTCAAGAAGTGGGCCCTGGGCTGACTTGCCAAGAGACCGCTACCCCAAGGAAGTCAGGTACAAGGACAAAGAAAGACACGACAAGGACCGGGACCGCGACAACCGCCGCGAAGACCGGGATCACGACAATCGGGGTCGTGATGACCGAGATCGCGATGACAACCGCCGTTGATCTTGCCTTGACGGCACCTCGCTGATTCTGTCCGCTTTTTCTCCCACGGCCATCCTGGATTTTTTCATTATCCGGGATGGCCATTTATTAAAAGGACAGGAGGCAGGCTCGCCCCCGCAGGCTGCAATTTCGATGCTGACCTGCGGTTTCAGACCTTGGCCTTACTGGAAAGAAGGTGGCAAGCATTAAACGTGCAAGGCATCTATGGGATTTACACTTGATAAAATTGTCCTGTGGGGAGGTTCGTTTGACGAATACGTCAGCATGTTTGGCCTTACAGCGTCAGACCTTGGGCTTCGCATTCTTGGCTATGGTGACGGCTCGGCAGCATTCAATTAAGTACTGAGTAAACAAGGAGGAAATATGGAACATGAGAAAACTTGTAGGGAAGAAACCGGGCTTGACATTTTGCCTTTTGCGCCTTGAAAGTCAGAATATCAAACATAAACCCTTAGTATTAGCAGATCGCTGACCCCTTAGTAGATCGAGGTCGAATGCTTACCAGGAAACCACGAAAGATGAGTCTTGTCCGTTTGCTCGTTTTCTTCCTGAGTGCGTTGCTCGCGGCGGGCTGCGAGAGTGGCCCCTGGTCAAGGCCACGGGCAGATCCGGCCGTGAACAGCGGCAGGTTGCCCGCTGTCTCGCTTGGGCCGCTGATTGGCCTTTGTGAGCAACGGATTCGCCTTTTTAAGGTGGCCGTCGGACCAGACCAGGCAATCCATGTCCTGCTCTTGCCGAATTTCGGCGACAAATTGCGCTACTCGGTCGTGCGGGCCGGGAAGCTATTCGACGGCGAAACGTTGCCGGCAGTTCTACAGTCTGGCGAAGTGCTCGACGCAGTTGTTGATCGGCACGGTGCGCTCCATGCGCTCGTCGGAAAACGCCACTTCGAACTGGGCCAGGCCGGCTGGAAGGAGGTCGATGGTCCGGGGTGCATGAGCTTTGTGCCCGGCGGACCGAATGTCGCCTGTCTCTTCGAACTTGCGGCTCCCGATCCCAGGAATAAAACCCGCTGGGATTGGTTCGGGTTCGGCGGCTTTGGGGTCGGGATCATCTTGCCGTGGGTCACCAATGCCACCAAGTTCGGACTCGCCGAGTACACGTCGGCAGGCTGGGTAGAACGCGGGATCGTGGATCGCGCAAGCTCTTGGGATATTGTCCACGCAGACGCCGTCGCGAGTCAGGCGGGTGACGTTGAGGTCGTTTATCGCCGCTGGGTGCACGCCTTTGTCGACGTTAGCCAATTGCGCTACGAGCGCTTCAATGCGCCGGGCCGAGAAGCCGCGCCCACGCCGACGGAGCGGGTTGAAGCTTTGGGAGCTGATGATGCAAGCTGGTCGCTAGGCCGCTTTTGGGGCAATCCGCGCATCGCATCCGATGGGGTTGGAAGGGAGAGCGTCGTTCTTATGGCGGACAATAACGGAGCCGTGTGGATGCGCAGGATCGTCCATGGCATGCCTGAGCCGGCGCGCATGCTGCTCGACGAAAAGGGATTCCGCCGCGTCCGTGGTCTGGTTGCGCTGGGGAAAGGCCGCATGGTCGCGCTTCTTGAAGAATCCCGCACGGGCTGGTGGTCGAATCCGCCACAGCCAATGAGACTGGTGGTTTACCGGGAAGGGAAATGGTCGGCCCCTATCGAGGTCGGCGCAACGTCCCATTTCGATGAGAGCAGCCTGCTCGCAGTCGGCACGGATTCAGTAGCCGTAATCGGCGTAGACTCCGAAGGGCATTCCTTTCTTCGACTGGTCAGGGTACTGCCTGATCCCGCTGCCGAAAGCGATGAAGCAATCGCGGTCCCCAACAGATAACTCCTGACCAGGTTCAAGCTCTACCGAAATTAGGGGAGAGATGGGTAGCAGGCTTGACATTTTGCCTTTTGCGCCTTGAAAGTCAGAATATCAAGACCCCTTAGTTTCTCAGGAAGGCGGAACGATAAAGATTGGGTGTTGTTTATGGCAATCTCATTTATTGACATCATGCTTGCTGTTAGCTATTCATATGAAAAAATCACCTACAGTCGGGGCGCCGTGAAGACGCTGAGTCTGATGCCCGCCGACACCGCCTGTTTGATTCGAGTAAAGATCGAGCAATATGCGGCGGATCCGGCGAGCATGGCCAACAATATCAAGGCGTTGCAAGGCGTAACGGGTTATTTTCGTCTCCGCATTGGCGACTGGCGGGTGATTTGCTCTGGTCCCGTTGAAAGTCAAAATATTATCTGACCTTAGTTGGCGCGTAAACACACCTCATTCAGCAACAGCAGGAGAAAATCATGAAACCCCGCATTCTTTATGTCATTTTGCAGTTCGCGATTCTGCTCTTTACGCTGCCCGTCCCGGCACAAGCGGAGGACGGTGTCTGCCCTTCATCGTTTGCCAAGATCACCGAGGATAACAAACGTTTCTCCGTGCTGGTGCCAAAGTCTTCGGGCCTGGGCAACAAACAGGTTTATGATGACATCGGTTGCTCCGTCTTGGCTCGGAACGAGGAATGCGCTTCGCGTCAGAACATGTTTGACGGCGCGGCCCTTGCCTATGACCACTCTACAGGCGCGGAGTTCCCGGTGGAAAAGATGTACTTTGTGCTGAAAACCGACGTGAGAACCCCAAGGGGTTTCGGCATTGTGGCTTTCAGTAGCAAGGAGGAGGCGGAGGAGTTCAGCGCCAGCCACGGCAAGGGCAAGGTTGTCAAATGGTATGAACTTGTGGATGAGTCTTTGAAACGATAAAGAGAAAGGCAAGAAAGGCGAAAACAGGGAAAAGTCCACCCCTCCTCAATCTCCCCGATCCACCTGTTTCAGACGCCAGTTGAGAGCCTGCCTGGTGATGCCGAGCATCTCCGCAGCAATGGCCTGATTGCCCTTGGCCCGGTTGAGGGCTTCGAGCACCAGCAGATAGCCGGCCTCCCTGATCGAAGGGAGCTTAAGCAACCCGGCGAAGGGGGTCTGGGTTTCCGGCAGCTCTTTGCTGTCCTCTTCCAGGCCCGGGCGCCGCAAGCGCAGATAGTTTTTGCAGGAATCCATGGAAAGGGTGCCTGTCTTGTGGATGCTCACCGCGTCGAAAAGCAGGTTTTTCAGCTCCCGCACATTGCCGGGAAAATCATAGGTGCCGAGAAGCTGAATCAGCTCCCGGGGCCAGGCCGGCCTTTTCCGGTTAAGCCTGGCCGCGCCCTGTTCCAGGAAATAGTCGATCAGGAGGGGCAGGTCGTCGAGCCTTTCCCGTAAGGGGGGGATTTGCAGGTGATGGGCCTGGAGCCGGTAGTAGAGATCCCTGCGGAAGGCGTTGTTTTCCTGCATGGCGGCAAGATCTCGGTTGGTGGCGAAGATCAGCCGGCACTCGGCGCGTTTGGCTAGATCCGAGCCCAGGGGCAGATATTCCCGCTCCTGAAAAAGCCTGAGCAGCTTGGTCTGGGAAAGCGGGGAAAGGTCACCGATTTCGTCGAGAAACAGGGTGCCGCCCGCCGCCTGTTCGATAAGCCCGGCCCGGGCCTGCTCGGCCCCGGTAAAGGCGCCTTTCTTGTGGCCGAACAGGGTGTCGGCGAACATGGTATCGTCAAGACCGGCCACGTTAACCGGGACAAAACCGCCCTGGCGCCGGCTTAAAGTGTGCAGAGCCTGGGCGACCAGCTCCTTGCCCACCCCGGTTTCGCCTGAGATCAGCACCGGTTCGCTGGTGCCGGCAATGGCCTCGGCATACTGGAAAACGGCGCGCATCCCTTTGTTGTGGGTGACGATGGCGCTGAAGGCCTCGGGGTTGTCCAGGGTATCCTTGAGAAAATGCTCCTTCAGCAGATCGTTTTCCCGGCGCAACCGGCTGAAATTTACGGCCCGTTGCACCCCGGCGATCAGGCGCTCCTCTTCGCTGACCTTGGTGTAATAATCAAAGGCCCCTAGTTTCATGCACTTGACCGCGGTATCCACCAGGTCGAGGCCGGTGATGATGATCACCGGAATCTGCGGATATTCGCCCACGATCAGCGGCAGCAGCTCATCCCCGGAAAGATGGGGCATGGTGAGATCAAGCACGATCACGCTCGCCCCATGTTCGGCAAGCAGAGACATGGCCCGGCGGCTGTCGGCGCATAAAACCAGGTTGTTGAGCCCTGCGGCGCGCAGGATTAAGCCAAAGCTGTTCAGCCAGGCCTTTTCGTCGTCAATCAGCAGAATCGGCTTTGCCGGATTAAGTTGCTTATCCATGTTGTTCTCCGTAAGCGATCACATGGCACCAGATCTTGCGGCACCCTGTGACCTCTTGTTCATTGGTTATTTGACCTTCGGGCCTGCCCCGTGATTAGCATCCAACGCCGCCTGCGGCGGCGGTTTGTCGGCAAGAAACCGTTCCCTGGCTGATAATGTTTTCGCTCATTCTCGGCAGACATCCTGTCTGCCTCCGAGGCGTCTGCTGTCCCGCCCGTCCCTGGACGGGACAACGCAGCCGAAGCCGCGAAAACATTATCAGCCAGAGAACTCCCTGCGGTGACGTTACTTGAAAGTTACTGTTCTCCTGCTACAGGGAAGGAAATCACGGCAGTGGTGCCGTTTTCCGGGCTTGAGGCAAAGGTCAGCCGGCCCCGGTGTTCCTCAATGATTCCGGCGGAAACAGAAAGCCCGAGGCCGGTGCCGCCGGACGGCCGTTTGGTGGTGAAAAACGGGTCGGTGATCCGGTGGATGACCTCGGCGGAGATGCCGCCGCCCTGGTCGTGTACCCGGACTGCAACCTCGTTTGCCCCTGGGTCTGCGGTGGAGGTGATGGTAATTGTTTGCTCAGGGCCGGTCAGGGCCTCGCAGCTGTTCTGGATCAGGTTGATGAGCACCTGCTCCAGCCGCTGGCGGTTGCCCAGGATGGGGGGCAGGTCCGGGGCAAGCTCCAGGCGAAAGTCGGCAGTGGCGTTTTTGATTTTGTTGTGGTTGAGCCGCACCGCCGCTTCAATCACCTCGTTGATGGCCAGAGGCTCCATGCGGCGGCTGGTGTCCTGCCGGGCGTAATCCTTGAGATCATGCACGATGTTTTTGATCCGCCGGGCGCTTTCCTCCAGCTCCAGAAAGAGGCGGGGGATCTGCTCGCGCATCTCGCTGTAGGGCAGGCCGGCTACGAGAAAATCGCCATTTTCCCGGTGGTACTCGTCCAGCACCGGGATGGCGTTTTCCCAGGCCTTGTGGAGCAGAGAGGCGTTCAGCATCCCGATACTGTTGGGATTGTTGATCTCATGGGCCACCCCGGCGACGAGCAAGCCGAGCGAGATCATCTTGTCCGCTTGAACCAGCTGCTGCTGCTGGAGCCTGGCCTCGTCCTCGGCCTTTTTGCGCTCGGTGATATCGCGGATGATCCAGATGGAGTTCCACTGCCCCTTGATTCTGGCCTCGGAAAGGGAGAGCTCGATGGGGAACTCGGTGCCGTCCTTGCGCTTGGTGATCAGCTCGATGGTTTCCCGGATGGGCCCGTCGCTCATCGGCCTTTCCTCGATGGCGCCCAGCTGGCCGGCATCGGATAGACGCGGCGAGATCAAGGCGTGGATCGGCTTACCCAGAGCCTCGGGCGCGGCAAAGCCGAAGATCTCGGCGGCGGCCTCGTTCCAGTAGGAGATATTGCCGTGGTGGTCCATCATGGCGATGGCGTCCTGGGCCGAGGCGGTGAGGTTTCTAAACTTGTCCTCGCTCTGGCGCAGGTCTGCTTCCGCCTCCTGCTGCCTTGTCCTGGTGAGCGCATAGCGGCTGGCCAGGGTGGTGAGCTCCTCGGCCAGATTGACCACCTCCCTGGGGCCGGTCCAGCTGAATTGCACGTTTTCTTCCCCCCTGTTCAGGATGGAGTCCAGACCGGTGAGGATCGCCTCCTTGATCCGGTCGATCTTTCTGGCGATGGCGTTGGCAATGAGGGAAACGATGACCGCGATGGTGAGTACGATCCCGGCAATGTTGTAGATCAGGGAAAGCTTCCATTCCCGGGCCGCGCTGCGGTCCACCGGCGAACCGAGCCACAGGGTCGGGGGGAGACGGTCGTTGAAGATGAGCGGCAGCCAGGTAAGGCTGTGCCCGGATTTGTTCTCCCAGACAAAGGGGCGGTTGCCCGCCAGGTTGGGAGCAAGATCGGGGAAGAGGGCAAGGATGTTGGCACCGGGGGAAATGGGTTGCCGCGGGTCCGGTTGGGGAAAGGCGGCCGGGACATGAACCACCGCGCCGACCGGCGTTGCCCGGCAGGCATCTTTTTGGGCCTCAAGGAACAGATCCGGGGCGATCTCCATGATAACCACCCCCGCCGTTGCTCCCTCAGGGGTGGGGACAGGGGTTGTGAGGCTGAGGCGGTTCAAGGTTGGATCGGCTTGGTTTTGGCTCAGCAGGGCATCAACCTCCCCATTCTTGAGCGTCAGCCCCTTTTTGACCAGCAGGGATTGGGCCGTCGCCTCCGATTCCTCCGCAGAGATTTCAAGGGAATCTTTGCTGCGGCGGAGGTGGACAAGCTCGTTGCCCGAGGCGTCGAGCAGACGGACCTCGAGAATCACTTTTTCCGCGCTCATCTGGCCGATAAGCAGGCCCGCCAGATGGTGGCGGCCGGCAGGATTCAGAGAGGCGGGATTGAGCCCTGCGGTCATGGGGATGGCCGCTGCCTGGAGGAGACTTTTTCGGATGCACTTTACCCGGGCCTGGAGGGAAACAAAGCTGCTTTCGGCCTCGGCGGCGGTACGTTTCTGTTCCACCGTCTCATGCTTGTTGATATGGGCTCTGAGGTTGATCCCGACCAGGGTGAGGATGGGCAGGATGCCAAGGGCGAGGAGGACGATGAAGATTATGGTCCGGAGTTTCATGGGTTGGCCTGCAGGTTGGTCCGGCGGCTTGCGGAGTCGTCGCTCGGGGGCATGTTCAGGGTAACGCTAAGCGCCTGGCGGAAAAGGAGGCGCTTCGCCTCCCAGGGGGCCTCGGCGAACCGCAGCTGTCTGCCAGGACGTCTGGCTTCGAGCCGGTAGCACCAGAAGCCGTTGGCTGACCGCATGACCCGGCTGATCTCTCCGGGCTGCAACCGGGCCAGCTCCTGGTCCTGCTGGTTTAGCGGATCGAAAAAGCGGGGGGGGAGCAGGCCGTCCATGGTTCTGGTCGGGTCCTGGGACATTTTTTTAGCCACTGCGGCCAATTTCTCGCCTGCCAGCAGCCGCTGCCGGGCCTTTTCACAGAGCGCCTCCTGCTCCTGCCGGCGAGCCGGGCTGTCCATGGGATGGGCATAGCGGAAGATGCCGGCCAACTCCAGATTTTCCGGCAGAGTAACCACTCCGCCGGCCAATTGTCCGAGAGTTTTGGGGATGGCCTGTCGGCGGGCCTGGTCATATTCCTGCAATCTCAGGGCCAGCTTGGCCTCCAGCTCATTTGCCGGAACCGCTCCGCCCAGAGCCTTGGTCACGATGTTTTTCAGGGCAAGCAAATCAGGGGGGACAAGGGTGGCGGCAGCCGTGGCAGGGAGACTGCTCCGGCCGGCAACGGAGGCGGGTGGCGGTGCAGCTTTGGCGGCGCGGGCCGCCTCCACCCAGGCCCGAGCGGGAGGGCTTTTCACGAGCTGTCCCAGGCTGAACAGGGCTGCGCCGGTATATCCCTGCTCCCCGGCGATTTGCGCTTCCTGGGCAATTTGCTCCGGGTCCTTGCCCGAGGGTCCCAGTCCGGCCCAGAAGGCAATCTTGGGGGCATGGGGGGTATTTGCGGCAATCTCCCGGAGCTGGCCGCCCACCCGGTCGATCTCCCCGAAATAGGCCATGGGATAAAGGGCGTCCACCAGTCCTTCCGCAGCCCAGGCCTGCCATTCCTGGCCGTTTTCCAGATAGGCGGCGGAGGGGTCGGGAAAGACGGCGGTCGAGAGTATGGTTCCCGGGGGGGCGCCTTGAGCCATGGCCATCCGGACCTCCCGGAGCAGCCGACTGACTTGGCCGGCCCGGAATTCGTTCCAGAAAAGTGCCGCCGTGGTAAGCACCCGGTCTGCCGGCGGCTGCGTCCCCTCAAGCCAGGCGGTTACGGTTTCGGCGTTGAGCCTCTCCGGCAGCAGTCTGGGGTCAAGCCCCCAAAGATGGGTAAATTCTTCGGCCAGGACCTCGCTTTTCCCGTAGCTGGGGCCAGGGTAGCGGATGAAGTCAAGATGGATGCCAGCCACCGGGTAGCGGGCCAGAAGCTCCCGGACCACTGCCACAAAAAGAGCCCGGTATTCCGAGGAGGCCGGGTCGGCATAGCTGCCTTCGATCCAGCCCAGCCTTTTCTCCCGCCCGGAATAGCTGGAAACCAGTCGCCCGGTGTTGTCGGAGAGAATCCAGGGCTGGCCGGGGTGTCCGGGGTGGTTGGGATCTTCCGGCGGGGCGGCGCCGCCCCAGAGATAAAAAACATTGAGCCAGGCATGGAGGGGCAGGGGGGCGCAGTCCGTGAGCAGCTGCGCCAAAGGGTCAAAATCCGCCGGGGCCGTTGCCAGGATCCCGGCCCGGGGGGCGAGGTCGCTGTGGTACAGGGCGTCGGCTCTCCCCCTGATCTGAACCAGCAGCTCGTCAAGCCCTGCCTGCTTTGCCTCCAGGCAGACCGAGGCTACCTCCGCCGGGCTTTTGAGGTCGAAACGCACCACCCAGGCCGCGGTTTTAAGCGGCGGGGCGCAGGCCGAGACCAGAAGAAGCAGGGCCAGGGCGGGAAGCAGGGCGCGCAGGCAAGGAGACGATTGAGTGGTCATTCGTTCTCCTCAGAAGCAGTACTCGGCATGGATATTGACCTTTTGGCGGCAGGATGGTAATTTGCGCGCCCCTTATAAGAAGCTTTTACGGCAACAATTCATCTTTGCATTGTTACCGCGCTGTTCATATTGCACCAGGAAAAAGATAATGGCCGACCTGAAAAAATTTCCCGAAGGCATGCAGCCCCTGGGGGACTCCTCGTTTCCCTTTGCCTGCTATGCCGAGGTTCCCTGCTTTACCCGCTGCTGCCGGAAGCTTACCCTCTATCTTTATCCTTACGATCTCATCCGCCTGAAAAAAAGGCTGGGGCTCACCTCGGAGGAGTTGCTCAACACTTACACCGGCGTGGCCCAGGGCGCCAACCCGTTTTTTCCCGCCATTGTCATGCGGATGCGGGATGACGCGGAAAATAGCTGCCCGTTTCTCAACCCGGCCCAGGGTTGTCTGGTTTATGAGGATCGCCCCTCCGCGTGCCGCACCTACCCTTTGGAGCGGGCTGTGGATCGCAACCCGGAGCGGGGCCAGCCTCGGGCCTATTATTTTCTCACCGCTCATCCTTACTGTCTTGGTCATCAGGAGAAAAAAGAGTGGACGGTGAAGGAGTGGCTCCGCGACCAACAGCTGGTCTATTATAACGCCATGGACGATCTCTGGGCCGAGATGGATCCCCTCTTTGCCTCAAACCCCTGGCAGAGCGAGGGCGCTGCCGGCCCCCGGCAGCAGCTGGCCTTCATGGTCTGTTACAACATCGACCGCTACCGGCAGTATGTGGCGGAGCATAACCTGCTCAACCTCTATCGGCTGGATAAATCGCGCAAGCGCCTTATCGAGACCGATGACGAGGCCCTGCTCACCTTCGGCTACGACTGGCTCAAGCTGGTGTTGGGCAACAAACCCACCCTCCAGTTGAAGCGATAGGGCAAACTGCCTTTTTCCCGCTTTCCTTCAGGACTGATCCGTGAAAGATAAATTTGCCAAGCTGCGCCCCTTTTTTTCCGTCCTGGCCTTCTTTGGCGGTTTTTTGTGGGATGCCCTTACTATTGGCTTTTCCGTCGCCTCAACTGATCTCTGGATCCTCTCCGGTTATCTCACCGCAGCGGGAGGCATCCTGTGGTGGCTGGGGCATCGGCGCCACGCTCTTGCCGCAGTCGGGGTTGGAGGTGGCTTCCCTGCCGAGATTATTCCGCAAAAAACAGCTCTGTTTGCCCCGCTAAGGTCAATCTGGCAGGAACGCGCCCCTTTTCTGCTGCTCCAGTTTCTGTTCGGCGGGCTTTTCAGCGCGCTTTTCATCCTCTACTTTCAAAGCTCCAGTCACCTGACCGCCGTGCTGTGGTCCTTGTGTATCGGCGTCTTGCTGATCGCCAACGAATTCATTGACGACAAGTACCATCGTTTCACTCTCACCTGGGCCTTGTTCGGGCTTTGCGCCATGCTGCTGTTCAATTTTTTACTCCCATTTCTGGTCGGCAGCATCGGCATGGTCTGGTTTTACCTCAGCACCCTTGCTGGGGCTGGGCTTACCCACTGGCTGCGCAAAAAAACCCCGGGGTGTCCCGGACGGGCGGCGCCGGTCTGGATCATCGCCGCCCTGCTGGCGGTGGCCTATCCCCTGGATATGATCCCGCCGGTTCCCCTGGTGAAGAGGGATATTCAGGTGGGAAGAGATTTTGCCCATGCAGAGGGCAAATTTTGTCTTACCATGGAAAAGACCCCCTGGTGGGTTTTCTGGCGGGAGCTGTCAACCGAGGTGCATCTTGGGCCAGGCGAGCGGCTTTACTGTGTTTCCTCTGTTTTTGCCCCGAGGGGGTTAAGTACCCGTCTGTATCATCGTTGGGAGCATTACGACGCCAAGCGCGGCTGGGTTACCGCTTCCCGCCCCGGTTTTACCATTGCCGGCGGCCGCAATGGCGGCTTTCGGGGCTACACCTACAAGCGGGAAGTGGCGGCGGGGAAATGGAAGGTACATGTGGAAACGGAAAACGGCCGCACCGTTGTTACTCATGCTTTCAGCGTGGTAACGGGTACGCCGCCCGAACCGGACAGGGTGACGATATGGCGCCTGTGACGGACAGGGCGCGATTAGAGAAATTTAAATCCCTCCCGGCGACAAGTAACAACCATTTGTTGCCTCACCAAAAGAAGATGTGATACGGTAATGCTTTCTCGCTCTAATTAAACTGGAATCGATTCAGCCGCAGGAGGAACTGTGATGACCGCAGCAGAAGACAGCTCCCGTCGAGGAATGGCAGTGGGCAAGGCCTGGCTTGGTGCTCTGATTTTATCGCTGGCCATCTCTGCAGTTGGCTTGCCCGTAACCATGGCGGCAGAGCCGACTGCCAGGCAAGTGTCAAAAGTGGTTGTCGGGCCGCCGCCGCTTTCTGCCCCCAGGCAGTATTCGTCCCCGCCGGCTTCCGCCCGGCCTCAGGCCAAGCCGAGAAAACCGGCTAAAATCAAGCTGCAGCGCAATGCAAAGGGAGACTACACCTGGGATCTCACCGGGGAAAACGTGGACGAGCTCCTGCAAATCGACCGGCGGCTGCGTAAAGCTTTTGTCCCACAGGAGGAAGCCGGCGCCAGCAGATAGCGGCTAACGCAGCCGGGTAAAGGCTTAATCTGCGTCAGTCGCATGACGTCCATAATGAACTCGGTACGATTATTCCCCTCCATTGGTCAGTTCTTTGATATAGTGGGGAAATGAAGACTTGGAAAAATCACCAGCAGAACCAGATAAATCTTTACCGCCAGCGGCCAGCAACGATCAACTGCGCCATCCACTCCACGTCTTCACAACATACTTAAAACGACTCAGGAAGATTCACTTTGCTGCAACGGAGGGAGCAATTCCGACGGGTTCCTGACAAAGACAAGGAGGCAGCTAATGGTCAGAGGGAAAACCGTAACAAGCTCCAAGGAATATGCCGACAGCATTATTGACACCGTGCGGGAGCCCTTAATCGCATTGGATCAGGATTTGAGAGTGGTCACGGTCAGCCGTTCCTTCTATGAATTTTTCAAGGTAAAACCCGAGGAGACCGTGGGGCAGCTTATCTACGATCTGGGCAACAAGCAGTGGGACATCCCCCGGCTTCGGGAGTTGCTGGAAACCATCCTTCCCCAGAAGACCACCTTTGACGACTATGAGGTCGAACACAATTTTGCCACCATCGGTCACCGCATCATGCTGCTGAATGCCCGGCAAATAGAGCGGGAAAGGGGAAAGAAGCGGGTCATCCTCCTGGCCATCGAGGACATTACCGAGCGCAAGGAGATAGAAGCAGGTCTGGAAAAGACCAGAATAGAGCTTGAGGTGATTAAAAAATCCGCGGATGCAGCCCATGAATTTGCGGAGAGCGTCATCAACACGGTGCGCGAACCTCTCATCTCTCTGGACCACAACCTCAGGGTGGTCACCGTCAACCGTTCATTCTGTGATTTTTTCAAAGTTAAGCCTGAAGAGACCGTGGGGCAGCTTATCTACGATTTGGGCAACAAGCAGTGGGACATCCCCCGGCTTAGGGAGTTGCTGGAAACCATCCTTCCCCAGAAGACCACCTTTGACGACTATGAGGTCGAGCACAATTTTGCCACCATCGGCCGCCGCATCATGCTGCTGAATGCCAGGCAAATAGAGCGGGAAAGGGGAAAGGCGCGGATCATTCTTCTGGCTATAGAGGATATTACCGAGCGCAAGCGGCTGGAAGACTTGTTGGCAGACTCGGAGGAGCGCTACCGGCGCCTTTTCGAGACGGCAAACGACGGGATCATTCTTCTCGAAAAAAACGCCGGGCAGATAATCAAAGCCAATGCGTCCGCCGAAAAAATGTTTGGTTATTCCAAGGAGGAGTATGTCGGAAAAACCATTCAGGATATCGGGGTATCTCTTGATATGACTGATTTTCCATCCGTCATGAGCGAGTTGGACAAGGAAGGCATCCTTAGTTATGAAGATGTTCAGGTCAAGACCAAATCCGGACAATATATCGACACGGATATATATATGGTCGACAGGGCGAAGCTGGCGCAATGCAACATTCGCGATGTCTCTGAACGAAAGCGGGCGGATGGGAAATTGAGGGCAGAGAAAAGCTTCATTGAAAATGCTCTCAACACCCTGAAGGACTTTTTCTTTGTTTTTGACCTGGAAGGTAAATTCCTCAGGTGGAATCGAACCATGAATGCGGTAACCGGTTACATGGACGCGGAAATCGCCATGATGAAGCCTACTGATTTCTTCCGCAAAGAAGATGAAAAGCGGGTATCAGAGGCCATTCTGGAAGCGGTTGCAGAAGGCAGCACCAGTGTCAAGGCAATGCTGGTTAGCAAAGAGGGGAGACAAATACCCTATGAATTCAGAGCGTCGCTATTGAGGGACCATGCGGGTAATTTAATTGGTCTCAGCGGCGTAGGAATTGATCTCACGGAGCAAAACAAACTTGAAGCCCAACTGTTTCACTCCCAGAAGATGGAAGCAGTCGGCACTTTGGCCGGGGGAATTTCTCATGATTTTAATAATATCCTCAATGTAATCCTTGGCTATGGCACCATGGTCATTGACACTCTGGCAGAAGGAAGTTCTGCCAAGGGACAAATGAGAGAGGTGCTAATTGCCGCCGATCGGGCTGCGGCCCTTACCAATAGACTGCTGGTTTTCAGCAGAAAGCAGGTTGTCGAAGTGACGCTCGTTAATGTCAATGCGCTTATCCTGGGTCTGGAGAAAATGCTGGACCGGCTTATCAGGGAAGATATTGATTTATATCTGGAGCTTGCGGATCAATCCTTGCTGGTCCTGGCCGATGCCGGGCAGTTGGAACAGGTACTGATAAACCTTGCCGTAAATGCCAGGGACGCCATGCCGGAGGGCGGAAAACTGACGATCAGCACCCGTCTTCAGATGATGGATGATGAATACGTTGCCGCCTATGGTTATGGAAAGCCCGGGGAATATGTGCATATTTCGGTTGCCGATACAGGGGAGGGGATGGATGCGGAAACGCAAGAGAAGATATTCGAGCCTTTTTTTACCACCAAAGGGATCGGCGAAGGAACAGGGCTCGGCCTGGCAATTTCCTACGGAATAATCAAACAGCATAACGGATTCATCAAGGTATACAGCGAACCGGAACAGGGGACTATATTTAAAATATACCTGCCTCTCAGTGAAGATGGGGCAATGCCTGAGCAAAATGCGGAGTCCGCCGTTACTGTAAAGGGCGGCCACGAGACCATCCTGGTGGCCGAAGATGATGCTTCCGTGAGAAAGTTGATGGAAATTGTGCTGGAATCCTTTGGCTACAAGGTTATTTCCGCGGAAGACGGCGAAGAGGCGATCGTAAAATTCATGGAGAACAGGGAAGATATCAGCCTCGTCCTGCTTGATATGATCATGCCGAAGAAAAACGGAAAAGAGGTCAGTGAGGCGATCAGGAAAGTCAGCCCCCGGATAAAAGTACTTTTAGCCAGCGGCTATACTATGAATATTATCAAGAGCAATGAATTGACCGAGGGCAGTTTTAACTTCATCCAGAAGCCTTTTCTGTCGAAAGATCTTTTGGCAAAGGTAAGGGAGATCCTGGACGCATGAGCGAGAAAATACTGCTGGTCGACGATGAGGATGTCAATCTCAGATTGCTCGCCCAATGGCTTATTCCGGCGGGTTATGATCTCGAATTTGCCGGAAACGGGGAAGAGGCGGTGCAGAAGGCCAGAGAAAGCAGCCCCGCCCTGATCATCCTTGATGTCATGATGCCGGTCATGGATGGTTACGAGGCTTGTCGAATTCTAAAGGCTGCCCCGGAGACAAAAAATATCCCAATAATTATAGCGACGGCGCTTCATGACAGAGAATCGAAATTAAAGGGGCTCTCGGTTTCCGCCAATGAGTTTCTTTCCAAACCCATAGACAAGGTCGAGTTGATCATCCGGGTCAAGAACCTTCTCAAGATCAAGGCCTTCGAAGATTTTATGTTCAAGCATAATCAGATCCTTGAGCAACAGGTGCGGGAAAGAACCCAGGACCTTATCTGCATGAGCAACGACATGGTGCGAAAACTGACGGCGGCCGCAGAATTTCGTGATACGGAAACAGGCGCTCATATAGCGAGGATAGGGTTTTATGCCAACAAGGTCGCCGAGGCGATGGACATGCCGCCGGACTTTATCGAAAAGATAAGCTTTGCCAGTTCGCTGCATGACCTCGGCAAGATCGGCATCCCGGACAACATCCTCTTAAAGCCCGGGCCTTTGACGCCGGCTGAAGCTGCGGTCATGATGACTCATCCCGCCATAGGCGAGAAGATCCTCACCGGATCAACCTATCCCGGTATTCAGATGGCTGCCGCCATAGCTTTTACCCATCACGAGCGGTGGGACGGCGGGGGGTATCCGAGAGGGCTGAAAGGAGAAGAAACGCCGATTGAGGGCAGGATAGTCTTGCTGGTGGATCAATATGACGCACTACGGAGTCAAAGGCCCTATAAGCCGGCCTTTGACCATCAAAAGACCTTTGGGATTATTACCGAGGGTGACGGCAGGACCATGCCGGAACATTTCGATCCGGCAGTACTCATGATCTTCAAGGAAATCGCCCCGGTATTTGAAGAGATATTCGCTCAGCACCATTAGGTAACCGGTTTCTCCCTTATGGCGAGATCGTCAGGTTTTGATATTGATAATAATTCCGGTCTCATGTTCGAGATTATCCAGGGTGGTCAGGAGGTTGTTGAGATCGATGGGAATCTCCTGCGTTATTTCGCACACCGCTTCTCCTGAGCATTCATAGATATCCAGGGCAAAACCCGCCTCGTTCTCGGCAAGAACCAGGTGCAGGGGCACCCCGCTCGCAGCCAGATCTTCATTGGCCTGTCTGATCATTTCCCGAATGGATTTTTCCGCCAGTGGTGGACGAGACTGGATTTCTTCCAGTGATCTGTTCCTTTTTCTCTTTTCCCATTCCTGTCTGAGAACCAGAGGATCAACGGGCCGCACCCTGCCGATGGGCAACGGCGGATGGACTTCTCGCTTTATCTGTCCTGGCTCCGGGGAGGGAGGGGTTGGATTTCTCACTTCGTAAACCGCGACCGCATTTTGATACGGAATCGGCTGGGCTGCTGCCTGTTGGGCGAGGGTCAGCGCAGCGTCTGTAACCGTGGTGGCCGGGGTGGGGGTGGCAGCAGCGGTTGGCGTGGCTGCGGGGGCGGCAGGAGTTGCCGCGCTCGCAGCTGCCCCGGCCGCCGGCCCGGCAGCGGGGGTCGCTTCCGCTTGACCGAGGGGCAGCGTTTCTCCGGCAACCCCAGCCGCAGCGGCAAGAATTGTAGTTTCCGGCACCACCAGAGAAGCCTCCAGGGTTTGCGTTGCCTGGTTAACCGTCAAGACGGCCCGTTGGGCAGGGGTCAGATTGTCGAGCTCAAGAGCGGTTTGCACCGTTTCGTTCACCGCTAAAGCCGCCTGTTGGGTAGGGCTTAATCCCTCAAACTCCGTAATCGCGGCCAGGTCGGGGATCGGCGACACCCCCTCCAGCAGCGGCTCGATTGGCGCGGTTGCCTCAAAATTCAAGGTCTGCAACGTCTCGGTGCCCAGCAAGGCAGCCTGTTGGCTGGTGGTCAGGTTTTGCGCCGCAGCAGTTGCCACGGCAACAGGATCCTTAACGAGAGTAAGGAGGGACGCTGCCAGGGGAACGGAGGTCTGAACTCGGCGTTGTAGAGCTGTCGGCAAGATTGGATTGGTGGGGGTGATATCATCAACCGCCATGTATTTTCTCCATCTATGTGAGGTTGTAATCCCTTTTAGCGGAGCAGACGCCTGGGCCTGATATTCTTTCAGGCCTATATAATATGAATAAACAGAAATAAAGATGGCGTCAATAGCGAGCCAGGAAATTGGCTTTGCGCCGATGGCGTCTGCTTCGCCTCGATAAGCAAGATAATAGGCTGTTTTTAAAGATGGATACGCAATTATGGGGTGCTTACGGAATCCGCAGCAGTCTCAGGACAATGATTCCCACTTCGTAGAGCATATAGAGGGGGCCGCCCATGAGCAGCATGTTGAAGATATCGGGGGTGGGGGTGAGGAGAGCGGCGATGACACTGATGGCCAGGGCGGCGTAGCGGCGGTTTTTTTCAAAGACGGCTCTGGGCAGGATTTGAATCTTGGCCATGAAGATCATGAAGATCGGCAGTTCAAAGATCAAGCCGAAAGCGAGGACAAAAATCGAGACAAAGGAGACGAAGTCGCTGATGGAGATAACCGGCTTGAGCTGTTCGGTCTGAAAACCCAGCAAAAAATCGATGCCAAAGGGCAGGGTGATGAAATAGCAGAAAGCAGACCCGCTGTAAAAGAGGAAGCAACTGAACAGGACAAACCAGAAAACATTGGCGCGGGAAAAGTTGAAGGGCTTGGCCAGGGCGCGCCAGAGAAAGTAACTGAGCATGGGCATGATGGTGAAAACGGTCATGGCCAGGGAGATGGTGAGATGGGCGAGAAAAGGCTCTGCCACCCTGAAAAAGGCGAGCTTCTGGTGGAGATGTTTCTGGATGCCGCCCAGTATCTGGCTGGAAATGCTGTAGAAGCCAAGGCAGCCAAGGAGCAGGGCAAGCCCCGCCGTCAGCGCAGCCCGACGCAGGTCTTTGATGATGATGGCTAGGCGTTGGGTGGCGGTGTTCATTGGCAAGCCTGGGTTATTGCCCGTTGCCGGCAGAGTCTTGGGGGGTTCCGTGGATCTCCTTGTCCAGCCGTTTGAAAAATAGCTCCATAAATTCGTGCCGCTCGGCGGCTAAGCGTTTGCCTTCCGGGGTCAGCATCTTGTCTTTGATCTTGCAGAGTTTCACCAGAAATTCCCGATAGGCCGTGTCTTCAACGGAGTAGGACGAGGTTTTCAGCACATCGACTCCCCGGTTGTGCAGCCTGGCTCCGACTTGACCGGCAAAGAGAAAGGCCCGGCCGATGCCGATGGCGCCGATGGAGTCCAGCTTGTCCGCATCAAAAAGGATCTTCGCCTCCAGGGTTTCCGGCACCTTGTTGTTGCGGTAGCGGTGCGCTTCGATGCAGTGCAGGATCTCTTCCTGCATCTCCGGGGAAAAACCCAGGCCCGTGAGGATGGTGCGGGACATCTCCGCCCCCTTGGCCGCGTGGCAGATCTTGCCCTGAGACAACATTTCCTGGCTGCGGCCGATGTCGTGGAGCAGGGCGGCGGCGCTGAGAATGTCCAGGCGGGCATTCATCAGGCGGCCGATGTGAAGCGCCAGGTTGTGGACTCGTTCGGTGTGGTCCGGGCCGTGGCAACCGCCTTCCGCCTGGCAGTATTCGTGGGAAATGGCGAGGAGCTTTCCGGTGAGCTCCCACCCCAGGGGCGGTTCGCCCTGCAGCTGCCCGGCAGAGAGGCAGGCCTGCCGATAATCAGCGTTTGCCGAGGACATGGTCCAGCCACCTGATGCCGAAACGCAGCATGGCAAGGTCTTCCCTGGCAAGCTCCTGTTGCTCGTCTGCCGTAATGGGGAAGGGCAGGGCAAGGTTGCCGTCGAGGAGCTGCCGCCGAAAGGTATCCAGGCTGTAGAGAGACAGGAAAATCGACAATTCTTCTTCCGAAGGCGGTCCATCCTTAAGGCGGGGATGGTGGAGGACGGGAAGCATTTCGTCGTTCATGGCGTTGTAGTCGGCCAGGTCCTGATCATTCTGCCATGTGGCGATGTCCTGTTGGTCGCCCTCGCTGAAGCCATGGCAATGGGGTTCATTTAGAAGGACATGCATCTCATGCCGGGTGCCGTCCGGGGTGGTAAAGGCTCCGCGCCCCAGTGGATAGGTCCGGCAGGCGCCGGGGCGGTCGGCATAGACGCGGCAACCGGCGGCAGTGACAAAGGGACAGCTGGCTTGGCCGTCATCCACCATGCCCAGGTAAACCAGAGGGAAGGGGATGCCCTCTGTCTGCTCGACAAGCGCGTACTGGTCAAAAAAGGTTGAGGGGGCAAGCCCTAGATGGCTGCTCAACCGGAGGACATCGTAGGGGGTGAGGGCCAGTTCCAGTTCCCGGCAGCAGTCGGTAAAGCAGGTAACGCCGGGATGGCAGCCGAACCGGAAGGTCTCGTCCGAGGTCAGGGGCCGGACATGCTCTGGGGCGAGATCGGAGGGCATTGGCTATGCCACCTTGCCCCGGTGCCAGAGGGTGAGCAGGGGGCTGGCCACGAAAACCGAGGAATAAGTGCCGATCACGACCCCCACCAGCAGGGCGAAGGAAAAGTCGTGAATCACCGAGCCGCCCAAGAAATACAGGGCCGCGAGAACCAGGAACACGGTGAGCGAGGTGACGATGGAACGGCTCAATACCTCGTTGGTGCTGGTATTGATCAGGGCATCGGTGATGTTTTCATGGTCTTCGCTCTTGTGCAGGTTTTCGCGGATCCGGTCGAAGATGATTACCGTGTCGTTTAAGGAATACCCGGCCAGGGTCAGAAGCGCGGTGACGGTAAGGAGGGTGATCTCCATATTAAGCAGCCAGATGAGACCGAGCACCGCCAGAACGTCATGGAGAGTGGCCAGGGTGGCGGCAACGCCGAACCGCAGGTCAAAACGCAACCCCAGGTACATGACAACCCCGAGCAGGGAGATGGCCACGGCCAGCAATGCTTTTTCGCGAAGGGTGTCGCTGACCGAGGAGCCGATCTCCGACTGATTCTCCACCATGAAGTGCTTGTCCGGCAAATTGCCATTCAACAGGGCGGTGACCGCCTCGGAAATGTGCCCCACCACTTTTTCGTCGTTCTTAATTTTGACGATCAACCGGTTTTCGCCCTCTACCTTTTGCAGTTCGACCCCTTCAAGCGTTCCTTTTGCCAAAGCGGTGCGCACTTCACCCAGGGAAAATGGCTGAGTGGACTGGTACTGGAGCAGGGTGCCGCCGGAAAAATCCACCCCCATGTTGGCCTGGCCGCGGATGATTTGGACAAAGGCCAGGCAACCGATGAGGGCAAAAGCGCCGGAGATGGTGAAGGTCAGTTTCTTGATCCGCATATAATCAAGTTTCGGCTTCTTGAGGAAGAGCATGAAGGTGAGATTTTTGAGTTTGCGCTTGCCCTGCATGAATTCGTAGAAGAGCTTGGAGGCGAAAAGGGTAGAGAAGAGATTGAAGATGATGCCCAGCGACAGGGTGGCGGCAAAGCCCTTGATCGGGCCGGTGCCGAAGAGAAACAGGGCCAGGGCGGTGATCAGGGTGGTTACATGGGCGTCGATGATGGTCCAGAAGGCCTTGGCGTAGCCGGATTCTACCCCGGAGCGCACGGATTTGCCCAGGGCGAACTCCTCGCGCATCCTCTCGAAGATGATAATGTTTGAGTCCACCGCCATGCCGATGGAGAGAATGATGCCGGCAATGCCAGGCAGGGTCAGGGTGCCGCCCATCATCGCCAGCCCGGCAAAGAGCAGGAGGATGTTCAGGATCATGGCGACGTTGGCGACGACCCCGGAGAGTCGGTAGTAGACGGCCATGAACAACACCACCAGGAAGGTGCCCAGCAGGCCGCTCATCAACCCCTTGTTGATGGAATCCTGCCCCAGGGAGGCGCCCACGGTCAGGTTCTGGACGATTTCCACCGGGGCAGGCAGGGCGCCGATCCGCAGGACAATAGCCAGGTCGGTCGCTTCCTCGTAGGTGAAGCTGCCGGAAATCTGGGCGCTGCCGCCGAGGATTTTTTCCCGGATGACCGGGGCGGAGCGAACCACCTCATCCAGAACAATGGCAAAGCGTTTGCCCACGCTCTTTTCCGTGACCTGGCCGAAAATCGTGCCGCCGCGCCCGGTAAAGTCGAGGCTGACGTAGGGTTCGTTGAAGTTGCCGCCCACCCGGACCTGGGCATCCTTGACCATATCGCCGGTCAACAGCACCTGATTCTTAAGCAGGATGGGCCGTTTAATTTCCTTTTTGGTGGTTTTGTCCACCTCTTTTTCGAAGTATATCTCGGTGTCGGCGGGTAGCCTGCTTTGCAAGGCGAGATTGAGCTGTTTCCGGCTGCCGCCTTCCTGCCACTGGCCGGCTTTTATGGCCTGGTCGATAAGCAGCGGCAGGTTGAGGCCGCCTGTTTCGTCCACCAGTTTGAACTCGAGTTGGGCGGTGCGGCCGATGAGGTTAAGGGCGCGCTGTGGATCCTTGACCCCAGGCAGCTGGATGACGATCTCGTCGGTACCCTGCCGGACAATGGCCGGTTCGGCCACGCCGAACTGGTCAACCCGGTTGCGGAGAATTTCCAGGGACTGGTCCACCGCCTTGTTGTTGATGAAGTCGATTCTTTCCTGTTTCAGGCTGAGGATGATCCGGGGGAAGGTGCCCTGGTCTGTCTGAAAGTCGCCGATGAGGTCGGGAAATTCTTTGCTGATGGTCTGCTTGACTGTTTCCAGGGCGCCGGTGTTGGGCAGGGTCAGGATGATTTTACTCGCATCGGTGGAAGAGGTACGGACTACGGTAATCTTTTTCGCGGCCAAGGCCTCCTTGAGATCCTGGGCTGAGAGGTCCAGATTGTTCTCGATGGCCTTTTTGAGATCGACCTTGAGGACCAGATGCATGCCGCCCTGAAGATCCAACCCCAGCTTCAGCCCTGCCGGAGCGAGATATTTCTGCCACCAGGCCGGAACCTGGGTGAAGGAAGGGGCAACTGTCAGACCGGCAAAGATGGTGACAAAGAGCAGGAGGGTGATTTTCCAGCGCAAGGAACTCGACATAGGCACTCCGTAATGCGGGTTAACCGTGGTTGTGAAGAAATTGGGTAGATGCCCGGCTAAAGCCTTCGGACATAACTAAGTGTTCATCCGGAGACGAGCAATCTCGTTTCCGGATAATTATAATTTCGGTGCGAGATTATACCCGCCTTTTGTCAGAAGTCAAATTGCAAAAAAAAAGTGGCGGGGATCAAGCACCGGGCTGAATTCGCAGGCATTTTTTTTGTCCCCTTTTTTTGGTCAAAACGTTTCAGGGCAGGAAGCTGCCAGGCAGAAGCCTGCGAAGTGTGCTGGTGCCCATGAGCAGGCTGGTATAGCTGAGTTGAGCAGCTTGTCTGCTCAATGGGTGCAACATCGCAGATGCGGTGCTGCTGGATAGTTACACAAATTCCTGGTTTGGTGAATCGTTATTATTTAGTTGAGTAATTTCCTGGATTCTTTTAAATATATCTTTATCTTCCATTCCTGCAGTATCCCGATACCCTGGAGCCTCTACATGAGTCAAGCCGCTGGTTACAAAACCGAAATTCTTTTACAGTCCGGGACAAATGAGCTGGAGATCATCACCCTTTTTCTCCAGTGGCACGACCAGACCACCGGTGCCGTCAGCAGGACCGCGTACGGCATCAATGCCGCTAAGGTCCGTGAATTAGTGGCCCTGCCGGAAACCCTGACTGAGATTCCGGAAAGCGTGCCGGCCATGAAAGGGATTTTTCTCCTGCGGGACCGAACCATTCCCCTGATCGATTTGTCGAAATGGTTCGGCTATGAGCCGGATCAATCCCCGGAGGCGAAAGCTAAATGGGTGGTGATTGTTACAGAAATTAACGGCAAGTTTTTCGGTTTTATCGCCCATGGGGTGGATAAGGTTTACCGGGTCAGCTGGACCGCAATACTCCCCCCGCCGCCGATCATCTCCCGTTACAGCAGTCTCACCGGCGTGTGCCTCGTAGATGGCAATATCATTCAGATGGTTGATTTCGAGAGCATTATCGCCTCCATTGATCCCAGCATGGTTATTGATTCCGAAGCCCATGCCATATCGGTTGGTCCCGAAGGGACTCAGATCGAGAAGGCCGTGGTCATTGCCGATGATTCACGGATTATTCTTAGTCAGATCTGCAAAACCCTGGAAAGGGCGGGATATCGGGTTGTCACCCATGCGGACGGGCAGGACGCCTGGGAGTATCTGGAAAAGCTGCGAATCAACGGCACCGTGCAAGATGAGGTGCTGGCCGTGATCAGTGATATTGAAATGCCGCGCATGGATGGGCATAATCTCTGCAAGCGGATCAAGGAAAATAACGGGTATGATGGCATTCCGGTCATGCTTTTCTCTTCCCTGGTAAATGATCTGGCCCTGCATAAGGGCGAGGCCGTGGGCGCGGATGATCAGATTGCCAAGCCGGAATTGGGCCAGCTTGTTTCCCGGCTTCAGGATTGTCTCCGGCGTTTTGCCGCCTGATGGTCTCTTTCCGGTGATCCTGCCGGTCTTTTTCAGCCAACCTCAGTCGTGCAATCACGGATAAGGTGATGCAGAGCGGGATGTATATCTACCGGGCCAACCGGGTTGAGTCCCTGCTGGAGTCGCTTGTCGAGGTTTTGCGCACGCCGCTTGCCTCGCCTCTTGCCCCGGAATGCATCATCGTGCAAAGCAAGGGGATGGCGACCTGGCTTGCCATGCAGCTTTCCGGCCGGTTCGGGGTGTGGGCCAACCCCGATTTTCCTCATCCCCGGCAGTTTGTCCAGCGTGTCCTGAGGGCAACCCTTGGCGACGAAGGTGACCTGGTGCAGCGATACAGCCGGGAACGGCTGGCTTTGCTGATCTGCGCTCTGCTCGATGACTGCCGCCGCGATCCCGATTTTTCCCCCCTGACCTCCTACCTCGCCGATGGCCCCCTGAGCAAGAAGCTCCAGCTGGCCAGGCAGATCGCCCATCTCTTTGATCAATACGCGATGTACCGGCCCGAGATGATCCTGGCGTGGGAGGAGGGGGAGAACCTGGCCTTTGGCCATGCTCTGGCCGAGGATCTCTGGCAGCCCAAGCTCTGGCGGCAACTGGTGGCGCATCTGGGCTGCTGCTCTCCGGCCCGGCTCATGCTGCGCGCCAGGCAGGCGCTGGCTACCGGGGTGATTCCTTTTCCCCGGCTCCTGCCCGCCAGAGTCTCCCTGTTTGGCATCGATACCCTGCCCACGGTATATCTCGGTATTATGGGGGAGCTGGCGAAGATTCTGCCGGTCCATTTCCATCTTTTCTCCCCGGCGGAAGGCTACTTTGCCGACATCCGCTCCCAGGCCGAGGCCCACCGCGCCCTGGCTCGCTTGCCTGCCGGTCAGGATGAGGCGGATCTTTATCTGGAGATCGGCCATCCGCTCCTAGCCTCCATGGGTGGTATGGCCCGGGATTTTCAGGAGTTGCTGGAAGGCTCGGTTTCCTATGTCGAGGCAGGGGAACAGTACACCGCCCATGCCGCGCCGCGGACCATGCTGGCGGTGCTGCAAAACGATATCCTCCGGCTGCGTCACCGCCGTCTGGCAAGCATGGTTGCTTCTCCCTTGATTCTGGCCGGAGATGATGCCTCCCTTAGCATCCATGCCTGCCACAGCCGCCTCCGCGAGGTCGAGGTCTTGCAGGATCAACTGCTGGCCCTGCTTCAGGATGATCCGGCTCTGGCCCCCCGCGAGATCGTGGTCATGCTGCCCGAGGTTTCCGCCTACGCCCCGCTCATCGAGGCGGTTTTCGGGCTTTCCCCGGAGGACAGACGTTTTATCCCCTTCCGGATTGCGGACCGCTCTCTGCTGAGCGGGGCGCCGCTCATCGAGGTGTTCTTCTGTTTTCTCCAGATGGCCTCCGGCAGGATGTCTGCCTCCGAGGTTATGGAGCTGTTGGCCTGCGAGGCAATCCAGCAAAATTTCGACATCAGCCCTGAGGATCTGCCCAGGATCCGGCTTTGGGTGGAAAAAAGCGGGATCCGGTGGGGGATCGACGAGCTGCACCGGGAGGCGAGACAGCAGCCGAAAGAGCGGCAGAACACCTGGCGCTTCGGCTTTGACCGTCTGACCCTGGGCTATGCCGTCCGGGCCGACGGGGGTTTTCTGGGGGAGATTTTACCCTATGAGGAGATCGAGGGCCAGGCGGCGGAACTTGCCGGCCGCTTCATCCATTTTTGCGAAACCCTGTTTGCCGCGGCGGACACCCTCACCCTGGCCAGGGAGCTGCCGGAGTGGCAGCGCGTTATCCACGACCTGTTGGCTGCCCTTTTTCTGGAAGACTCGCCCCAGGCCTGGCAAGTGCAGAAGATCAGGGACAATCTCGCCCGGATAGTCCTTGAGGCTGAGGATGCCGGATTCCATCAGCCCCTGGACCTGAACGGGCTGATGATCCTGCTCAAGGAAAAACTCTCCGGCCAGGCCACGGCCCAGGGCTTTCTCGAAGGCGGCCTCACCTTCTGCGGCATGCTGCCCATGCGCTCGATCCCCTTCAAGGTTGTCTGCCTGCTGGGCATGAACGATGGGGAATTCCCCAGGGTGGAGCACCCGCAGAGCTTTGATCTCATCGCCCGTTATCCCCAGCGGGGCGATCGGGCCAAGCGCAACGATGATCGGTATGTTTTTCTCGAAGCCCTGCTCGCCAGCCGCGAGAGATTCCTGGTGTTTTATCTGGGCAATACCCTGCGCGACGGCAAGGAGCTGCCGCCCGCCGTGGTGGTCGAGGAGCTGATTGACAGCCTGGCAGAGAGTTTCCGTCTTGCGCCCGAATCATCCGATCCCGATGCATCTTTTGCCGAGTACCGGAAAAGAATGGGGGAGCGGCTGGTGGTCCGCCATCCCCTCCAGCCTTTCAGCCGGAGATATTTTTCCGGCACAGAGGCGCGGCTGTGCAGCTTTGCCGCGGAATACTGCCTGGCTGCCCAGGCAAGAGAGGCTGGAGTCCGCACTCGCCATGCCTTTTTGCCGGCCCCTTTGCTGCCGGTTGCTTGCGGTCCAACCTCTATTGCCCTCCCGGAGTTGGCCCGCTATTGGCAGCATCCGGTCCGCTGGTTTCTCGAAAACCGCCTCGGCCTTTTCCTGCTGGAGAAAAGCAGGGAGCTTCAAGATCGTGAACCAATCCACCTCGACAGTCTGGAAAAATATCAGCTGAGCCGGGATCTGCTGGCCATGAAAGGCGAGGGGCTCTCCCGGCCGGAACCCCTGCTTGCCCGCTGGCAGGGGGAGGGGCGGGTTCCTCTGGGCCAGGGGGCGCAGGCGGTCTTTGTCGAAATCAGGGAGACGGTGCGACCCATCGTGGAACAGCTGCTTGCCCATGAGACAGGGGAACCACTTCCGCCCCTGCTCCGGGAAATCGCCCTTTCCCCGGAGCTCACCCTGCACGGCGAGTTGGGCAACAGATACCCCTCCGGCCATCTCTACTGGAGCAACAGCCTGCTCCACGGCAGAATTTTGCTGCCGGTCTGGCTGGAGCACCTTTTTCTCTCTGCCGTTGCCCCTGATGACCAGCGCCGGGAAACCATCGTTATCGGCAGGGGGAGCGGCAAGGGCACGGCCCAGGTTCTCCGCTTCTCCCCGGTGCCCGAGGCCGCCAGGGTGCTGCTCGATCTGGCCACCCTGTTTGCCGACGGCCTCAATGCACCCATGCCATTTTTTCCCAAAAGCGGCCTGGTCTTTGCCCGGACCATGGGTTCAGGCAAAGGAAGCGAGGAGGAACGGCGGATTGCCGCCTTTGCCAAGGCCGAGGAGGAATATCTCGGCAGTGACTTTGCGCCTGGCGAGGGGGATGATCCCTATTGCCGCCAGCTTTTCGGCGAGGTCTTGCCCGTTGCCCCGGACTACGCCCTGTACCGCGAAGGTAAAGGCCTATCCTTTGCCGAGCTTGCCACTCGCATCTTTGTGCCCATGCTCGGCCAAATGGAGGAGTTATGAGCCGCCCCTTTGATCCGCTTGCGGTGGCCACCACCGGCGTGCAGCTCATCGAAGCCAGCGCCGGCACCGGCAAGACATATTCCATCACCTCCCTCTACCTGCGCCTTTTGCTGGAGAGGCGGCTGACCGTGGAGCAGATCCTGGTGGTCACCTTTACCGAGGCGGCAACGGCGGAATTGCACGAGCGGATCAGGACCCGGCTGCGCTCGGCGGCGCAGGCCTTTGAAAAGATGCAGGGCGGGGATGATCCGTTTATCAGCCAACTTCTGGAACGCAGCCCCGACCCGGAGGCGGACCGTCGGCTTTTCGCCCGGGCCGTGAGCGATATCGACAAGGGTGCGGTTTCCACCATCCATGGCTTTGCCCACCGGGTTTTGCAGCAGCATGCCCTGGAGACCGGGCTGCTCTTTGAGCTGGAACTCACCGGCGCCACCGAGACCCTGGCCCAAGAGATCGCCGATGATTACTGGAGCGGCTTTTTCTACGCTCTCGATCCCCGCTTGGCCAGCCTGGTCAGACAAGGGGTTTCCCCGCGCCAGCTCCGGGCCTTGACCCAGGAGGCGATCCGGCATGGTGATTTTGCCGTGGTCGGAGAGAATCAGACCGCGGAAGAGACCTCGGTTCTGGTGGCGGAGTATGGCCGGCTCTATGCTGAGGCCAGGACGTGCTGGCAGGAGCAGGACGAAGATTTGGCCCGATACTTTGTTCAGGCGGAGGGGCTTACCGCTTCCTTTAAGACCCTGTTGGCCAATGGCTTGCTCGACCGGGTCGCTGGGTTTTTCGCCGAGGTCGAGCCGACTGCCTTTGCCCTGCCACCATATGCGGATCTGCTGGCCGAAGACAATATCTTTCGACCGGATGGCAAGGTCTTCACCGCCACAGCCCTGAAAAAAGGGCTGGCGCAAACCAACCCCTTCTTCGCCTCCTGGGGTCGATTGGTTGCCCAGGCCGAGGCCATGGCTGCCCAAAACCAGGCGTTGTTTCTTGCCGGGGCGGCGCGATATATCAGGGCCGAACTGCCCAAGCGGCTATTGGCCGGGCAGCAGCAGTCCTTTGATCAGCTCCTCACCGGGTTGGATCGGGCCCTGCAGGGCGAAGGAACCGGGGCACAGCTTGCCCAGCGGATCCGGGCTCGGTTTCCGGCGGCGCTCATCGATGAGTTCCAGGACACCGATCCGGTCCAGTACCGGATCTTCCGGACCATCTACGGCGGAGGCGGCAAGGAGGCCCTTTTCTTGATCGGCGATCCCAAGCAGGCCATCTATGCCTTCCGGGGCGCGGATATATACGCTTACCTTGAGGCTGCCGGTCAGGCGGAGTTGGAAAAGCACACCATGACCACCAACTGGCGGGCCGACCGGAAGATGGTGGCGGCGCTCAACGCCCTCTTCGTCCCGCTGGCCAAGCCTTTCGGCGATGCCCGGATCAGCTACGCCGAAGTTGGTGCCCGGCCCGGGGCGGTAGATCTCTGGCATTCTTCAACCTTGGGCTCGGAGCCTCTCCAGTTTCTTACCCTGGCCGAGACCTTTTGCGGAACCAGGGGAGGGCGGTTGCTCAAGAATCAGCTTATGCCTCTGATCCCCGATCTGGTGGCCGGAGACATCGCCGGGCTGCTGGCCGGGGACGGCAGGATCGGGAATCGGCCAGTGCGGGCCGGGGACATTGCCGTGCTGGTCCGCACCAACACTCAGGCGGCGGAGATCCAGGCTGTCTTGCGGGGCAGGGGCATCAACGGGGTGCTTCAGAGCAAGGCCAGCGTCTGGGATAGTCCCGAGGCGCAGGAATGCTTTAGGATTCTCGCGGCGGCGGCCGAGCCGGGCAACGAGCAGCTGCTTCGCAAGGCCCTGGCTACGCCGATGCTCGGCTTTGTTGCCTCTGATCTTGAACGGCTCAACCAGGCGGAAGCCGAGCTGCACGGGCTGATGGCGCGTTTTGCTTCCTGGCAGGAGGTGTGGCGGAAAAACGGGGTTATGCGGATGCTGATGGCGGCCTGGCAGGAATATGGCGTCACCGGTCGTCTGCTTCTGCTGGAAGACGGCGAGCGGCGCCTGACCAATCTGCGCCATCTTGCCGAACTTCTCCAGGAGGCGGAGAGCCAAAACCACCTCAGCCCTGAGATGCTGGTGGACTGGTGCAGCCGGACCCTTGCCGCCAGCGAGAGCGGCGAGGAGGCAGAGCTGCGGCTGGAAAGCGACGAGGATGCCGTGCAGCTGGTCACCATCCACCGCAGCAAGGGGCTTGAGTACCCGGTGGTCTATTGCCCCTATCTTTTTCTGGGGGGGAGCAGTGGCGGCAGGCAGCCCTTTGTCTCTCTCCATGATCCTGAGGCCGATTGGCAGGGCAGGATCGTCCTCTTTCCCGACGAGCGGGCCAAAGCCCTGGCTGCGGCCGAGCATTTTGCCGAAGAGCTGCGCCTCGCCTATGTGGCCATGACCAGGGCCCGGCATAGCTGCCATATCCTCTGGGCTCCGGCCTGGGGATACGATGGCAGCGCCCTGGCCTGGCTTCTGCACGGGGATCAGGCCGGAGCTGGAGAATCCGGTAGCCAGGAGGAGTTGCAACAACACCTCAAGGGCTGCACCTGCCAGGATCTGCTGGACCGGCTTCAGGAGCGCGCCAGGGCAAGCGAAGGCTGGCAGGTTCGGCAGCTGCACCTGGTTCCGGCTTCGACCGGCGAAGCAGCCAGTCTGGATGCCCCTCAGCCTCTGGCCTGCCGGGTTCCAACTCGCAAGCTCAAACAGCTCTGGCGGATCGGCAGTTTTTCCCATCTCACCGCCCAGTCCGGCCACGATCCGGGGGAGAGGGAGCCGGAAGCAGGAACAGAAGGGCCGGCCATATCTCTGGAGATGGGGGTTTCTGCCGCCGTTCAGCTGCCGCTGGCCCAGTTTCCCAAAGGGCCGGTGGCCGGGAATTTCTTTCACACCCTCTTTGAAAAGATTTCTTTTCAGCCGGAAAACCCCGCCCGGTTGCGGGAGCAGGTGCAGGAACAGCTTGTGTTTTATGGCTATCCGGAGCTCTGGCTTGCCCCGGTTTGCCGGGCCTTTGCCGAGGTTCTCAAGACCCCTCTCCGGGCAACGGCCGGTTTTTGTCTGGGAGACATCGCCGACGATCAGCGCCTCATCGAGATGCCCTTCACCTTTCCGGTGGGCGCAGGCTTGGGTGAGGACGCCAGTCTGTCCGCCGAACTCCTGGTCCGGCCGTTTATCGACCATCCCCAGGGGATTCCCGTCGGGTATGCCGAGGCCTTGCGCGCCTTGCGCTTCATCCCCCTGCGCGGCTTTCTCAAGGGGTTTATCGATCTGACCTGCGTTTTTGAGGGCAAATGGTATCTGTTTGACTACAAAAGCAACCATCTCGGGGTCAGCCGGGATGGTTATGCCCAGGACAAACTGCCCGCAGCCATGGCCGACCATCACTATTTCCTGCAATACCACATCTACACCGTGGCCCTGCACCGCTATCTGAGCAGCCGCCTGCCCGGCTATGAGTATGAGCGGGATTTCGGCGGGGTCTTTTATCTCTTTATCAAGGGGATGCACCCGGATTCCGGGCCGGAATGTGGGGTCTATGCCGACCTGCCGCCCCTGGCCCGCATCGAACAGCTCTCGGCGATATTTGAAAGACTGGCAGGGGAGGGCGGGGCATGATCAGGGAGATTGAACAGCTCATTGCCAACGGCACCCTGGATCAGTTCGACCGCTATTTTGTCAGAACCCTCCATCGTCTCGCCCCCAACGCAACCCCCCGGACCCTTGTCCTCATCGCCCTTACTCGCAAGGCGGTGAGCAACGGCCATGTCTGTCTCGATCTAAAACGGCTGCTGGCTGGAGCCCCGGAAAAAAGTTCCCTCCCCCTTGGTGGGGGATGGCTAGGGAGAGGGGGAAACAGCGATGAACCCGGTTGGATGCCACTTCACCCACCCTTCGAGCCTCTGCTTGCAGAGCTGATCGCGGAGCTCCGGGAAAGCCCTCTGGTAAGCCGCGACGGCAATCCAGCCCCGCTGGTACTCGAAGGCTCGCGCCTGTATCTGCAACGTTACTGGCGCTACGAAGAGGAGCTGGCCCAAGAGATTCGGGCCAGGGCCGCAAACCCGGCAGCGGTGCAGGAGGATCTGCTCGAAACCTGCCTCGCCCAGCTTTTCACCGGCACGGAACAGGATGCCCAACAGCGCATGGCCTGCGCCGGGATTTTCCGGGAGCGATTAGGCCTGATCACCGGCGGACCCGGTACCGGCAAAACCACCCTGGTCGCCAAATATTTGGCCCTGGTTCTCCTTCATGCCAAGGGGGCAGGAGAACCATTGCCGCGCATCCTCCTGCTTGCCCCCACCGGCAAGGCGGCGGCCCGGCTCACCGAGTCACTGCAGAAAAAAGCCGGGGATTCCTCTTTGCCGCAGGAGTTGCTTGCGTCCCTGCCCACCCAGGCAGCGACCATCCATCGGGCTCTGGGCTACCGGGCCGAGCACCCCACCACCTTCCGCCATAACCGGGAGAATTCCTTGTCCTGCAAGGTGGTGGTGGTTGATGAGGCCTCGATGATCGACGTAGCCCTCATGGCCAAGCTCTTTGCGGCAGTGCCGCCCACGGCCAGGCTGGTACTGTTGGGCGACAAGGACCAGCTTGCCTCGGTTGAGGCGGGTTCCATCCTGGGGGATATCTGTGGGGCGGTTTTTGACAACAGGGCCGGGTCCGGGGAAAATCCCCTGGCCCGGTGTGTGGTCCGGCTGACGGAAAGCTTCCGCTTCTCCCCCCATGCGGGGATCGGGGCTTTGGCCAGCGCAATACATGCCGGCAAGGCGGATGAAGTCGTTGCCCTTGCTCAGCATGGCTCGGCAGAGGTCAGCCTGCTGCCCCCTCTGGTGCAGGGTGATCCGGCCCACCCTCTGGCGGAGATGATCATGGCCGGATACCGCCCCTTTCTGGAGGCTGCCGCCCCTCTTGCGGCCATGGAATTGTTCGAGCAATTCCGTCTGCTCTGCGCCCACCGGCTCGGGCCTATGGGGGTCTCCTCTCTGAACCGTTACGCGGAAAAGGTTCTCGCCCACCAACGGCTGATCGAGCTGAATACCCCGTGGTACAAGGGAAGACCGGTGCTGATCCAGGCCAACTCTTACCCATTGCGGCTTTTCAACGGCGAGACCGGCATTATCTGGCCCGGGGAAGACGGAGAGGGACTCAAGGCTTTTTTCTTTGCGGAAGGCAGGGAAGGGGTCCGCTCCTATTCCCTGCGTCAGCTACCTGCCCACGAAACAGCCTTTGCCATGACCATCCACAAGAGCCAGGGTTCGGAATTCGACCGGGTTGCCCTGGTCCTGCCCGGAGAGGATTCGTCCCTCTTGAGCAGGGAACTGCTCTATACCGGGATCAGCCGGGCTCGTCGGCAGGTGGCCCTGGTCGGGAGGCCCCAGGAGATCGAGGCGGCGGTGGGCAGAAGGGTGGAGCGGGCCTCGGGGCTACAGGAAAAGTTGGCCGGGAAGTGAAGATGGTATCCCCTCGAACAAATAATTTTCCCAAAATTTACACTTGACTGGATTATCTCAGATATATAACCTATCAAATAAGTTTCATAATCAAATAACCAAAATTTGATGTCTGGCGATAGCAGGTAGTTATTGCGATGAAAAAATTGTGGTCAGATGATAGCTTGGTCATCCGAGAGGAAATTGAATCTCTTATTGTAGTCGGCCATGAAAAACGCATAACGGTTTGATTTTTATTGATAAAATTGACAATTTATATCACTATGAATTGCAGGTTATTGCAGTATTACCCTCCAATTTCTGGTGATTTTCGATGCAACCGAAA
>Ga0208863_1000191_pt1 | contig 74587 bp, 65 predicted proteins | sample RifOxyD3_FD_184040 | JGI IMG/M metagenome (GOLD analysis project Ga0208863, IMG submission 184040) | Soil microbial communities from Rifle, Colorado - Rifle Oxygen_injection D3 (SPAdes) | ecosystem: Environmental > Terrestrial > Deep subsurface > Rock core/Sediment | place: Rifle, Colorado... | reverse complement strand
CGGGCCTTTGCCCGTCACTTGACATACACGTGCCATGCTTCTACTCCAACCAATTTTCAAAGAAGGCGGATTCTACCGAATGAATCGGGTTTGTTCAACCTGAATTTTCGATATCTGACAAATTGGCACAACAAAAAGCAGACAAACCTTAACGAAACTGCAACATCGACTGATTATCCTGCCGCGCATATCCACACTTTGGTCATTTAACGATGAAAGCTCTGCAAGAAATTTTGAACCAGCGCAACTCGCCCACACCTTTTCAACCGATTGCAAATCTCCCCGATGACGAGGCTACGTCAGAATCAAAAAAACACCATAACATTCACAACTATCATGACGCCGAGCAAGCCGCACACGCGCGCAACACGACCGTTGAAACACTGTTGCGTCATGTCGAATCACTCCACCCCGATACCGGAATTGATGAAATCATTGCGCACTTTTGCAGCAATCCCTCTCTGCGCGCCGTCCCTATCGTCACCAAGGGTCGCCCGGTCGGACTCATCACACGCCAGCAGCTATTTACCCCTCTTGATCAGGTGATTTATCGTGAACACCCAAATATGGTTCGCGAAATCATGAACACAGTCCCGCTGCGGGTAGAAAAATCCACACCGATACACGAACTGACTGGATTTCTGAGCGAATCCGATATCCAGCATTTTATCGACGGCTTCATTATCACCGAACAGGGCCGCTATATCGGCACAGGCTCAGGTCAGGATTTATTGCGTGAAATCAGCAAACTGCAAATAGAAACTGCTCGTTACGCCAACCCGCTGACCCGCCTGCCCGGCAAAGTGCCCGTTGATGAACACATCGAACGGTTGCTGCATACAGAAAAGCCTTACACCATCTGCCATGCAAACCTGGACAATTTCAGACCCTTCAACCACGAATACGGTTATCACAAGGGCGATGAACTCATTCAGTTTACCGGCACATTGCTCAGTAAAATTTGCCACCCTAAGCACGACTTTGTCGGCCACCTCAGCGGCGACAACTTTATCCTGATCATGCAAAGCCCGGACTGGGAACTGCGTTGCAACCGAGCGCTGACCGCTTTTGCGCAAACATCGCCTGCCCTATTCAACAAAGCGCATCGCAGCATGGGTGGTTACAAATCCGAAGACAGACAAGGACGCATCGTCCACCATCTGCTTCCCACCCTCTCTCTCGGGGCAATCCGGATCAACCCGAAAGTATATTCTTCTTATCATCAAATCCTGGACGCAGCGAACGATGCCTTGATAATCGCCAAGATAAAACCCGGAAATTGCCTGTTCATCGAGCGACGCGAACAACAAAAAACAGAAGCCTTGAGCGCACTTTATGCTTGACACCCCTTCAATCCGCTCACCGCACGACTAACCGGTATTCACATCATGTCATTACAATCTCAGTTACGCCTGATTGCAGCCATTACCGCACTAAGCATGTTCGGCGTCATTCTCTTCAGCGTAGTTCAACTCAGCACGCTGCGCAATGAGTTCAACCAATATCAAATGAGGCAAACATTTACCGGCAATCTGGCAAAAATTAAGAGCACCGCACTTTTGATATCCCGCTCAGATCCCATTCTACAAGGAACCGAACTGCAACTATCCAATGCTGACAAGGAGATTCAATCACTCTATCAAGACGTATCAGGCATCCCGCTGGCAGAAGTAGACCGCACGCAACTCAAACAAGTCATCTTGCTCTGGAATGAATACACAAGCGGATTCGGCGGGGCAATAAAGATGGCCAGCACCAATCCCGCCGATGCATTACAACTTCCTGACTGGCTATATAAAGCAAAACTTGAGCCCATGATTGCCCAAATCGACCAACAGATTACCCTCAACAATAAAGATGAAGCACGAAGCACAGATAATATCAGCAGCGCCGTTAATCATATTTTGTGGATTATCGTCTTACCGCTAATTGCAGCCTCCTTAATCGTCATCACATTTCAGGCTGTTTTTAACAACCGTTTAAAAAAGCGCATAGACGGCATCATTGAGGTCATCTCGCATTTAAGCGCGGGGGACCTGAGCCACCGCCTTCCTAAAGGTCCGGCTGACGAAATCGGCATCATGGTTAACACCATTAACGAATTCCTCTCCCGAATAGAAGCCATTCTGCACGATGTCAACAAATCGGCGGATCAGTCGAAAATCACAGCTAGCAAAATCAACCTCATGACGCAAAGCGTCAGCAGCAATTCGCAAGCACAGTCGAACAAAATTTTCTCCGTCATGTCTGCAATTGAAAAAATGGGACTCACCATCACCGAGATTGCCAACAATGCCAACTGCGCGGCTCGTACGGCGCAAACCACAGGAGTCAAAATAAGCGCAGTCAGCGCGGCAGGACAAGAAACAGCCTCAATACTCAAGCAACTGGATCAAACCGTCGAATCCTCATCTCAAACCATACAGCAATTTGAGCGTACCCTCCAACAGATCGGCAACATCAGCAATGTCATCAAAGAAATTGCCGAACAAACCAACCTTCTTGCCCTGAACGCGGCCATTGAAGCCGCAAGAGCAGGAGAACATGGCCGAGGATTTGCTGTCGTCGCAGGCGAAGTCAGAATACTTTCAGAACGAACCACGGTATCGGCCCAAAATATTTCAGGCTTATTAGACGCAATACAGGCATCTTCTCGTGAGGCGGTAATTTCTATGAATGCCACGCGCAACGGCGTCCGGACCAGCGTCATACACGGCGAAAAAATCGGCATGGTATTAAGCGAAGCGGAAACTTCCATGCAAACAGTTGCCAAAATGATGCTGCAAATCGCCCAAGCAACCGAAATGCAATCGCAGGAAGGCCGACAAATTGCCACCCATATTGCTGATGTCACTCACATTACCACCTCAAACACCAAAGAAATTGAAACCACACGGTGCGAAATGGCTGGATTAACAAAATCCTCCGATATTTTGCAGCTAATGGTTTCACAATTTCGCCTTTCAACAATCAGACCTGTAACAGCATGAATTACATGACCCGAATGAATTGATCCTGACGCAGAATTAAAACCCGACATATATGCACACCAACCAGAACAACCAATAAAAATTCAACAAATTGATTATTAATGACTTTATTGTTAATTTAATCATCCAAAAGGAATAATGGTCTGATGTGATTTTTCGACGAATTATTGCATTGCTCCCCCTGTTGATAGGTTAAAATTGCGGAAATTTACGAACGGGTCGGATCATGCTGGAAAACAATAACAACGAAGACCAGACCGCCATACAAAAGAATCTGTGGCAGGTAAACCGACTGCTGCAAAAACACAAACTAATCGAAACACTGGCACACAAGCAAAATCTGGTCGAGTTACAAACCCGACTGGAGCAGCATGACACCCAGGCCGTTGCGCAAATTCTCGAAGCCGTGTCGCACGATGATCGCGAGATCATCTGGCAACTCATATCCGAAGAACGAAAAGAGGAAATTCTTCTGGTTATTTCGGACGATGTACGCTCAGAACTGGTCGCTGAGGCAAAACCTCAACCTCAGGATCGCAGCAAGACCATACGGGTTTTCGACCTCTACGAAGGTCGCTTGCGGCAGATTCCTATCTCGAGTCGCGAAGATCTGGCGAAAGCCACGCCGATCTGGATTGATCTGGTCGCCCCGGATGACGAGCAAATCGCCTGGGCGCGCGAGCTATTCGGCGTAGATTTACCCAACCCCAAGGCGCTGACCGACTTAGAAACCAGTGCGCGCTTCTATGTCGAAGAGGGCGATGAAGTTCACCTGCACTCTGATTTCCTGCTCGACCGCGAAGATGAATCGCGCAACGTGGCGGTCGCTTTCATTTTACAACGCGGGACCTTATTTTCGGTGCGCAGTGAGGAGTTGCCGGTATTTCGCTTGCAACGTTTACGCGCCCGCGCACAATCGAATTATGTATCCGAAGCGAAAGATGTCCTGCTCGACCTGTATGCGGCCGATGTCGAGTACTCTGCGAATGCGCTGGAAGACGTGTACGCCGACTTAGGCATAGTAGGCAAGCAGGTATTAAGATCCCACATTACCGACGATGAGGCGGCTGTCATTCTCGCCTCTATCGCCGAAGAGGAAGATCTTAACGGGCGCATACGCCGAAATGTACTGGACACCCGACGCGCTCTGTCTTTTTTGATGCGCGCGAAATTTCTCTCCGAAGCGCAGCATGAAAACGTGCGTGAAATTTTGCGCGACATCGAATCGCTGGACGGTCACACCGCCTTCCTGTTTAACAAGATCAACTTTTTGATGGATGCCACCGACAGTTCGATCAATATCAATCAGAACAAGGATATCAAACGTCTCACCGTCATCAGTGTCGTGTTTATGCCGCTCAATGTGCTGGCCGGCATAGGTGGCATGTCCGAATACTCAATGATGACCCAAGGCATCTCCTGGCCGGTCTCCTATGCTGCCTTTACCCTGAGCCTGTTCCTGGTCGGCTGGCTGACCTTTGTCGGATTGCGCTATGCAGAACGACGCAAATCGAGAATCAGCTTAGCTTCCGGTCACAGACCTCAAAACGATGAACGAGCGTAATAAATTTGTCACATAAGCACACTATGATGCACTTCAACGCGCAATCATTTCGTACGATGTTTGCGCCGCAACCGGAATAACCCGAACGATTATCAAGGAGAAAACATGAATCTCAAGCTGAAAAAAATCATTATCGCTGTCGCTGCCGCCTCTACCTTCGCCTACGCCTCTGTTGCCACAGCCACCGACATCACCGGTGCCGGCGCGACTTTCCCGTACCCGGTTTATGCTAAATGGGCTGAAGCCTATAAGGCGCAAAGCGGCACAAACATGAATTACCAGTCGATCGGTTCCGGCGGCGGCATCAAGCAGATCACGGCCAAGACGGTAGATTTCGGCGCTTCCGACATGCCGCTCAAATCCGAAGATCTGAACAAAAATGGACTGATGCAATTTCCGACCGTCATCGGCGGCGTGGTGCCTGTCATCAACATCAACGGCATCGAACACGGCAAACTAAAACTGGACGGCACCACGCTGGCTAATATCTACCTAGGCAAAATCACCAAGTGGAATGACCCGGCGATCGTTGCGCTGAACAAGGATCTCAAGCTGCCTGACGACATCATCACGGTAGTACACCGCTCTGACGGCTCCGGCACCAGCTTCATTTTCACCAACTACCTGTCCAAGGTCAGCGCAGACTGGAAGGCTACAGTAGGCGAAGGCACGGCTGTTTCCTGGAAGGCCGGCACCGGCGGCAAGGGTAATGAAGGTGTCGCATCTTACGTACAGCGCATCAAGGGCTCTATCGGCTATGTCGAATACGCTTACGCACTGCAAAACAAGATGTCCTCCGTACAAATGAAGAACCGCGACGGCAACTATGTCATAGCCAATGAAAAGAGCTTCAAGGCGGCCGCAGCCGGTGCTGACTGGGCTAAGGCTCCCGGTTTCTACGAAATTTTGACTGAAGAAGCTGGCAAAGACACCTGGCCTATCAGCGGCGCGACCTTCATCCTGATGCACAAGAAACAGGACAAGCCTGAATCCGCAGTGGCCACACTGAAATTCTTTGACTGGGCTTTCACCAGCGGCGACAAGCTGGCCAGCGATCTGGACTATGTCACACTGCCAGACGATGTAGTCAAACTGATCCGCGCGTCCTGGAAGGCACAGATCAAAGATACACACGACAAGGCGCTCTGGAAATAAGCAAAAGCGACGCGGCTGACAAAGCGCAGCCCTGAGCTATAATTACGGGGGGATTATTCCTCCCGTTTTTCGCTTGAAGTTATTTGTTTATCCAATCAGAACACACACTATGCCGATGTTTTCACACGACGCACGCCTTAAACGGCAATCCATCTTCGATGCGCTGTTTCGCAATCTGACCCGCCTGGCTGCATTTGGCGTGCTCGCTTTGCTTGCTGCCATACTGTTCTCGCTGGTCATGGGCAGTATGCCTGCGATTCGCGCTTTCGGTTTCGGCTTCCTGACCAGCCCGGACTGGGATCCGGTCAACGATAAATTCGGTGCGTTAGTTCCTATCGTCGGCACGCTCATCACCTCGGTGATTGCCCTGATCATCGCCATCCCGGTAAGTTTCGGGATTGCGCTGTTTCTGACTGAACTCTCACCGCGCGTTTTGCGCCGCCCTTTAGGTGTTGCAATCGAACTCTTAGCCGGTATACCCAGCATCATCTACGGCATGTGGGGCTTGTTTGTCTTCGCACCGCTGTTCGCCGATCACGTTGAGCCGTGGCTAAATCAGCATGTCGGCACGCTGCCCTATATCGGCCCCTTTTTCTCCGGCCCGCCTATGGGTATCGGCATTCTGACCGCCAGCATCATTCTGGCCATCATGGTGATTCCATTTATCGCTTCGGTGATGCGCGACGTGTTTGATGTTGTGCCCACCCTGCTCAAGGAATCAGCCTACGGTCTGGGAGCCACCACATGGGAAGTCATGCTCTCCATCGTGCTGCCTTACACCAAAGTCGGCGTGGCAGGCGGCATCATGCTGGGACTGGGACGCGCACTGGGTGAAACCATGGCGGTCACTTTCGTCATCGGTAACGCGCACGAGTTGACCAAATCGCTACTGAATCCGGGCAACAGTATTTCATCAGCCCTAGCCAACGAGTTCACCGAAGCATTCGGCGAACTGTATACGTCAGCACTGATTGAACTGGGCCTGATTCTGTTCTTCATCACCTTCGTGGTGTTATCACTCGCGCGTTACATGCTCTACAAACTTGGACAACGCGAAGGAAAGGCAGCCTAATCATGCTAGATCTATACACCAGACGACGCATCGCCAACGCAACCGGCCTTACCATTGCAGTATTAGCCATGGCCTTCGGCTTATTCTGGCTGTGCTGGATCCTATGGACGCTGCTCGACCATGGCCTGCCGGCACTAAACACGCATGTATTCACGCAGATGACGCCGCCACCGGGTAGTTCAGGCGGACTGTTCAACGCCATTTTCGGCAGTCTGATGATGACCGTAATCGGCACGCTGATCGGCACACCGATCGGCATTCTGGCCGGCACCTATCTGGCAGAGTTCGGCCAGCGCGGCTGGTTAGCGCCGGTAACCCGCTTCATCAACGACATCCTGCTGTCCGCGCCGTCCATCGTCATCGGCCTGTTTGTCTATGAAGTGTACGTCGTTCACGTCAGACACTTCTCCGGTTGGGCTGGTACTATCGCGCTGGCCATCATCGTGATTCCTATCGTTATCCGCACCACTGAAAACATGCTCAGACTGGTACCTTCCACCTTGCGTGAAGCCGCCGCCGCCCTGGGTGCGCCGCAATGGAAAATCATCAGCTTCGTGACGCTCAGAGCCGCTCGTGCAGGCATCATCACCGGCGTCATGCTGGCGATTGCCCGCATCAGCGGAGAGACCGCCCCGCTGCTGTTCACCGCACTGAACAACCAGTTCTGGAGCGACAATATGGATCAGCCTATGGCCAATTTGCCGGTGGTGATTTTCCAGTTTGCCATGAGCCCCTACGAGGACTGGCAGAATCTGGCCTGGGCAGGCGCCCTGCTGATTACCTTTAGTGTACTGACGCTGAACATCCTGGCGCGTGTACTGTTCCGTCAAAGTGCTGCTGCACATTAATAAGGCCCAACAATGAACACTGTAACCCTCGCAAAACCTCGCGTCGTCGTCAAAGACCTGAACTTCTTTTACGGAAAATATCGCGCTCTGAAAGATATCAATCTGGATATCGCGGACAAAAAAGTGACTGCGTTTATCGGCCCGTCCGGCTGCGGTAAATCCACGCTGCTGCGCACTTTCAACCGCATGTATCAACTCTACCCGCAACAGACTGCAACAGGCTCCATCATCCTTGACGGAAACAACATTCTTGATAAAAAACAAGATCTTAACAAATTGCGCGCCAAGATAGGCATGGTATTCCAGAAACCAACGCCTTTTCCGATGTCGATTTATGACAACATCGCCTTTGGCGTCAAGCTCTACCAGAATCTGTCCAAAAATGACATGGATGAGCGCGTCGAGTGGGCACTAAAGAAGGCCGCACTCTGGGTGGAAGTCAAAGACAAGCTCAAACAAAGCGGCATGGGTCTTTCAGGCGGTCAGCAACAACGTCTGTGCATCGCTCGCGCCATCGCCGTCAAGCCTGAGGTATTGCTGCTCGATGAGCCAACCTCGGCGCTAGACCCGATTTCCACTGCTCACATCGAGAAATTGATCGACGAACTGAAGGAAGACTTCACCATCGTGATCGTGACGCACAACATGCAACAGGCTGCACGCGTCTCCGATTACACGGCGTATATGTACTTGGGCGATCTGATCGAGTTCGGCGATACCAGCACGGTGTTCACCAATCCAAAACGCAAAGAAACTGAAGATTACATCACTGGTCGCTTTGGTTAAGCGACCAGTGATGTAACAGCGAAACAAATAACTCATATGGGCTAAGCTACTATTGGCTGAGCTAATACATTACAGGTCGTTTCGGTTAAACAACCTGTAGCAGCGAAAAAGGGGCGCAACATGTTGCGCCCCTTTTTTCTTCTACACCCCCACTTCCCGACAAGCACACCGATAAAATCTGAATACTGCGCGTCCACGCAGGATTAAAAATCAGTTGCCTGCCGACTCTTTACAGACCTAACGCCGCATCTATGCTCATGCCCAACAACAAGGCAAGGATCAACACGGTCAACAGTGTGTCCAGTCTGGCATCCATCCCGTGGCGTAACAGCTTACTTTGACTATTTTCTGACATTTGTTGTACGGTGAAATTTTTTTAGCAAAATACCTCATTCATATTACAAAATAATGACAACCGTGCTGCGCGTACAAACATCCAAATTATATTTTTAATTCATTGAATTAAAACAATATTGTAACAATACCGAAACATGATCATGCGACCCTCGACGACATGATCAACATATTAAAAAACAGCATCTCCAATACGAGCACCGTTGGCACACCGCCACGAGCCTCGGACATGACACAAGCAGTTCGTTCGATCTTCCTGTCCGACATCCATCTGGGCACGAAAGCCTGCCAGGCAGGGCAACTCCTGCTATTTCTCAAAGAGTACACTTCTGAACAGATATTTTTACTGGGTGATATTGTCGATCTGTGGGCGATGAGCCGTGGCAGCGTGCACTGGACACCAGAGCAAAACACCTTTGTGCAGAAGATGCTGCGCCGCGCGCGCCACGGTGAAAAAGTTTACTTCATCCCAGGCAATCACGATGAAGCGATGCGCGAATATGCAGGCAGCGTATTCGGTGACATCACCGTGGTATCGGATCACATCCACACCGCTGCCGATGGGCGTCGCTATCTGTTGATCCACGGCGACGAATTCGATCAGGTCACACGCCATCATCGTTGGGTCGCCATACTGGGCGACATGGCCTACAACCTGCTGGTGCGCTTAAATATCTACCTATCCTGGCTAAGACGCACACTCAGACGCCCCGGCTACTGGTCGCTCGCGGGTTACGCCAAACGTAAGATCAAGACGGCGCTCAACTTCATCTTTAACTTTGAAGACTCCGTCATCCGCCACGCGAAAGAGCGCGGCCTGGACGGTGCGATCTGCGGCCATATTCACTGGCCGATGATCAAAGAGATCGATGGACTGAGCTATCTCAATTGCGGCGACTGGGTAGACAGCTGCACAGCCATCGTTGAACACCTGGACGGTCGCATGGAATTAATTCACTGGAATAAACCCGCTACCGCCCTGGCATTGCGACCATAAAACTACGGAGAACGCCATGAAAATCCTGTTTCTTTCTGATGTCTATTTCCCGCGCATCAACGGCGTTTCCACCTCGATGCAGACATTTCGCCACGAATTGCGCGCACAAGGACATACCGTTCATCTGATCGCGCCCGAATACCTGACCACCAGCGCAGATGAAACAGAGATATGGCGCATCCCGGCGCACAACATTCCCATGGATCCGGAAGATCGCTTGATGCGCTATGGTGTCGTGATGCAACAACTGGAGAGGTTGCGCCACGAGCGCTATGACCTGATCCACATACAAACGCCATTCGTGGCGCATTATCTGGGCGTGCGCTTAGCACGCCTTCTGGGTATCCCCTGCGTGGAAACCTATCACACTTTTTTTGAAGAATATCTATACCACTACATTCCACTGGTTCCCAGAAAACTGATGCGGCTGGCAGCCCGTCGCTTCTCGCGTCATCAGGGCAACAATCTGGATGGCATGGTCGTACCTTCCCATCCCATGCACAAAATCCTAAAGAACTACGGCATCACTACGCCTACGGAAGTCATTCCAACTGGCATTGAAACCGCAAGGTTCGCATCCGGGAATCGTGCCGCATTTCGCGATAAACAGGGCATCGCTCAGGACAGGCCGGTACTGCTGTTTCTGGGGCGTGTTGCCCATGAAAAAAATATCGGTTTTCTGCTCAAAGCCGTCGCCTGCGTAAAAGAGGAAATCGCCGATGTGCTGTTTGTCATCGCCGGGGAGGGCCCGGCCCGCACCGTACTGGAACATGAAGCAAAAACGCTAGAACTAAAGGAAAATGTGCAGTTCATCGGCTATCTGGATCGAGATAGCGAACTCAACGACTGTTATCGTGCGGCAGATATCTTTATCTTTGCCTCTCGAACCGAAACGCAAGGCTTGGTGTTGCTGGAAGCCATGGCGCAAGGCACGCCGGTGGTATCGACCGCAGAACTGGGCACACTGGATGTTTTGAAAAACGGCGCTGGCGTCTGGATTGCCAAGGAAGAGCTGGTCGATTTCTCAGGAAAAATAATCAGGATGCTAACAGATAGCGATGCGCGAAACTCTCTAGGCGCTGTGGGTCGGGAGTATGCACATGAATGGTCTGCCAGCCGTCAGGCTGAACGCATGACAGAATTTTACAACACGGTTATCAGCTCATTACAATCCGCCGTAAATAATAAAAATCCTCATAAAATCAAAATATTAAAAAATCCATGCGATTTAACCGCGTAGCTTAAATTTGACTATGCAATAATTTTTGTCGACTTAAAGCTTCCCGCACAGCAACCACATTACAACTTATTAATAACTTTCGCTTTATACATCTACCCCACCTTATCGCGACAACGCCATGCATTTACCTGAACACTACATTAGCCACAACATGATCCCCCTGCTGAAACAGTTGCGTGCTGCTGCCGTCACGATGGAGCATGCTTATCACGCCCAGCTGAACAGTGTGGCACCGCTGTTTCAAGATAGCGCCAGGAACTTGCTGCATTACCTTGCCCTTCGGCAGAGCGATATTGCTGACTTGCAAAAGGATTTGGCCCTGCTAGGCTTAAGTCGTCTTGGACGGGTTGAGGCACACGCGCTGAGCAGTATGGATGCCGTACTGGATGCGCTGCACGCTCTGGTTGACCTGAAAAGGAGTGATCGCGTTCAGATACCCGCCATCGATATCAGGACGGGGGGCGTTCATCTGAACAAACATGCTGATGCGCTGCTGGGCGCAGCGTCTGAACGTCACCTCACCCGCATCATGGTCACCATGCCGTCTGAGGCTGCAACAGATGCAGGCATAATCCGTGAATTACTGGCTGCCGGCATGACGATCATGCGTATCAATTGCGCGCACGATGAGCCGGATGCCTGGCTGGCAATGATAGAACACCTCCGTGCAGCAGAACATGAACTGGGATTGACCTGCAAGATATACGCAGATTTGGCCGGCCCCAAGCTGCGTACCGGTGAAATACGCGCCATTGGTCGACTGCTTGAATTCAAGATAAAGCGGGATGCCTGGGGACATATTACAAAACCAGCTAGCGCCTGGTTAACGCCCTCCGACCATCAGGAGATAGCCGTTGTCGAGGTAGATGGCGTGCTGCCCCTCGACCGCACATTTCTGGCATGCTTAAGGCTGGGCGATGTCGTCGAAGTAGATGAGACACGTGGAAGGACCCGACAATTTATAGTTACGGCGTCCTTTGGCGCATCATGGCTGGCCCATTGTGATCACCATGCTTTTATTACCGAAGGTGCGGTTTGTAGACTGAATCGCGACGATATTGAATGGGCTCAAGGCGTGGTAGGCCAACTCCCCGAGGTGTTTTTACCCATCGTTCTGAAGGTGGGAGACATATTGACACTCTCGCGTGACAAACAACCCGGCGAGCCTGCCGCTTACGATGATCAGGGCAACATATTGCGCCCGGCGTTTATACCCTGCACCTTGGATGCCGTATTCGATGCAGTCGAAACCGGACACCCCATCTGGTTTGATGATGGAAAAATTGGCGGGCAGGTGCTATCCAACGACGGAAACAACATCACGCTCACAATTACCCAAGCCGATCCACAAGGCAGCAAGCTACGCGCCGAAAAGGGTATTAATCTGCCGCAAAGCGATTTAAACACCCCTGCGATGACAGAAGTGGACGTCTTTAATCTGCGTGTACTGGCGCCGCATATCGACATAATCGGGCTATCATTTGTGCGCTCAGCAGACGATGTGCTGACGCTTCATCACCATTTGCGTGAGAACGGTGCCGCACATCTGGGCTCGGTGCTCAAAATTGAAACGCGTCAGGCTTTTGAAAATCTGCCGATGATATTACTCACCAGCCTCAATCGGCCCCCGGTGGGCGTGATGGTGGCGCGTGGGGACCTGGCGGTCGAGATTGGCTTTGAGCGGTTAGCCGAAGTTCAGGAAGAAATACTCTGGCTGTGCGAGGCCGCTCATATCCCGGTAATTTGGGCGACACAGGTATTGGAGAGCATGGCTAAATCCGGGATGCCTTCGCGTGCGGAGGTGTCAGATGCGGCACTGTCCATCCGCGCGGAGTGTGTAATGCTAAACAAAGGACCGTACATGGTTGAAACAGTTCGCTTTCTGAGCGGCCTGCTTGCACGCATGAGCCGAAATCAGGTCAAGAGAAGGTCGGTTATGCGTCATCTTTCGGTGTCGCAATCGCTATCGAAGGCACACGGAGATTCAGCGCAGTAAACTGAAGTTTAGCTCAGTCATGCTTCATCACACAAATCGGCGCGCTGTGATACGCAGCGGTTAAAACACCAGAAGCAATCTATGAACGCCACGCATCACGGCGCGCCGGTATTCGCCCGTGTTAATTGAATGACGCGCTGATCGCACCGGGCTAGTCGTTGCGTCAACACATGCATGATCGCCATTGCAAATCCGGGAGTTTCATCCAGCATGAAGTGAAAACGTTTACGATTCACTACCGCAAACCGGGATTGAACACAGGCCACAACGGTAGCTCGGCGCGGCTCATGGTCTATGATGGAAATTTCACCGACCACCGAACCCGGACCACATTTTTCAAACAATACGCCGTCTATGAATATTTCCGCTTCTCCTTCAACCAGGACGTACATCACGGCACCAGACTCACCTTGGCGAAACAAGGTTTCGCCGGCATTAATTTCTAAAAGGTCAGCATCGTGTTGAAACAGGTCAAAAAATGGCATGCAAACTTTCATAGTGTGTAGAAACTGGCAACTCAAGAGTCACTCATTTATAGTGCGTAACGGGCATAACAACGGTACTCACGCCGACAACTCGCCATCCCGGTTTCGTTCAGCCCTACTTATCTTGATCAGACTTTACCTTGGCAGAGACTTTGGTCTTTGCTGGCGCTTTATCGTTGGTTTCGAGTTTATTCTTTGCCGGCGAATGGCTTTTTAATGGCTTAGCTACCGACACGGCCTCTTCCTTTTCATTCGCTTTAACCTTAGTCTTGTTCTTGGCCGCTTCCTTATCTCTCATGGCTTGCATCTTTTCGCGCCACTCCTGGAGCTGCTCGTCTTCCAATTCCAGTTGTATCGCCAGCGCTTCCTCGCTGGTCAGCTTATTTTTTTCCAACCGGCGGGGCAATTTTCCCGACATTCTCGACAACAGTCGCTCGGTGTCTTCCTGGCTCAACTGCGCCACTTTCGCTAAATACTCAGGATTGCTTTCTTTGCTCATGACTTCGATCTCCAGCTTGTTTAGTGGCGGCGAGAGTAACGATACATCCACCCGACTGCAAGTGTAATATTTTAAACGTCAGACCGACCGGCTTATCCTCTCCTCGCCACGACAAGCTAATACATTGATTTATTTTAATTAAACACCAATACGAGCACGCAATCTCCCCAGCATTCCCATGAAGTTTCCGGACTGTAACTTTTCCTTCGGATCGCTGATTTGAGCCACAGCCTGACGATTGGCCAGAACCGGCTGAGTGCGCAAGGCATGAAAGCGCGCCAGCATGGAATCCAGATTGCGCGCCAGCGAGTTCCTATTGAGCGGCTTGGGCAGATAGCGGGAAATTTGCGCCTGATTGATGAGATCGATCAGACGAGAGGTATCATTGAACGAGGTGACGACGATACACTGCGTCTGCGGATTCAACTGTTTGATAGTCTTGAGGATATAGCCCACATTGGTATCGCCCAGCATCAGATCAGATACCACCACAGAGATATCCTGGCGCGCCAATTCTTCCATGGCATGTTGCGCCGTGTTCGCCCAAATAACCTCGCAACGATCACCCAGAATTTCACATACCGTTTTTGAGATGGCCTCATCATTATCCATGATCAACACGCGCGGCTTTTTTTCCACTTTGCCGGCATCCACCGGCGCATGAGATTGCACAGCAAAACTGGCTTCTGCGATGGCGGTCGCTTCAGCCACCACTTGCCGTACCTCATCGGCGGCCCAGGGTTTCATCAGATAACGGAACACTTCTCCCTCATTCACGCTGGCGATGGAGGCCTCCAGATCGGAATAACCGGTGAGCAAAATCCTCATCGTGGCCGGTGATGTTTCCCGCGCAATAGCTAGCAGCGCCGAGCCTTGCATGACCGGCATACGCTGATCACTGATGATGACATGCACCGTTTCTTCGCGCAGTATGCGTATCGCCTCATGCGGATCTGTGGTCATACGCACATTGTAGTTGGTCATGAACAACATGCGCAGCGAGCGCAGAATGCGCTCTTCATCATCGATTAACAACAGGGTGGGTTTACTCATAATAACTCCTTGATTCAAAATCAGTGTATCGATGGCTGTGAGATCTGCGCCGCGCTGCCGGCGGCAAAGGGCAGACTGATATGGAAATCCGTTCCCACACCGGGGCGGGAATCGACGTGGATTTCGCCACCATGCTGTTGAATGATTTGATGCGAGATAGCCAAGCCCAACCCGGTGCCTTCACCAACCGGTTTAGTGGTGAAAAACGGATCGAATATGCGCGCCAGATTTTCCTGAGGGATTCCCTTGCCGTTATCGGACACGCTGACGTGTACAGCATGTTCGTCGTACCAGCTGCAAATATGCAAGCGCCCCATGCCTTCCATAGCCTGCGCCGCATTGGTGAACAGATTTAAGAACACCTGATTGAGTTGTGATGGCGTGCAGGTCAACTTGGGCAGATCAGCTAATTCTTTGATGATTTCAACTTTATTTCTAAGCACATTGCGACCTATATTGAGCGCGCTTTCGATGCAGTCGTTCAAATTGATTGCCTCGGTCGCCGCAGCATCCATGCGGGAGAAATTTTTCAGATTCATCACCAGTTCAGAGATTTGACCGATGCCATACAAAGAGTCGACCATCAATCCCTGCATATCGTTTAACATTTCCTCTGCATTCAAATCCTGACGCATTGCGGCGATCTGCGCCATTTGCGCCGAAATCTCATCCTCATCCGCCTGTTCATCGAGCAAATTATCGACCAGAGACTCATAGCCTGCGATCATATTTTTGACATGGATAAACAGTTCCTGACCGACAGCAACGTTGTTCTGCACATAACCCAGGGGCGTGTTGATCTCATGCGCGATGCCAGCCACCATTTGCCCGAGAGAGGCCATTTTTTCCGATTGCACCAGCGCCATCTGCGACGACTTCAGGCGCGAATAGGCCTGATTCAACTCATTGGTATTGGCGCGCATCTGCGACTCCATCGCTTTGAGCAAATCCATCACATAGCCCAAGCCCAAGTATTTCCCGTGCCGCGTGATGATGAAATCTTCGGTTAACGGAAAACTCATGTGTTCTGCGATATGCAATGCCGCCTCGGTCAGCGGCTGATCCAGCTCAACCAGCAGAGGACGATCATTGATGTAATGGCGTATCGGACGTTTGCCATGCAACTCGCGGGCATATTGCTTGAGATACAAATCCATAAAGCGGTAACGGCTGATGACACCGATAGGTCGACCATTTTCGACCACCGGCAGCGAAAGAACTTTGGCATAATCCGGACTTAAAAACAGTTCAGCCACCTCCGAAACAGGTCTCTCCGGAGCGATTGCTGCAATGGTATTAACCAGAGATTGAATATCTCTTGCGAAAGTTTCGTTATCTGTAAAGCGCATATCCAGTCCAATGTCAGGTAATTTACTCTAGAATTATAGAAAATCACTGTGACAGAAAAATGACAGTTGTATTTTTCAGTCGTAAAAAAAGCGCACTGCGTGCGCCGAGGAAACAGAGACCGGCCAGGCTACCGGCTAACTGGCTTGACGTAAAAAGTGTTTAGCGAAACGCGCGCTCATGCGCGACACCGGTAACATGATGAACAGATCCGCCGTATTAAAATCCTCATCCCAGGCGGGCTCACCGCCGATATACGCGCCCAGTCGCATATAACCTTTAATCAAGGGCGGCAGGATCACTTCCAAATTTTGATTCAAAGATTCCAACGGCAGGCGGCGGTGCGGGGTCACACGGAATTCATCGGGAGCAGCATGCAGCTTATAGATCTTGTTGAATACACTGGCCGCATAGTGCCCACCATCGCTCATACTGATGCTGGCACAACCGATCAGGTATTCATGACCGTGATGCATCACATAATCCGCCAAGCCGCCCCATAGCTGCGTGATGGTACCGCCGTCTCGATAGTCGGCATGCACGCAGGAGCGTCCAACTTCCGCCATGTTGTCGCGCAAATGCGCAAGTCGAGACAAATCAAACTCGGTTTCAGAATAATATCCGCCCGCCATGCGTGCCTGTTCAGGCGGCAGGATGCGGTAGGTGCCGACCACCTTATCGTTATCGCGAACCAGCAGATGTTCACAGTGCATATCATAACGATCGATGTCCAGCCCCGTCGCCGCACTCGGCAGCCTCGCCCCCATCTCCTCGGCAAACACCTGATAACGTATGCGCTGAGCAGACTCCATCTCCGCATGAGTTCTTGCCAGCGAGCAAGATAAGCGATGCGTGGCGTTCGGTGCAGATGGGCGTATCAGATCGAGCATGTTGTTCTCTCCTGTCAGGTTGATAGACAGCAGACTAACGAGCTGATATTGCAGGCCTGTTAAGAAAATATGAACAATCTGTGAAACAGTTGGATACTTATTTGTTCGATGATTTGGAGAGCAGAAGTAGCCCGTAGATGGATTGAAAATGCACGTCATCGTGATATTCGACGGGCAATCGATCTGAAAATGGCGGCGTATTCATAGCTGCAAGCGCCACGCTGATCTGCGCCTGCGCCGCTTCAGCCAGAGCGCGCCGGACAGTCCCTGCTGCATTGAGGGACGGCGTGACAATCAGACAGCCGTGCAGTTCATGCGTACACAACACACGCCACAATGAAGCCGCGAAACTAATCTCATCGATATAGGATGCCGCCGTGCTGTGCGCACCACGGCTATCCTGATATCGGAGCGCGACAGGGTGTACTTGCGCGCTGGCATCGATGGCCGATTGCAACAGTGAGGCATGAAATCGACCTACTTGCGTGCCATCGGTCGATGTGCCTTCAGGAAAGATCGCCATACACTCATCCTCTTGCAACAATGCCACCAGTTGCCGGTTAATCCGTGCCGCATCGCGCGCCTTACCGCGCTCAATAAATATCGTTTGCACCCGTACCGACAGCCATCCGATCACGGGCCAGCGCCTCACCTCGGACTTGGCAACAAAACGCATCGGAATCACACTATTTAGCACTATCACATCCAGCCATGAAATGTGATTTGACACGATCAGTCCGGGCGGCAATACACTAAAATCATCCTCCGCCGGCATTTTAAGCCCGACATTCAGAATATCGAGCAATCCGGCAGACCAACGCTGCAAGATACGCCGCCGCGCAGTTTTAGCGAGGCGCGGATAATACACAGCGAGCAGCAAGCCGTAGCAGATGTGTAGCATCACACGGATTCCGCGAAATACGGCGACAAAATATAAAGCAACCGGCATCAGAAACACCACACAACCTATTGTTTATATTATTTATTTCTGCAATCGTCCAGCAGCGCACTGCGCTGTTCCACAAACAGACAATTGCCCTGCGTTTTTTTCGCCATTTTTTTAGCCTCCGTCATTCGGGCTGATACTTCATGGTGCGAAATAAACCGTCCAGGCAAGGCCTGAACCGCACCGATAGACAGGCTGGTGAGCGGATGAAAGCAAATTTGGCCGTCGCGCGCCTCGCTGGTATAGCCGCAGTCCTTAAGATGTTGTTCTTTAAACATCAAGGAAGCGGCTTGCTCAAAAGATACGAGCACTTGCTCACAACGCGTCTTCCAGTCGGGGCTTTGCAGCAAGAGGATGAAATCGTCCCCGCCGATGTGACCGATGAAGTCCAGCTTGGGATCACACGCCCAGCCCAGCAGTCGAGCTGTGAGTTGTATCATCTCGTCGCCCTTGCGATAACTGTAGGTATCGTTGAATGGCTTGAAATGATCTAGATCGCAGTAACACGCTACAAATGGCGATTTCGCCCGCAACAAGCGCTCAATGTGTTCATTGATCGGTACATTACCGGGCAACAGGGTGAGCGGATTAGCGTAGCGCGCGGCTTCCAGTTGCATCTGCGTCAGTTCCCGCAACAAATCCTGCCCCGAGGCCACACCAATATAGCGCCCTTGCTCGGTGATAATGAAACCATCCGCAAAATGACGGCTGTCCGCCTCGGCCATCAAATGACTCAGTTCCTCGATGGGCATGCTTTTCTCGACCAGCAACGGCTTGTTTTGTATCAGGTCGCTGCACGGTTTTCTGCCCAGCAACTCCCGCTGGAATGGCTTGGCAAACCTGTCGATAAACTGATAGCGATTGATCAGACCGAACGGTGTCGCATTTTTTACCACAGGGATGATGCGCAGCGCCGGGTCATCATAAAATCTTTGCAAAACCAGATCATTAGGGGTATCCGGCTGAACCGGCTCTATGTAACTGAGCAACTTCATCGCGGTGGTTTGCGTATAGCGGGTAAATTCAGCCTTAGGAAACAAAGCGATATTGGATGAATTGATGATGCGACTGGTTTCTCCCGAGGGCATCAAGGGCGGCGTGGGATTGGGACGGGCGATAAAATAACCCTGCCCCAGTGCGATGCCGATATCCCTGACCACCCGCAACTCCGCTTCGGTTTCCACACCTTCGGCGATGACTCTAGTGCCGCAACTCTCGGCAATACTCTGGATGGATTTCAAAAACTGTAGCTTGATGGGATCGCGATCGACCCCCTGCACAAAATGCATGTCGATCTTGATGTACTCAGGTTGCAATTCCGACCATAGACGCAAACTGGAAAATCCCTCGCCCAAATCGTCGATGGCGATCTTGAATCCCATATTGCGGTAATGCAGCAGCGCGCCGCGCATTCCATCGAAATCATAGGTGGGTTGGTTTTCGGTAATCTCGATCACAACACGAGCCGGATCGAGCTGAATCGACCGCATGAATGCCAGGGTCTGGCCATTTTTAAAACTCGGATGAGTCAAGGTTTCCGGACTGACGTTAAGGAATAACTGTCCGGGCAACTTCAGTTCTGCAAAGGCTTCGAGCACCGTTTGCCTGGCCAGCATTTCTACTTCCAGCGACAAACCTTGTTTATCCGCTGCGGCAAACAGGTTAAAAGGCGCGTGCAGCGTGCTGTCGGCAGGCCCCCGTATCAGCCCTTCAAATCCAAGGAACTGGCCGTTTTGCAGATCAAGTATAGGTTGAAACAGCGCGCTTAACTTGCGCCGACGGATTATTTCCTGCAGCAATGTGAATTGCGGCTCCTGGGACTGAACAAAAGCCGCCATCCATTGCGCATGGGGGGCGCAGCACCCGGAACGATAATGTTCCACTGGCAATTTCGCTAGCATGATACCTCCGGTCTTCTCTCATCAGAACCACAGCTTAGCGTGTAGTTGTGACAGGAAGATGACGGTTTATTGCGACATTGCCAGGAGGCTGCTAGTAACGCTCACCCTGCGGGTAGCGATCCTGACGTCTGGGCGGGTTACGGTCCTTATTGCGATCCTGACGATAGGTACGCTCCGTCTGAGACGGCTCGTCGATCATGCTGATCCCGACTTTAACGGTATCACCGGGCTGATAGGGCAGCGTGACATCTACATCCCTGCCGTTATAACGATAGGTCACGTTATAACCCTTGATGACTTCACGATAATTTTCTACTTCACGACAACGCTCTACCTGCTCGCTGCGCGGACGATCCGGATTAGCCACACGGTCGCCGATAATCACACCGGCCAACCCGCCTGCCGCCGTCGCTGCCTTATTACCTGAACCACCGCCGACCTGACTGCCAAGCAGGGCACCGGCAATACCGCCGACAATGCTGCCGGTGGCGGAACGATTGCTATCCGGATTGGCGACTCTGTCACCGGCAACTGCCCCTACCACCGCACCGGCTCCGGTAGCCACGGTACTGCCGTGACCACCACCGACCTGACTACCGAGCAATCCACCTGCAACTCCGCCCACCACGGCACCGCTCATCGAGCGCTCCTTAGGCGTACTCTGCACCGTTTCCGTCCAGCATTCGCGGCGCGGTTCGTTCACGCGCTCATAGATAGGCGTACTGGAAATAACTCTTGCCGTATCGACAAAATCCGCAGCAAAAGCCGAGCTATATAGTGAAGCAATACTCAAAACCATCAGACTTTTTTTCATTTTCATCCACCTTATCGAAAAATTCACAACGGCATTATGACTAGGCCCGGACGGACACGTTCAACTTAAATTGTTGCAAATTGTTAAGCGCCTGGCAATCTGGCCAGACTATCCGTCAAAGCCACTTTAAACCGGGACATTTCAAGCTGCAATTTCCCATATAAATCAGCCATACCCAAAACCCCATCCGACTCGGCCAGTTGTTCGATTTGTCCGGCCAGCTCTTCGATACGTTGCGCGTTAAAGTTACCCACCAGACCGCGCAAGGTATGCGCACTGCGCCTCAACACGACATTATTCCCCTCGTGAATTGCCTTATCCATCTCGACCATGTACGGTTCCGCCTCATCCAAAAATGCCTGACCTATGGTTTCTATCACCCATTCATCCACCCCGGCCAGAGCAGCGACATAGTCAAACTCTCCAGCTTCCATCATATCCTGTTTCAAGTCCACTCCCTCTGTCGCAGCCAACCCGTGTAAGACTGCACGTAATTTATCGGTATTAAGCGGTTTGGACAGGTAATCATCCATCCCTACATCGAGACAACGCTGACGGTCTTCTGCCATGGCGTTGGCCGTCATCGCGACTATCACGGTATGTTTACCGAGCAGCGCTTCGCGCGCCCTGATTAACTGCGTTGCCTCCAAACCTCCCATCTCGGGCATCTGCATATCCATAAGAATCAAATCAAAATCTTGCAAATTACACTGTTCCAGTGCTTCTATGCCGTTATTTGCCAGCACCACCGTATGCCCCCATTTTCCGAGCAGGGCAACTGCCAGTTTCTGATTGACCAGATTATCCTCGGCCAGCAGTATATTCATGCTCTGCTGCGTCTGATGCGGGGCTCGCCCGACGATAGCCGCTACGGCCGCTTGTACACCCAGCGCCATTTTGATCGCATTCATCAGATCTGCCGAATCAACCGGCTTGGTGAGATACGATGAAATGCCCAGCGACTTGCAACGCTGCGCATCTCCTCTGTTTCCTGAGGAGGACAACATCATCACCGCACCGCGCGCAATTTCCGGGGTAAGCTGCAATTTTTTCGCCAGCTCAAATCCATCCACCTCCGGCATCATCGCATCGAGCAACAGCACATCAAAGGGCTGCCCCTTGCCATGTGCCTCATTCGCCATCAACAACGCCTGCGCCGCATTTTCCGCCAGGTAAGGCTGCATCCCCCAACGCTTGAGTATCTGCATCAGCAAACGGCGATTGGTCGAATTATCATCCACGATCAACGCCGACAGCCCCGCCAGCTCCACCGGCAGACAAACTTCCACTTGCGTCTCTGCGACCGGAAGCGTGATCGTAAAACCGAATACGCTCCCGCGCCCAAGTTCACTCTCCACCGTCAACTGTCCATCCATCGCCGCCACTAACTGACTGGAAATTGCCAACCCCAAGCCGGTACCGCCGTATTTGCGCGTCGTCGAGGTGTCCGCCTGCGTAAAGGCTTCGAAAATATATGCTTGCTGCTCGGCAGAAATTCCTATTCCCTGATCTGCCACTTCGATACGCACCGTCACAACGCGCGCCGTCGACTTGAGCAATCTCATGCGCAGCGTCACCGCGCCCTGTTCACTGAACTTGATCGCATTACCCAGCAAATTAGTCAGCACCTGACGCAATCTGCCCGGATCCCCGATCAACATCGAGGGTATCTCGCCATCCACATCGTAGACCAGCTCCAGCCCTTTCTGACCGGCACGCAAGGCCAGCGATTTCTCCACGGCCACAAACAGACTGCGCACATCGAAATCTACCGGCTCCAGTTCCATTTTGCCCGACTCAATCTTGGAGAAATCCAGGATGTCATTGATGATGCACAGCAAGGCATCCGCCGAGGATTTCACCAGACGCAGGTATTCGCGCTGCTCATCGTTAAGTTCGGTATCCAGCGCCAGTTCGGTCATGCCGATAATGCCGTTCATCGGCGTGCGTATCTCGTGACTCATGGTGGCCAGGAAATCCCCCTTGGCGCGGCTCGCCGCTTCGGCGGCATCCTTGGCGCTCAACAACTCACGTTCGGTGAACTTGCGCTCCGAGACATCCTGAAAGGCCGCCACCGAACCGATTATTTCATCCCCCTCCAGCATGGGTGAGGCCACTATGGCGATAGGGAAAATTGTGCCGTTTTTGTGCTGGAAATAATCCATTTCTGAACGGAACACCTTTTTGGCCAGCATGCTCTTGTGCACAGGGCAATCGTCTTCAGCCAGATAGCTGCCATCGGGCATTTGCGAGTGTATGACTTCGTGCAATTTCTTGCCGCGCAACTCCTCGCCCGTCCAGCCGATAATCGCTTCGGCCTCGCGGTTCAGATAGGTACAACGTCCGTCCACGTCGAGCATATATACGCCCTCACCCAGCGTATCCATGACGTTCTGCAGCAGACGGTGTTCCGCATCAACCTGAAGCTCCATCGACTTCTGTTCGGTGATATCAGTGCGCATCGACACATATTGATACGGTTTACCCGACGCATCCATAAACGGTACAACGGTCGCAGCAACCCAGTAGTAACTGCCATCCTTGGCACGATTCTTCACTTGACCGTGCCATACCTTGCCGTTCGCTATGGTGCTCCACATCTCACTGAAGAATTGCTGATCGTGTTCACCGGAGTTGATCATGCGGTGATTTTTTCCCATCAACTCTTCTGCCGAATAACCGCTTATATTGATGAATTTATCATTTGCATAGATGATGTTGCCACGCACGTCCGTCACACTGACGATGGCGTGCTCGTTGAGCGCGTGTTGCTGATTGTTGATTTCGGCCAGAGCCTGTTCCAGCTGCTGACGCTGCACCTTCAGGCGAAAATAGACATGCACGGAATACGCGAGTGTCAGCATCGCCGCCAACAACATAAATAGACGATAAATCCCTGCAGTGCGCTGCCGTTCCTGATAATACGCCTGATACAAACTATCCAGACCATTACCCAGATGAGACGCGCGATACGAACTCAATTCGACCAGCATGTCCGGCATGCTCTTCTCCACATCCAGCAAGGCCTGTGCATGACGGAGCAGATAGAGCGCCAGTGTTTGCGTTTTGGGTGGCAACACCGAAATAACGTGCTCTACCTTGACAATATCCGACTCTAATACGGCGATTGAATCGAAATCTCCCTTGACGCTCACCAGTAAGGCATCGCGCAGCAGAAATTCAAATTTCTCCAGTAGCACCTCATCGTTTCTCGGCAGATCAGCCAGCACACTGCTAACCATGGCGGGCAGATAGATCAGGGAGTTTTTCATGACCGAATTATTCGACTTAAAGTCGTTCAGCATCTCTGACTTTTGTGCGATCTGCTTGCTGATGCGTGCCAATTCCTGGCGCATTTCCGGGGTATCCGGTAGCAGGCCGGCATTTTTATGATGCTCCAGACGCGCACCCAACGCTTCAATGCGCTGCATCAAACCGGTCACGACATCATAGTTATTGTTCAAGCGGTAATGCAGTTGCAGCACCGCCTCCCCCAGTTCCGTATCACGCCGCTGTAACTCGGCGATATCACTGACCACCCGGTTGTGCATTGCAGGGTCTACAGGTTGAGCCTTGAAAAATAGCCAGAACAGGCAGACTACCGCCAGGACGGCAACAGATACTTGCGCGCGGTTTTGCTTAAGATTCAACGTCATTGAACGAGCGCTCCGGGTTGATCACCGGTCAGTGTGTGGAGAAATTTAACAATTTTATCGATCTCCTCAGGCTGAAAATCCACCCCCAACTGATAGGTGCCCATCGTAGCAACCGCTTCGGCCAGTGTGCTGGCAGACGCATCGTGAAAATATGGCGCAGTCAAGGCCACATTGCGCAGCGATGGAACACGAAATTCATAGCGATGCTCTTCCCGGCCCGTCAGATTGTATCGACCGAAATCGACTTTTTCGACCTTGCCTCGCTGCTCGAAGTAATTCGCAACCAAGCCCAGTCTTTCATACATATTGCCACCGACATTCACACCCTGATGACAACTGATACAGCCGGATTTTTTAAACAAGAGATAACCCGCATACTCTTCCCCGCTCAACGCATCCTTATCGCCTCGCAAAAAACGATCAAATTTGGCATTGGGCGTAGTCAAGGCGCGCTCAAAGGTAGCAATCGCATCCTTTACAGTTTCCCGCCCAATTCCAGCAGGATAAAGTGCCGCAAAGTCACGACGATACCCCTCATCTGATTGAAGTTTGGCAATCACATCAGGCCAAGCCGCGCCCATTTCTTTGGGATTCTGCACCGGGCCGTCAATCTGATCCTCCAAGGTAGCCGCACGGCCGTCCCAGAACTGACGGAAATTCAGCCCGCTGTTAAGCACAGTCGGCGCATTGACGTCGCCGTTGGCTCCGCCTATCCCGATGGAATGCGGCAAACCATCTACCCCGCCGCGATTCAAATCGTGGCAGCTTGCACAGGAAATCTGGTTATCGGCAGACAATCGGGGATCGCTGAACAAACGTTTACCCAACGCCACCTTGCGGATATCCAAACCCAATTGCAACGGAATGGGCGTGATCGGCTCGTTACCGATTTTTTCGACAGGATAGTGCCAACTCTCCGGCAGTGTCTCCGGCTTGACCAGCATAAAAGCCCAATAGGCCAGGGCTGCGATACACCCTGTCAGCAAGACAAACAAGCGTACCGATTTACTCATCTAACCATTCCCAACAATCAATATCTCTTGAACTTAAAGCAATCGCTTGCGGAAAATGCGCAGTAAACTTATATAACATATTGATTCAAATTGATAATATTTTTATCGGCCGCAAGCATAGCGCTGCATGGCGGGTAACACGTTAGCGTCATAACGAGCATCGTAGTGCTACGCAGTATTCTGACTAAAACTCACCAAATTTTGCACTCGCCTTTTCAACTTCATCATCTTTAAACTGGTTGCGTATTGCCATCACATTGTCCCAGTCAGACAAAAATGCCTCGACACAAGCCGGATCAAAATGACTGCCTGCACCTTCACGAAGCAGCGCAATCGCACGGTCATCTTCCCATGCTTTCTTATAAGGTCGTACCGAAGTCAGCGCATCAAACACATCGGCCACCGCGCAAATCCGGGCGAAGATGGGAATCGCCTCCCCCACCAAGCCGGTCGGGTAGCCGCTGCCGTCAAATTTTTCATGGTGGTACAAGGCAATTTGTGCAGCTACCTGCAACATCACCGAATGACTGCCGTTGAGTATTTCGTAGCCCAGAATGGAATGCCGCTTCATGATCTCGAATTCAGCAACATCCAGTCGCCCCTGCTTGAGCAGAATATTGTCCGGAATGCCTACTTTGCCTATATCGTGCATAGGTGCAGCTTCGAGCAGCATATCCTGGTCTTCCTCGGACATACCCAGTCGTTTCGCGATGTGTTTTGAGAAATGAGCCATACGCAAAATATGCGCCCCGGTCTCGGGATCGCGCGAGTCAGCCGCCTTGGACAAGCGGATAATGGTGTCTCGTTCTCTGGCCAGAATTTCTGCGGTGGCCTTCTTAACCTCTTCCGCCAGCCAGGCAGCGTGATCTTCTAATTTGCGCTGACTGCGCCGCAACGACAGCATGTTGCGCGAGCGCGCCATAAATTCGGCTTTATCGATCGGCTTGGTGAGAAAATCATTCGCACCCGCCTCCAGCGCCTGATGACGCACATCGATGTGGCTATTGGCCGTGACCATCAACACAGGAATATCCTCACGACCCGGCGTTGCACGAAAACGGCGCACGAACTCGATCCCGTCCAGCTCCGGCATCATGTAATCGACAATGACCAGATCGGGAATATTTTGAGTACACCATTCCAAACCTTGCTGCGGAACGGTAAAACCCAGCGCCACACTGTCTTCGAGTTTACCTACCAAATGCGATAACAGCGTGATATTAATCGGCGTATCGTCAACCACAACCACATTCATTTTCATTTGTATCCCCTCTCCCGGGAATTATACGCAGCGAAAAAACTAAGCTTGGCAGTTATCGTCAGTTTAAGCTGAATCGTAAGAGCATTCGATGCTAAGAATAACCGACAACCGGATGATTCCGAAACAAACAAGCGTTTTATAGCAAAAAAATCATCCTGCCGGGTAAAAATAGTGTGTGCTTGAAAATATATTTTCCAAAACCAGCGGTCAGAATCTATTTTTTCGATGTTCTGTGCCGGATAAATTCAATCATCGCCGGCAGGAAAGACAACAAGATTACACCGACAACGATCAGCGTAAGATTATTTTTGACCACAGGAATATTACCGAAGAAATATCCGGCCAGCGTCAGACTGCCTATCCAGACCAGACTGCCCATGGCACTGAAAAAGACGAATAAACGATAACGCATCTGACCCAAGCCCGCAACAAAGGGAGCAAAAGTGCGGATGATAGGCATAAAACGGGCAAACAAAATCGTTTTTCCGCCGTGCTTATCAAAGAATGCGTGCGTTTTATCGATGTGCTCACGCTTGAGCAGCCGTCCGTTCGAATATTCAATCAGACGCAACCCTACCAGTCTCCCTATCCAATAGTTGGTATTGTCCCCGCTGAACGCGGCCAGCATCAGCAAAGGCATCAACCAGGAAAGTTGCAGTGCGCCCAGACCGCACAATGCGCCCGCCACGAACAGCAGAGAATCACCGGGCAGAAAAGGCGCGATCACCAAACCTGTTTCGGCAAAGATAATCAGGAACAAAATACCGTACACCCACACGCCATAGTCCTGCACCAGCGCCATCAGGTGAGTATCCAGGTGCAGAATCAAGTCTACAAAGGCAGTGATAAATTCCAAGGGTATTCCAGTTCTATGAGCTTGTAGCAGGTAGCCTGCAAAGTGTCGCTGTTAGCTACTCGCTAGCAGCGACAGACTGATTTATGGCAATTCGTCTTCAGCGACGATCACTTCTGTCTTGATAAAGTCTTCGCGCGACACACCCAGCCACATCAGAATCGGACTGGCAACCAGCACGGAGGAATAAATACTGAACAGAATGCCTATCGTCAGCGCCATCGCGAAGTAGTGCAGGGTTTCTCCGCCCAGAAACAGCATCGCGCCGACCATCATCTGCGTCGCACCGTGGGTGATGATGGTACGCGACATGGTGCGCGTGATCGCGTTGTCGATGATTTCAAACGGTTCCGCCTTGCGCATCTTGCGGAAGTTTTCGCGGATACGGTCGAACACCACCACCGATTCGTTTACCGAATAGCCCAATACCGCCAGCACCGCAGCCAGCACCGACAGCGAGAATTCCCACTGAAAGAAGGCGAAAAATCCCAGAATGATGACCACATCGTGCAAATTGGCGATGATTGCAGACAGACCGAACTTCCATTCGAAGCGCATCCACAAGTAACCCACGATGCCCAAAGAAACCAGCAACAGAGCCATTGCGCCGTTTTCGATCAGATCTTTTCCGACCTGAGGACCGACGAACTCAACGCGGCGCATTTCCACGCCGGCATCCTGAGTGTGCAGCGTCGCCATCACCTGCTCACTCAACTTTGCTCCGGCGAGATTCTGCTTTAACGGGATCTGGATCAGCACATCGTGGCTGGAACCGAAATTCTGCACCATCGCATCGGGCAAACTGGCTACCGCCAGTTGCTCACGCACTTTGACCAGATCGGCAGGTTGCGCGTAATGCACTTCCATCACCGTACCGCCGGTGAAATCCACACCGAAATTCAGGCCGCGAGTCGCAAGAAAGAATACCGCGAACAAAAAAGTTACCAGCGAGATCGCCGTGGTGTAACGCCCGTAACTCATGAACGGGATATCGTGCTTGATCTTGAAAAATTCCATTTTTACTTATCCTTAACCGTACGGGCATGACACAGTTGTCGCCCTTGATGGAAAAACGAGTCATGCCCGCTCCCCTCACCTCAACCCTCTCCCGTAAGCGGGCGAGGGAGCTAACGTTTCGCTACGCGAGTTTTTAACCTATGGACACATTAGTCAGTCGGGCACGTCGTCCGTAAACCAGATTCACAATCGCACGTGAAACCAGCACCGAACTGAACATCGAGGTCAGAATACCCAGACACAATACCACCGCAAAGCCCTTGATCGGACCGGAGCCAAACAGAAACAGGGCGATACCAGCGATCAGATTGGTGATATTTGAATCCACGATGGTCGCGAAGGCGTTTTCATACCCTGCGTTGATCGCCGCCTGAGGCGACATCCCGCTGCGCAACTCCTCGCGTATACGCTCATTGATCAACACGTTAGAGTCGATCGCCATACCGAGTGTCAGCGCGATACCCGCCATCCCCGGCAACGTCAAAGTTGCTTGCAACATGGACAGCAAAGCGATCAAGAGCAGCAAATTAGCCGCCAGCGCCAGCACGGAGATCGTACCGAACATCAGGTAGTAAGCCACCATGAACACCGAGATCAACATAAAGCCTATCTTGGTGGAATTGAAACCGCGTGAAATATTGTCAGCACCCAGACTAGGTCCGACCGTGCGCTCCTCGACGATTTCCATCGGGGCCGCCAAGGCACCCGCACGCAACAGCAGCGCAGTGTCCTGCGCCTCTTCGGTGCTCATCTTGCCGCTGATCTGCACGCGTCCGCCGCCGATCTCCTCGCGAATCACCGGAGCCGTGACAATTTCCCCCCTGCCCTTTTCGAACAGAATGATCGCCATGCGCTTATTGACGTTCTCTCGGGTGGCATCCTTGAATTTACGTGCGCCTATACCGTCCAGATTGATATGCACCGCCGCTTCGCTGGTGCGATTATCGAATCCGGGTTGCGCATCGTTGATGCGTTCACCGGTCAGGATCACCTGCTTTTTAACCAGCAGACTATTGCCTTCACGATCCTTGAACATCTCGGTACCGAATGGCGCAACACCCCCTGCACTGACCTGATGTTCGTCATCGACCATACGCACTTCCAGCGTAGCGGTACGACCCAGAATATCCTTGGCGCGCGCGGTATCCTGCACACCCGGCAATTGCACCACCACGCGATCCGCGCCCTGCTGCTGGATCACCGGCTCCGCGACACCTAATTCGTTGACGCGGTTTCTCAACGTCAGCAGATTCTGCTGCACGGCGGATTCCATGATGCGATGTTCGGCCTGCGGCGTTAGCTGTGCCCGCAATATAAACTCGCCACCCTCGTCCTTGCTGTTGAGTGCATAGTCGGCAAAACGCTGTTTGAGTTGCTCTTCCCCCTTGGTGCGGGAGGCCGCATCGCGGAACTTAACCTGCAATACATTGCCTTCACGGCTCACACCGGAATAGGCGATATTTTCTTCGCGCAGCGCACTGCGTATATCGCCGGTAGCAGCTTCCAACGCCTTATCCAGCGCCGCTTTCATATCGACTTGCAACAAAAAGTGCACCCCGCCGCGCAGATCCAGACCGAGGTACATCGGCAGTGCGTGCAAACTGGTTAACCACTGTGGAGAGCGCGGCAGCAAATTCAGCGCCACCACATAATCTTCGCCCAACTGATTTTTCAACACATCCTTGGCTTTCAGCTGCAAGTCCGTATCGGCAAAACGCGCCTTGATGCTGTTACCATCTAACGCGATGCGTTCCGCGTTGATGTTAGCGGCTTTGAGTGCAGATTCGACCCGGGCCAGCAGTGCGGCATCCGTTTTGATACTGGCACGCAACGGTAAAATTTGCACGGCAGGCGATTCGCCAAAAAAGTTGGGCAAGGTATAAATCAGACCGACCAGCAAGACAGCCAGAATCAGCAGATATTTCCACAGTGGATAACGGTTCATAACGACCTCAAAAGTGATACGTGCAGCACGCGCAAAATTTACGCGTAACTATTTGCTTACTTGATGGATTTGATAGTTCCCTTGGGCAATACTTTTTGAATCGCAACCTTTTCCAGCATCACTTCGACATTTTCTGTCAATTCAACGCCGACATAAGCTTCGTAAACTTTGCTCACGCGACCCAATTCACCACCAACCGTCACGACTTCATCGCCGCGCTGCAGCGCGTCGACCATGATTTTGTGTTCTTTAACGCGCGTCTGTTGCGGACGCAATACCAGGAAATAAAACACTGCGACCAGCGCGACCAGCGGCAAGTACTCCATAAATCCACCAGGCGCTGCACCGGCTGCAGCTTCTGCATAAGCGTTACTAATAAACATTTTTCACTCCGAAAATCAATCAAAAGGGGCGCATTCTAGCACGAAGCATGTTACAGCTTCATGCTGGCGCGTTGTCGGTTGAATCGTTCGACAAACTCAGCGAACGCATCCGCCTCGATAGCGGCGCGCATCTCGGACATTAACTGCTGGTAATAATGCAGGTTGTGGATCGTGTTGAGCCTTGCACTTAAGATTTCTTTCAGGCGGAACAGATGATGCAAATAACCGCGACTGAAATTTGAACAAGTATAACAAGTACACTCTTCATCGAGCGGCCGGGTGTCCAGCCTGTGCTGCGCATTCTTGATCTTGATGTCGCCGTATTGCGTAAACAACATGCCATTGCGCGCATTGCGGGTCGGCATCACGCAGTCAAACATGTCGATGCCTTGCGCCACCGATGCCACCAAATCTTCCGGCGTACCCACGCCCATCAGATAACGCGGCTTGTGCTCGGGCAGCTTAGGGGCTGTGTGCGCCAGAATACGGCGCATATCCTCTTTCGGCTCGCCCACCGACAAACCGCCGATCGCATAACCGTCAAAACCGATGTTCACCAGTTCGGCAAGCGACTCGTCGCGCAGATCTTCATACATCCCGCCCTGCACGATGCCGAACAGCGCGTTCGGATTTCCCTCATGCGCCGACTTGGAACGCGCCGCCCAGCGCAACGACAATCGCATCGAATCCGCCGCTTCGCGCACGGTCGCAGGATACGGCGTGCACTCATCGAAGATCATGACGATATCGGAATTCAACACGCGCTGGATACGCATCGACTCCTCAGGCGTTAAGAACAACTTATCGCCATTAACCGGCGACTGGAACTTCACGCCTTCCTCGGTGATCTTGCGCAGCGCACCCAGACTGAACACCTGAAAACCGCCAGAATCGGTCAAGATAGGGCCATCCCAGCCCATGAAGCCGTGCAGACCGCCGTGCGCGGCTATGACCTCCAAGCCCGGACGCAGCCACAGGTGAAAAGTATTGCCCAGTACGATATTGGCGCCGATGTCGCGCAATTCGACCGGACTCATCGCCTTCACCGTGCCGTAGGTGCCCACCGGCATGAAAGCCGGCGTCTGTACCGTGCCGTGCGCCAGCGTCAACTGACCTCGCCTGGCCTTACCTGATGTCTTGTATAAATCAAATTTCATTTGTAGCCTTAAAAATAATTAAATGCCTCGGGATAAATCCCGACCTACACACGCCACCAGCTATTAGCTGATTTTTCTTTCGATCAACATCGCATCGCCATAACTGAAGAACCGATATTGCTGCTCCACCGCATGACGATAAGCCGCCCTCATCTCATCCATTCCGCCGAAAGCACTCACCAGCATCAACAGCGTCGACTTGGGCAAATGAAAATTGGTCAACAACACATCCACCACGCGAAAACGATAACCCGGCGTAATAAATATCCGCGTCTCCCCTGTGCCCGCCTGCAACGCTCCGGTTGCCGCCGAGCTCTCCAGCGCACGCAAACTGGTCGTCCCCACGGCGAACACCCGAGCACCCGCCGCATGCGCCGCCTCGATCGCGTCTACCGTCACCTGAGGAATCTCATAACATTCACTGTGCATCACATGTTCGCTGACCAACTCGGCCCGCACCGGCTGAAAAGTGCCCGCGCCGACATGCAAGGTCACATAAACGATCTTTACCCCCTTGTCGCGCAAGGCTTGCAGCATCGCGTCATCGAAATGTAAACCCGCAGTCGGCGCAGCAACCGCACCAGCCTCACGCGCAAACACCGTCTGGTAACGCGACTCATCTTCCTCTTCCGCCGCATGCGTAATATAAGGCGGCAGCGGCAGTCGACCGTAGCACTCCAGCAATTCGAGCACAGGCTCATCAGCACAAAAGCGCAAATGGTAAAATTCTCCTGCGCGTCCCAACACCTCGACACTCAATTCCCCCGATAAAAGCAGATAACTGCCCTTCACCGGCGATTTGCTGGCACGCACCTGAGCTAATACTTCATGCTCGTTCAGCACGCGTTCCACCATCACTTCAATCTTGCCGCCGCTGCGTTTGATACCGAATAAGCGTGCGCGGATTACGCGAGTGTCGTTCAACACCATCACATCGCCAGCATTAACACTTTGTATTAATTGATTAAAATAACTATCTTCCAAAGCACCGTCATGCACATGCAGCAGACGACTACCACCCCGCTGTTCGGGCGGATGCTGCGCAATCAGCGCTTCGGGTAAAACAAAATCAAACTCATCGGTACGCATAAAAAACAGGGCTTTTGCAGAAAGGCGCGATTGTAGTTGATTCGGCCAACTGTTTCATGGATAATGCGCACCTCTCTTGCCGGGGTGATGGAACTGGTAGACGTGCCGGACTCAAAATCCGGTGCCTGAAAGGGCGTGGGGGTTCGATTCCCCCCCCCGGCACCAAATTAAAAAGACTGCTTAGGCAGTCTTTTTTTCATCCGAGGTAAGCGAAGTGCCTGCGCGCTTCGCCGGGGGAATCGAAGGGCATCCGATGCAGCGGATGCCGGGGTCGCACCTGAGTGACCGATTCCCCCCCCGGCACCAAGATTAAAACTAAAGCCACTTTAACCAGTGGCTTTTTGTTTTGCGCCCGTCGAAGTGATACCATACGCTGACCTGCACCGCCTCCCCCATAAAAATGATCTGGAAACCCAACGTCACCGTCGCCGCCGTCATCGAACAGGATGGCAAATTTTTGCTGGTTGAAGAAGAGACCTCTCAGGGCTTACGCTTTAATCAACCGGCAGGGCACTGGGAGCCGGGCGAGTCCTTAATTGCAGGCACCATACGCGAAGCATTGGAGGAATCCGCCTACGACTTCGAACCTGAATTTTTAACCGGCATCTACCGCTGGCGCGCGCCGGAATCCGATACGACCTATCTGCGCTTTGCCTTTTGCGGGAAATTACTGGATCACCATCCGGGACGCCCGCTTGACGACGGCATCCTGCGCGCAGTCTGGCTAACCCCGGACGAAATCCGCGCCACTCAAGACAGACATCGCAGCCCGCTTATTTTGCGCTGCGTAGAAGATTATCTGGCCGGAAAACGCTACCCACTCGATTTGCTGGTGCACTATGAATAACGAGCAAGCTCGTTCCCCCTATCTAACTTTCCCCCGCAAGCGGTAGAAAGGACAAACGTGAAAATCAACTCTAAACCTCGCGTTGTCGTCGGCATGTCCGGCGGCGTGGACTCCTCCGTCACCGCCCTGCTGCTCAAGGAACAAGGCTATGACGTGATCGGCCTGTTTATGAAAAACTGGGAAGACGATGACAACAGCGAATATTGCTCGTCGCGCCAGGATCTGCTCGACGCCGTATCGGTGGCCGATACCATAGGCATTCCCATCGAAGCGGTCAATTTTGCCAAGGAATACAAGGATCGCGTCTTCAGTTCATTTCTGCGCGAATATCAGGCGGGACGCACCCCCAACCCCGACATCCTGTGCAACGCGGAAATCAAATTCAAGGCATTTTTAGATCACGCGATTGAATTGGGCGCAGATACCATCGCCACCGGGCACTACGCACAAGTTATTGAAAATAATGGATTATTTCAATTACTTAAAGCCACAGATCAGACCAAGGATCAGAGCTACTTTCTGCACCGATTAAATCAGGCACAGCTCTCGCGCGCCATGTTCCCGCTGGGCAAGATACTCAAATCCGACATACGCAAGATCGCCGAACAGCACGGCTTATGCAATCACGCCAAAAAGGACAGCACCGGCATCTGCTTTATCGGCGAACGCCCGTTCCGTGAATTTTTGAGCGGCTATCTGCCCACCACACCCGGCGAGATGCGCACTCCTGAAGGAAAACTGGTCGGAAAACATATGGGACTATCGTTCTACACGCTGGGACAACGCCAAGGGTTAGGCATAGGCGGCATCAAGGAACAAGGCACCGGTAAACCGGACGCATCCGTCCAGCACGAACCGTGGTTTGTCGCCGCCAAGGACATGGAGAAAAACCAGCTGATCGTGGTGCAGGGTCACGACCATCCGGCATTACTCTCACCGTCCCTCACCGCGCTCGACGCCCACTGGATCAGCGGCAGCGCGCCCGAAATGAATCACCCTTATGCGGCCAAGACACGTTATCGTCAGGCGGATGCGCCGTGCCAAATCACCGCATTATCGGGCGACCAGTGTGCAGTTTCATTTGAGCAACCGCAATGGGCTGTCACCCCAGGCCAATCGGTCGTCTTCTATGACGGCGAAGTGTGTTTAGGTGGCGCAATCATCGAGGCAGGACAATAATTTTTTGTTCTGCTACACATCATGCCTTGGGTACAAATTTTCCACGTAGCTCATGACGTTCGCATTTTCTACGTGCGTGAGCACTGACTATGCCAACAGATGCTCAGCCGATCACACCAGTCTTTTTTCAATCTCTCCAGTCTTGATAAAGTAACCATGCGCCCGCTGAATTGACGAGCCCACGCCCTTAATCAACATATCACCCTTGCCCAACAAAGATTCAGCCCCTGTCTCGTCCAAAATAATACCTGATTCAGTAGATTTTTGAACTTTAAGTGCAATGCGTGCTGGACAGTTACTACGCAACAAGCCGCTGAAGGTTTTTGCATCTGGTCGCTGTGTGGCCAGAATCAAGTGTACGCCCGCAGATCGTGCTTTTTGAGCCAACTGCACCAGCTTCTCCTCAGCATTCTTGCCGGACTTTCCTTGCATCACCAGATCAGCCAATTCATCCACCGCAACCACGATCCATCCGCCATCGAAACCGCGCTCACGCGCTTCTACCAAATTTTTCACCCCCAATTCAGCAAATTTGGTATAGCGGCTTTCCATTTCCTCCACCAACTGATCCAGCAAATTAATCACTGCCGAAATTGAGGTCGCAATATCTGCATACAACAAACCACAATTTCGCCATAGCGAAAATTCGACTTGTTTGGGGTCTATCAAAGCCAACTTGATTGGTCGATTTCGAGATGCCAACACAAGACTTAACAACAGGGCATTGATGCACACGCTCTTACCACTGCCCGTTGTGCCGCCGACCAGCAGATGAGGTGCCTCGGCCAAGTCGAATACAACAGGACGCCCTACTACATCCACACCAGGACTAACAGGCAACAGCAAATTGGAAGCGCAAAAGCCACGCGCTGCACCGTCAAACTGATCAATGGTAACCGTCTGCCAGTCGGCCTGTTTACGAGGTATTTCCAAGTAGCAAGTTTGTGGCTCATCGGCCTGATAGAGATTGATACAACCGACACCCAAGGAAAATTCCAAATCATCAATACGCCCACCAAGCAAGGATAAATCTCCTGAATCAGACAAAAACAGGCGGTAACGTATTAATCTCGCCCCTACTGCCGAATCCCGAATTTCTGCCGCCACGCCTATGTCTTTTAATTTCTTAAGCAGATTGTTGCAATCCACATCGGCAGCAGAGATCAGCGGCACAACCATATCAGAGCCATTGTTCCCGACTGCTTGTTGTGTCAAAGTCTCCGGCAAAGCAGCGCGACGAGCAAGTAAATCAATAAATTTGGCTTCGTCTTCCCCAGCACTTTGCCAATCTGCTTCCAGCAAATACACGCCCCGATGCCAATGATTTCGGACCAGTTGCTGCAAGGCATCCAGCGAAAATTTCGGCTGCCCGCACAACCGCAATTGCTCACCCAGCAGTGCAATCCAGAGATAATTTCCATCGCTTTCACTACCGAACAGCGTTCCGCCTTTAATTGACAAACCCTTGCCATCTGGTGCCGAAGGCGGCGCATCTACCAGCATCAATGAACGCCCCAGCGCCAACCGAGCAATTTCGTAATTCGCTTCACATCCCAACCATTTTTTTAAATTTTTACTGACCAAGTCTGCATCTTTGCTCGTTGCATAGGAAGCCGTAATAATATCGCTCATCGTGTTCATGCCACCTCCCCAAAATAGGCATTTGCCACCGCTTCGCTTGCGCCGACACCCTCGCGCACTTGGTGATGCTGAAGCAAATACGTTTTATTCACTGAATCAATCAGTTGGCGATATTCATTAACACCGACTTCCTTATCCTGAGCTAACAGAATGACCTGTCGTTCTGGATCGGATGCCCAGTAATTCAATAAATTATTACAGTGGGTTTCTGATAGCCGCGCCAACGGGGTATCAATAATCATCGGTACACGATAGCCCGTGACTTCAGCTAACGCCCCCACCAGCGCCAACACAAACAATTGGGATTCACCGGAGGACTTTGGCAAGTTAATTTCCGCACCTTCATGACTAAATAAAGTTGCACTTCCTTCGCGCGAAATTTCAATGCGCGCAACTTGATCCTTGTGATGTAACTGGCGGTAAATACGCGTTACTGTCTCTGACAGCGCCTTCAATTTCAGGTCAAACAAACGTGGCAGCAAACAGTCAATCATATCCACAACTTTTTCTGCTTCCTGTGCAGCTTCTCGTTCTGGATGACCTTCCACTAACTTTTTACGCTCTCTCTCATAAACGGCTGTCTGGCTATTAATGTCACTTTGCGATGCTTTATGCTCATTTTCCTTGGTGTTTAACTCACGACCAAACACATCCAGTTTTTCCTGCGCCAATTGCAATTGTTGTTTAAGCTGTTCTATTTGTTGAGCTTTTCCTTCTCCGCTCACCCCCTCCAAACGAATCAATTCTTGCTGCAAACGCCATTGTTCTAATTCAGCCTGTTTATGCGCCTCCAAGGCATGACGCAAACCATCTGTAGAAATTTGGCTTTTCACTCGCATATCAACCAACTTGCGCCGCTCATTGGCTTGCATGTAATCGTGCCAGACATCGTTAGCGCATTCTGTCGGACGCGGATAGTGCAAACTTTCCCATGCGTCTGACAGCGTTTTCTCCAGCGAATCACGCGCACCGGGTAAATGACACATACCATTTATCCAAGGCGAATTAAAAAAAGTATCGTGGAACTTTTCCCAATTCGGCTGCATACTCGCTTTGCTTTGTTCCCATTCGGTTAAGGTTTTTTCACTCGCCAGCGTTTTTTCCAAAGTGTCATATAGCGTTTGACGTATCAATTGCAACGGCAATTGCACGGCATAAAGTTCACGCAATCTTTTCCAGCACTGCTCCACTTTTTGCGAAGCGCGCTCCCTATTTTCAGCAACTTCTGCCACAGTGCGCGCATCGCTACCTTGTGCCAACCCGGCAAGTTGGTCTTGCAGTTTGTCACGCTCCTCTTTCGTTTCGTTGATCTGCCGACGCAACACAGCAATCATTTCAGATATCGCGACTTCATTTTCCCTGTCTGTTTCAAGTTTTCGCTTTAACTCCTCGATGCGCTGTTCATCAACACCACCCACTTCACGCAATTTTTTATCAATATAATTAGTAAGTTGCTCGCGCAATCCTTTTACCAGCACGACGCCCAACAAATTTTCAAGTCCAGACCGAATCCATCCGGTTCGGTCTTCTTCTGCCAAACCGGCAATTTTTTCACCATCGAAAAAGAAGAAGGATGCCAACCATGGCGGGGTAGCATAGCTTTCCAGCAGTTCTGGAAGCATTTCTCCTTTTTGCGGCATCCACCCGCCAGTCTGGGCGCGTGTTTCAACCACCACTGTTTGGTTATCGTATTTTCCCTTACTGTTAAAAAACCACTTGCGCGTCACACGCAACGCACCATCATCCTCACGCGAAAATTCAATGCTGACTTCCATGCGCTCCTGCCCGTCAGAAGGCGCAAGTCGATTAAAAGCCGTTTCGAGAAAATGTCCATAGCTTTTAGTCTTTAACCCGGCACTATCGAGTGCCTTCTGCGTGACTGCCTCTTCCCCGTATAGGCCAACATATATAGCTTCCAGCAGAGTGGTTTTCCCGTAACCATTAACACCGCCGATGAGTACCAGATTTTTCCCATCTTGTGGTTGCGGAAACTCAAAGACCTGTTGCCGGTAACTTTTGAAATTTTTTAATTCAACGCGCGATAGCCACATGATCAGTCTATCCCTCCAATAGATAAGAATATGCTGTCGAAATCCAACGTAATTCCTCGAGGGCGCTGCTTGTGTGCAAGATCTCGATAGGCAGATAGCAAACGGGCAAATATCTCTTCGTCTACGTCACATGCAGACATAGTCTCTACAAGCACATCATGCGATGCTGTATCACGCCATAGTGGCAAATCATCTACCTCCTGACGCACAGCAATATCATTAGCAGTCATTATTTTTCTCCCTGTGAGTTCATGGCAATTAGGTCCGTTGCCCAAATACGCTTAATCGTTTCGATTTCCTGCTCGGAAATTAAGGTGTCACCATATTCGCATTGTGTTTGCAACAGTCGCTCCAAAATCATGCGGCGCGCATCCAAAGTAAACGGCCCAGGAATCAATTTGCCATTGTCCATCACCGAAATTTTGCCGTTACGTCGTCTGCCTTGGCGATACGACAGGTCATTGCGTATTTCGCGCAGCCAGTCGCGGAAGGCAATTAGTGGGGCGTATTGATGGTTACCACTGTCCACGAATCCCTGCAGACTTTTGTCCTTCTCAACAACGGTACATGTCCAGCACCCAAAACGACTAGAGTTAGTGCCGCAACCTGGGGCGTCTTCGTGCGACATAACGACGGGACATTCGCCACCCGAAGCATCCCTGTACAATTTAATCAAGCGATCATGCGAACCGCCCCAAGGAGGCGCATTACTAGCAAGAATTTCCCAAACGTCATCGGTCGCCAGATCAACAATAGGACGATAGACATAAGCGCCTTTTAAATCTTTATGTGGATGAAGACGAGTGCCTTCGTCATTTTGAAAGCTTTCCACGCTACGCCGCCGCGATGATGACTCATCTTTGCGGACACCCAACACGATAATGGCCGACCCACAGGCTGCGACCTGATCGAGAATATAGCGGCTTGTGGGTTGAATTTTTAGACGATCCGTACACCAACGCATCGTGGAATTCGGGCTGGGATAGCCTTTGCCAATAAGTAAAGCCCAGAATGTGTTTTCAGAATTCGGGTTGGTGGTCGCCACCGTGATAGGTAGATTCAATATTTCAGCTGCGTGCCGAATCTCCTGTAACGACTGGTGCAGGTGCGCCACAACCAGCGGGCTTTCAACCAACGTGTCATTTGCAATGATGTGGACAGGGCGTGTTAAACGACTTGGGGAAATATCAAGTAACGCAGAAAACACCGCATGTGCGACTAACGTACTGTCTTTTCCACCTGAAAAACCGACAATCCAGGGAAATCCTTGGGTATCTGAAAGATATTCTTTACGTATTTCAGAGACAACTTCGTTGAAAAGAGTGTCGCTATCTACGGAGTCTTGCAAATTAATCTCGGAGATTTCCGCCAGCGAACGTTGAACCATTGTAATAACGCAATCTAATAATTTATCGTGAATGTGCAACTTTACTATAAGTTACCTGCTTAACGTAACTTAAGTTAAATACAACTCACCCTTCATTTCCGTCAAGCCCGTAACTTCCGGCCATGGAAAATGTAAATCTGAAATTTGCTAATCGATTACGCGATGCCATGCGGGCAGCTGGGTATGAAACCAAACCTTCGGTTTTAGAGCGTGAATTCAATCTGCGCTACATGGGAAAACCTATGACGCTGCATGGCGTAAGACGATGGTTATTAGGCGAATCACTGCCAAGACAAGACAAAGTTCTAGTTTTGGCGGAATGGCTACGCATTCCGCCGCAGCAGTTACGCTACGGAATGGAAGTTGAAAAGCGCATAGAGCAACAAGCGGCCCGCTGGGACGACGGTATTGGCTTTCAGGAGCGCGAAGTTTTTGAAGCATTTCTTGCTCTACCCGCACCGCAGCGCAAGGTGGTGCGGGAAGTCATTCAGACGTTCGCAAAAGCTTATCCGGCAGAGACGTAAAAACTCAATGGAATCACGCACCTAAATTTTCTCATTTTCACAAGCCTCTCAACACACGTTGAGCACAAGTACGAAAAACGACAAGATTTAATTGATTCACGCTTTATTTTCAACCATACAATCCACAGAACTGGATCAAAATCGCTCCGCTGTAAAACACCATGTATTAGGATGTAAAACCGTCAAGCCGTTACACGACTATCTCATTTACATAGAGGTAGCCGGTGAACGCAATGGGATATTTGACCTAAAACCCTATCTCGACCACGGCATCTTTTGCGAATTCCGCGACGTTCACTACTTCAACCAGGTCGGCATTCTGTTTGGCTCGGTAACTTGGCCAAACGAGCAAGACATCGCCCCTGAAACACTGCTGGATGAAATGGCACTGTCTGCGGCGACGAAATACCAATCACCCCTACAATATGCAAGCAAAAACGTAATACAATACGAATCTCAAAATAGCAGCCAGAGGTGATTAACATGGGAACATTAACACTACGCTTACCCGAACAATTGGATGCTCGCTTGACGATGTTCGCCAAATTGGACGATAGCAGCCGCTCGGAACTGGTTCGTACGGCGCTTGAGCGTTTTTTACACGATAGGGAGCGTGAAAAATTAATGGCAGGAATGGTTGAATCGGCTAAATTTCTGGCAAGCAACCCCGATGCGCGTACCGAGAGCATGACGATTTCCGCCGAATTTGCGATTGCCGATAGTGAAACCCTGGATCTTGCCAAAGACGCTCACGTCATGCATGAAACGTGGTGGAAATAATGCGGCGCGGGGAAATCTGGGTCGCCAGACTCAATCCGAATGTCGGCGCAGAGGCTGGAAAGGTGCGCCCCGTCCTCATTTTATTGGACGACGCTTTGCTGGCAACGGGCATGAGCCCAATCCTGTGCGTACCATTAACCAGCATGTTTTTCAAAGATCTGGCAGCCTTGCGTGTAGAAATTTTGCCTCGCGATCGTTTGCTAAAAACCTGTTACGTTATGCCGGAACAGTTGCGCGCGCTGGATCGCAATCGCTTTGGTGATGGACCTTTAACCACATTAACCTTGACCGAAATGAGCAATGTTGAACGCGTGTTGCTCGCCTGCTGCGGCCTGGCAAATTATCTCAACCCGATTCATTAAGACTGTGGTTTAAAAATGGATATAGCAGCACCATCATATTACTGATTAAAAGCATGCCGCTTCACCACCAAAGGCGGGGCTGATTCGCGTAAAATACGCGTTTTATGATGCCGGGCACTGCCATGACCACACTGACCAAACTCACCGCACTCTCCCCGCTGGACGGACGTTACCACGGAAAAGTTGACGCCTTGCGCGGCTATTTTAGCGAATTCGGCCTGATCCGCTTCCGCGTACTGATCGAAATCGAATGGCTCAAAGCCCTGGCGGCGCAGTCCGACATCCCTGAAGTTGGCCCGTTCTCGGCTGACACCATCGCCAAACTGGATGCGCTGAACGCCAACTTCTCCGAATCCGACGCTCAGGCGATCAAGAACATCGAAAAGACCACCAACCACGACGTTAAGGCGATCGAATACTGGTTGCGCGATCAACTGTCAGGCAATCCCGAAACCGCCGGCGTGCTGGAGTTCATCCACTTCGCCTGCACCTCGGAAGACATCAACAACCTGTCTCACGCGCTGATGCTGAAAAACGGTCGCGATGTGGCGATGCTGCCCGCACTGAAACTGATCGTGAACAGATTGACCGAGCTGGCACACCAGCTGGCCGATCTGCCTATGCTGTGCCGCACGCACGGCCAGACCGCCACACCGAGCACGCTGGGCAAGGAAATGGCCAACGTGGTGCATCGCTTGCAGCGCGCAACGCAACGCATAGCTTCTGTTGAAATTTTAGGCAAGATCAACGGCGCGGTCGGCAATTACAACGCACATCTGTCCGCCTACCCCAATGTAGACTGGGAAACCTTCGCGCAAAATTTTGTCACCGCGCGCGGCATTACCTTCAACCCGTACACCATCCAGATTGAACCCCATGATTACATGGCAGAACTGTTCGATGCCTTCGCTCGCGTCAACACCATCCTGATCGATTTGAACCGCGACATCTGGGGTTACATCTCGATGGGTTATTTCAAACAGAAGGTTATCAAGGGCGAAGTCGGCTCCTCCACCATGCCGCATAAGGTCAACCCGATCGACTTTGAAAATTCTGAAGGCAATCTGGGCATGGCTAACGCGATGCTGCGCCACTTGTCCGAAAAGTTGCCGGTCTCACGCTGGCAGCGCGACCTGACCGACTCCACCGTATTGCGCAACATGGGCGTCGGCTTAGGCTATACCCTGCTGGCTTATGAATCCTGCTTGAAGGGTTTGAACAAACTGGAAGTGAATGCCGTGCGTGTCGCGGCAGATCTCGATGCGAGCTGGGAAGTCATGGCTGAACCGATCCAGACCGTGATGCGCCGCTATAACATCGAAAACGCCTACGACAAATTGAAGGAATTGACGCGCGGACAGAGCGGCATCAACCGTGTCTCGCTCGCCGCCTTTATCCAGACGCTGGCGATTCCTGAAAACGAAAAGCAGCGCCTGCTGCAATTGTCGCCGGAAACCTACATCGGCAAAGCGGCTGAACTGGCGAAGCGCATTTAAACAATAGGCAAGGATTTTTGAGAAGGAAACGCTGATTTAGTCTTAATCATCAAGTGAAGGTAGTCATGAGATTAATTTACAGACAGCATGCGATCAAAAGAATCACAAGCGCAGCCTGTCAGAAACAGAGGTTGACCAGGCAATCAAAAACGGCAAAATCATTGAGAATATCCGAATGACACGCCTTACCCTAGCGCGTTGTTGCTTGGCTAAGCTGGGTATAAAGCCATCCATGTCGTCTATGCCGATAGCGTAGAGGAGGATTTGCGAATCATCATTACGGTATATGAGCCAAACCTTGAAATCTGGTTTGACGACTTAAAGACAAGGAGATAACAATGAAATGTCCAATTTGCAAACATGGAAGGACTCACCCCGGCGTTGCAAGTATTACGCTTGAACGCGGCAATTCAACAATGATGTTTAAAAACGTACCTGGTGAGATATGCGAAAACTGCGGTGAGGCATACCACGATGCCAGCGTAACACGAGCATTGCTTGAGCAAGCGGATCAAGCGGAGCAACGTGGAGTTGAACTTGATGTAAGACGGTACGCGGCAGCTTGATCTGCGGGTGCCCGACAACGGTGAATCCCAGATTGAACTGCATCCGGGCTACAACTCGATATTTAAAGTAATCCTCGCTCCGCGAAGGACAGGGTTTGTCCGGCGGCAACAACAAAGTGATCGAGCACGGTGACATCGACCAGAGCCAGCGCCTGTTTCAAAGCATGAGTTAACAACTGGTCGGCTTGACTAGGCTCGGCGACACCAGATGGATGGTTGTGGGCGAGGATTACCGCCGCCGCGTTATGCGCCAGAGCACGTTTGACGACTTCACGCGGATAGACGCTGGTCTGGCTCAAGGTGCCGTGGAATAGCTCCTCGAAAGCAATCACGCGATGTTGCGTGTCCAGAAACAGCACCAAGAACACTTCCTGCCCTCTTCCTGCCAGCAGCAACTTCAAATAATCACGCACGGCGCGCGGCGAACTGAGCACATCACCGCGTTGAATTTCTTCCTGCAAGGCACGGCGCGACATTTCCAGCACGGCCTGCAACTGCGCGTACTTGGCCGCCCCCATCCCCTTCACCTCGCAAAAATCAGCCTGATCTGCGGCAAACAACCCGTTCAAACTGCCATACTTGACGAGTAGCTCACGCGCCAGATCCACCGCACTCATGCCCGTCACCCCGGTGCGCAGAAAAATCGCCAGCAATTCGGCATCGGACAATGCCGCCGCGCCACGTGCCAGCAATTTTTCACGCGGCCGTTCGCCTTCCGGCCAGTCAGCAATGCTCATATTTCACCCCCCGTATCGCGACACAAAATCACAAACTATTGATTATTAACGATTTTATATTTCAAAAGATTATCGCCTTGCAGATTAATCGCGGCTCACCTATGCTACTCCAAACCTCTTACCCAAATGCGACGACGTGCCAAATTTCAAACACCTCATTCGACTGATACTGCTCGCATTGATCACAGGCTGCGCCACTGCGCCCAAACAAGACGAAGCACCTCCCGCAACCGATGCGCCAATCAAAGCCCCCATCGTAAAACCGGCATCTCATGCGCCTGTTACACCTAAACCCGCCGCCACGCCATCAGCCATCACACCGGCAGCAGCCGCCTTAAACGATCAAAAATCCCGTGCACTGGTAGTAAAACTCCTGCCCCCACCACTTGCCGACAAAAGCGGCTGGGCGGATGATTTGCAATCAGCCTTCAAGGCGTTGCAAATACCGCAAGATAGTGAACATTTTTGCGCCGCCATTGCCACCATTGCTCAGGAGTCATCCTTTCAGGCCGACCCTGTCGTGCCCGGTTTGCCGGCCATCGTTCGGCGCGAAATTGAACAGCGACGCGACAAATATTCAATCCCGCAGAAGGTCGTCGACTGGATGCTGGAGAGCAAATCGCGCAACGGTCGCACTTTTAATCAACGCATCGAAGTGCTCAAGACTGAAAAGGAACTGAGCGATCTGATCGAAGAGATTGTGGACATGGTTCCGGCTGGCAAAGAGTTGTTCCCCAACTACAATCCCGTGCGTACAGGTGGTCCGATGCAGGTGAGCGTCGATTTCGCCGAGAGTCATGCCCGAGCTAGGGCTTATCCCTATCCCATCCACGGCAACTTGCGCAACGAGGTATTCAGTCGTCGCGGCGGCGTCTATTTTGGCAGTGCCATCCTGCTCGACTACCCGATTCCCTACAACGACATGCTGTATGTATTTGCCGACTTTAACGCAGGCCGCTATACCTGCCGCAATGCAGCCTTCCAACAGGCGTTATCGCGTATCAGCGGAAAGCCGCTGGCCTCCGACGGAGATCTGTTGCGCTATAAGAATGGCGCGATCGCTCCTGAAGCCAGTTCCACGTTAATCGCGCTGCGTTCCATCTTGGCAAAACTCAAAATGAGCGAAGCCGAAATTCAACGTGATTTGCGACTTGAAAAACTTTCCAGTTTTATCAACACACCGCTATACAGCCGCTTATTCGCCATCGCGGATCAGTCAGGAACACAACCCCGCGTCGCGTTGCCGCAAATCGACCTAAAGAGCCCAAAAATTAAACGTAAGTTAACCACCGAATGGTTTGCACGTCGAGTCTATACACGTTATCAAAATTGCTTACAGCAGGGTGGCATTACGCTGCCTCCATCCAGACGCAACACGCGTCAGTAGTCGTCATCAGGCATTTTCTTGTAAGATAGGCGCATGAAAAAACCACATCTCGTATTAGGATTGACCGGGGGCATTGCAGCTTACAAATCTGCCGAATTGCTGCGTCTGCTAATGAAACAAGGATGCAGCGTGCAAGTCGCGATGACGGAGGCCGCCTGCCACTTCATTACACCTACCACCATGCAAGGGCTATCCGGCAAACCGGTATTTACCGACCAGTGGGATGCGCGCGCGCCCAACAGCATGGCGCATATCAATCTTAGCCGTGAGGCCGATGCGATCGTGATTGCTCCTGGGAGTGCCGACTTTATCGCCAAACTTGCGCATGGCATGGCGGACGATTTGCTCTCCACCCTGTGTCTGGCGCGCAACTGTCCGTTGCTGATTGCTCCTGCGATGAATCGCGAGATGTGGGAGAACAAGGCTACGCAACGCAATATCGCACAACTCATCGCAGATGGCGTGCAGGTGCTGGGGCCGGACAGCGGCATGCAAGCTTGCGGCGAAGAAGGATTAGGACGCATGCTGGAACCTGAACAACTGGTGCAGCACATCATGGCTTCATTTCAGCCCAAATTGTTATCAGGCAAAAAGGTACTGATTACCGCCGGCCCCACCTATGAAGCGATCGACGCGGTGCGCGGCATCACTAATCGCAGCTCGGGCAAGATGGGCTATGCCATCGCACAGGCTGCCAGCGAAGCCGGTGCCGAAGTTACGCTGATCTCAGGTCCTACCGCGCTTGCAACGCCGCTGGCGACGCAAAGAATTGATGTGCAAAGTGCCGCGCAAATGTACAGTGCGGTCATGCAGACCGTGGCAGATTGCAATATTTTCATCAGCGTTGCCGCCGTTGCCGACTATCGCATCGCCCAGCAAAGCGTGCAGAAAATCAAGAAGAGCAGCGCTTCGCTCACGCTGGAACTCATTCCCAATCCTGACATCCTGGCTCAGGTCGCCAGCCTGCCTAACCCGCCGTATTGCGTAGGCTTCGCCGCCGAGAGTGAAAACCTGGCTGAATACGCTGAGAAAAAGCGCCGTGAAAAGCGCTTGCCGCTGCTGGTGGGTAATATTGCGCAGAACGCCATCGGCAGTGACGATAACGAATTAATTTTATTCGATAGCAATGGCGCACATCCGCTACCGCGCGCCGACAAGCTCACCCTGGCTCGTCAACTCATGCAACAGATTGCCCAACGTTATAAAGGAGCTGTTTAATGAAACAACCGAAAGTAGACGTCAAGATTTTAGATCACCGCCTGCATGACAACATGCCTGCGTATGCGACTTCAGGCTCCGCCGGCATCGACTTGCGCGCCTGCATCGATCACGCGCTGGTGATACAACCCAAGCAGTGTGAACTCATTCCCGCCGGCATCGCGATTCATCTGGCTAACCCGGGATACGCAGCGATGATATTGCCGCGCTCAGGCTTGGGACATAAGCACGGTATCGTACTGGGCAATCTGGTCGGCTTGATCGATTCAGACTATCAGGGACAGGTTTTCGTCTCGCTGTGGAACCGCAGTCAGATGCCGTTTACGCTGATGCCGATGGAGCGCATGGCGCAACTGGTGATCGTGCCGGTGATGCAGGCACAATTTAATATCGTTGAAGATTTTCCCTTGAGCGAGCGCGGCACAGGCGGCTTCGGCAGCACCGGAAAACACTAGAAAATAGCGGATAGCAGGTAGAAAATAGCCCATAAAAAACCCGCCTAAGCGGGTTTTTTAACTTACGACTCACGACTTCCTACTGCCGTCGTTTAGTGTTCCAGATTCAGTTCGATCTCGGTATTGTCACCGCGCCGCACAGAAACCTTCTCGGTGACCATGTTGTAACCGGCTAATTTCACGCTGATCGCATGAATGCCGGGTTCCATTTCCAGACGCAATGGAGACATGCCGTAGTACACCCCATCCAGATAAACCTTGGCGCGAGGCGGATTGGTGTTCACCAGCAGCAATCCGTTCGCATCGCTCGCATGGGGACGGTAAGTCGAAGGAGCGACTTCACCTGCCTGCGGTACACTCTGTATCACCGGCGCAGCGGCTTTAGGCAGCGACGGCGCAACATACACGGTCACACCCGGAATCGGTTTGGTGCCCGGCGTCAGATTGAATAAGTCAGGACGGGCAGCCATCAAAGAAGCACTGATAGCCTCAACGGTTTTAGTGCTGGCTACGCGCAATTCCTTGTTCAGATAGCCCAGCACATCTTCCTTGTTATTGCCGGAAACACCCGCAAACCGATCATTCTTCTCGGTAACCAGTCCGGACCAAACCACTTTACCCGTACTGACGTCCTTGAGCGTTGTTTCAATCGAGATACGGATATCGTCGCGTTCCTTCACATTCAGGGTCAATTCCTTCACGACCCCTGAAACCTCAAACAGTGCGCTATTGGCAGCCGTTCCTTCTGTGACCTGATAACCTTCACTGTCGAAACGTCTTTTCATGGCCGTCGTGGCAATCACAGCGACATCCTGATCCATCACTATTTCATTGCCGCTCATCCCGGTAACGCGCGCCTTTAACTCACCCAGATAACGCGGGTTGCTTACCTTGCGCTGATCCACATAATTGAGCACCCGTATCGTCGCGGCATATTTGAGCTGTGACCCGGAAGGACTGCTGGCGGAATTTTTGTTCGTCTCCAGCGTATTGCTATCGCCACTACCCATCCAGCCGCCAACCGTATTCTTTGCATCTTTGATGGTGGAACATCCTGCTACAGCTGCCAGCAATGCCAGCAACACAATACGTCGAGACAGTGAATTCATTAACATACCTCAGAATTTATCTTAATAATCAAGCGTGTGGAAGAGTTGCTTCAATTTCCGCAAAAGTGCTGGCCAATTCGAAATTCTGCGCCTGTGCACCCAACTGACGTGCAATCTGTGTGACGGAGAATAAACCACACAAACTTTGACGACCGTCTGCGGCTTCCTTCACCACCAGTGCATGCTGCCTGTGCGCCTTCTTCAAACTCACCACAATATTACCTACTGCGGCTTTTTGAACCTCTTCGCTTTTGAGCACTTCCAGCTCACTCTGCGAACTCATGATATCGCTGACCAGAATTTCAGCGTGCGTGCCACCCACACTTTGCAGGAAGCGCATGGGCTTTTCGCCCAGTATATCTGTTGCCGTCAACAAGCCCATCAGCTGTTCGTTATCATCGAGCACCAGCAACATACGTACACCGTAACGGATCATCTTGGCATTCGCCTTGTCCATCGTCGTACTGGCACGCACACTCACGACAGAAACCTTGGTTAAATCAGTCATGACACTGGTGGCAGGATCGCTCCATTTAACGCGCTCAGGCAGAATCTGAACTGGACGCGCAAAGGTAGCACCCGATTTCAACGGGATGGAATGCAGCTCGGTGTATTTTTGGATCATTTTCACTCCCTAAAAAATCTTATCAATCATCTTGTTGTTACTTGCTGCATGCCGGACTGAACGCTGAGCGTTTTCCCCCTGTTTTCAGGAAGATAGCGAACCAGCTCATTCAGCGCACGGGTATAAACTTCACGTTTAAACTCAATTACCGCATGGATATCCAGCCAGTAATCGTTCCAGCGCCATGCATCAAACTCCGGATGCGCGCAAGCACGCAAACTGACATCACAATCACGTCCCACTAAGCGTAACAAAAACCAAATCTGCTTCTGACCGCGATAACCGCCTCGCGATTCCCGCTTATTCCAACTGAGAGGCACTTCATAACGCATCCATTCACGGGTGCGCCCCAGTATCTGCACATGTTCAGGCATTAAACCGACTTCTTCATACAGCTCGCGATACATAGCCTGCTCCGGGTTTTCCCCGTGTTGTATGCCGCCTTGCGGGAACTGCCAGGCGTGCTGCCGAATCCGTTTCCCCCAGAATACTTGATTTTTGTCATTCGTGATAATGATGCCGACATTCGGGCGGTAGCCGTCTCGGTCTATCATTTGTCACTCTATCAGGTTAATTTCAATTACCGGATTCTTTCACATTTCACCTTTATTGAAAAGCGAATATACGCTCTATACCCCTATAAGGTAGCGTAATCGCCTGATAAACACACTGAACGCATGCGCGCACCCCGCGAACCCTGTAAAATCCGCCAATCAATTCAACTTTCTTTTTATACATCATGCGCGTTTCACAATTTTTCATCTCAACACTCAAAGAAGCCCCTTCCGAAGCCGAACTGCCCAGCCACATCCTGATGGTGAGAGCGGGCTATATCAAGAAGCTCGCCAGCGGTTTGTACACCTGGATGCCGCTGGGACTGCGCGCCTTGCGCAAAGTGGAAGCCATCGTACGCGAAGAGATGAACAACAGTGGCGCACTCGAACTGTTGATGCCCGCCGTGCAACCGGCGGAATTGTGGGATGAGACCGGCCGCTGGGAAGTATTCGGCCCGCAAATGTTAAAAATTAAGGACCGTCACAACAACCAGTTCTGCTTTGGCCCTACCCACGAGGAAGTGATCACCGACATCGCGCGCCGCGAAATCCGCAGCTATCGCCAGTTACCGGTCAATTTCTACCAGATTCAGACCAAATTCCGCGATGAAGTCCGTCCGCGTTTCGGCGTGATGCGCGCCCGCGAATTCCTGATGAAGGACGCCTATTCCTTCCACGCCGATTTCGCCAGCCTGGAAACGACTTATGAGGTGATGTATAAAACCTACAGCCGCATCTTCACCCGGCTGGGACTAAAGTTCCGAGCGGTCGCTGCGGATACCGGCGCCATCGGCGGCAGCGGTTCACATGAGTTCCACGTACTGGCCGATTCCGGCGAAGACGCATTAGCCTATTGCCCGACCTCCGACTACGCCGCTAACGTGGAACTGGCACAAGCCATCACACCGGATACCTTACGCGCGGCACCGCAAGAAGAAATCCGCAACGTAGATACGCCGAAACAGACCACCTGCGAGCAAGTAGCTGAATTATTAGGAATTTCATTACAGCGCACCGTCAAACTGCTGGCGGTCGTAGCACAAGACAAACTGTCCATCCTGCTGCTGCGCGGCGATCATAGCCTCAACGAAATCAAGGCCGCCAAACTGCCGGGACTGGCTGATTTCCGCTTTGCCCGTGAAGATGAAATCCGCGCCTTCTTCAATTGCCCTCCCGGGTTCTTAGGCCCTGTGGGCATCGACAGATCAACGGTTCGCGTGATTGCAGATCAGGCCGTATCGGTGATGAGCGACTTCGTGGCGGGCGCCAATGTCGCCAAATTCCACACCGCCGGCATCAACTGGGGACGCGATTTGCCCGAACCTGATCTGGTCGCCGACATCCGCAATGTAGTCACTGGCGACATCTCGCCTGACGGCAATGGCACACTCGAAATATGCAGAGGCATCGAAGTTGGTCACATCTTCCAGTTGCGCACCAAATATGCCGAAAGCATGAAGGCCACCTTCCTCGACGCACAGGGCAAAGCGCAGATTCTGGAAATGGGCTGTTACGGTATCGGCGTGTCGCGCATCGTCGCCGCCGCCATCGAACAGAACTTCGACGAGCGCGGCATCACCCTGCCCGCTGCGATGGCACCGTTCCAGGTCGCCCTTGTACCGATCGGCATGAACAAGAGTCCAGCGGTAAAGACTGCCACCCTCCAACTGTACAGCGAGTTCAAAGCCGCCGGCATCGACGTGTTGCTGGATGACAGAGACGAGCGTCCGGGCGTCATGTTTGCGGACATGGAACTGATCGGCATTCCGCACCGCATCGTGGTCGGCGACCGTGGCTTAAAGGACGGCGCTATAGAATATCAGGGGCGTCGCGATGCAGCAGCAACCTCCATCCCCTTGCAAAGCGCGCTGGAGTTCGTACAATCCAAACTATGAAAACAGAAAACACAGCATGCAGGAAGCACGAACCAGGAGCCGGCAAAACCCGCTACCTGATTCTTTCTGCGCTGCTGTTTTCTGTATCATTGTTAAGCCATCAAAACGTTCGGGCCGGCGCACAGGCCAACGCGCCGCTCGCCGCCAGTGTGCGGGCAGTGATGCAACGCAGCGTATCGGATCAGGCCGCACCTAGATTAGCCTTCCCCACAAAATACGAAGCGGACCAATGGTTGTCTGAAATGTCGCCTCGCCTGGCAAAAAAATTGCCGGACCAAAATTACCGCGAAGAGTTTTTGAAGACCGCGCATTACGAAGCCACCCGAGCGGGGCTCGATCCTCAGCTGGTATTGGGGCTGATCGAGGTGGAGAGCGGTTTCAAGAAATATGCCGTATCGTCTGCCGGTGCGCGCGGCTATATGCAGGTGATGCCGTTCTGGCCCCGTGAAATCGGCACCTCCGAACACAACCTGTTTCACCTGCGCATCAACCTACGCTATGGGTGCACCATACTGCGTCACTATCTGGACATTGAGAAGGGTGACTTGTACCGGGCACTGGGGCGCTACAATGGCAGTCTGGGTCGCCCCGAATATCCCAACATGGTGCGCGCCGCCTGGCACAACCACTGGGCAGTCAATCGCGGCACCGCCAGCAACAATTATCCACCCGCCGGTTAAACCTCCCCAGTAACGCTTCACGTCCAGCGATTTAGCTCACCTTAAAGTTAGCGTGTAACCAGTAACATCCGCCCCTCCCTAAGCCCGCAAGGGGCTTCCCACGAAACATGTCGCGCAAGCGCTCGTGTTTCTGAATGAAAGGAAGGGGATTCCTACGGGTTCACGCGATGATTTGTGTGATACCTTCGGCGGGTTCCTGCTTCACCGAGTGGCCTGACTGCGCCAATTCTCCACAGACTAACAAGCGATATCCTCGCTCTGATGAAGCAACCAAGCATTCACTAGAGCGAGCAGAAAACGCTCGCAAAGTGCCTGCTTGTAATACATTGATCGCGCCGATCACATCGGCGTTATTCTCATAGCCACATTCCACACACTCAAACCTGGCTTGCGTCTGGCGATTATCCGCACATCCAGCAATGCTTCCAGGGCTTCGTCAATCAATACAGGCTCCTCATAAGGTCGTTTCGACATTAGCGCGTCGAACACATCGACCACCGTAAACAACCTTGCTACAAGTGGAATATCCACACCGCGCACGAGTGCGGGCGAAATAGCAAATGTACGGCCTAAAGCAAAGAGCAATGGTCGTTGTTTTGACAAGCCAGCCCCGACATCGGCATTTTCAGAATCCGACCCTCGCTCGCTCTTCAAGGTAGGCGCGCACTTTGAGAGCAACGACTTCGCCCAGTTTCTTGATAAGCATTTTCCAAACGCAAAGTACTCTCCAAACCAGACAGTTCAAGTAGTTTTTGAGGGTAAGCAATATGTGATACTGACCAAGCAGGTCAACGGTGGGGGCAAAGCAGCATACGAGATACTTGCAGTATTAGATCAATAGAGACGAACCGAGTCGGATTAGAAAACTTATAAGGACAAAGCAACGAGTTGGGGCTTTCCGCCGATGAGTTGTCTTTCTACGATGCACTGGAAACAAACGAATCGTCGGTGCGCGAATTGGGGGATTCGGTGTTGAAAGAAATCGCCCGACAGCTCACCAACTTCCCGCGCAACAATCTATCCGTGGATTGGTCTGTGCGTGAAACCGTGCGCGCCAAGATGAGAGCACAAATTAAACTGATTTTGAAACGCCATAAGTACCCGCCGGATTTGGAAGCAAAGGCAATTGATTTGGTATTGAAGCAAGCAGAGGCATTGTCGGAAGCATGGACCCCATGCGGATGGCCAGCACCATCAAATCTTTCATGATGAAACGGCACCACATCCCGCGCACGCTTCAACCATGTGGAATCCTGAATAATCTCGCCGCCAAATACAACAAACAACTTAATTTTTATTCATCATCGGCTGAATATGTTATTTCGCGCATCTTTGCGAATGCAAACAACACCGGAATCACCAGCAGCGTCAAGATTGCGGATGAAATCATGCCGCCGACCATCGGAGCCGCGATACGGCGCATCACTTCCGAACCGGTGCCGCTGCTCCAGAGGATAGGCAATAGTCCGGCCATGATCGCCACCACGGTCATCATCTTGGGACGTACCCGTTCTACGGCGCCGTGCATGATAGCTGTGTGCAGATCGACGGCGTTCGGTTTACGGCCTTCATCAGAACAACCTGACTGAACGTCCTGCCACGCCTGTTCCAAGTAGATCAACATCACCACCCCGGTTTCTGCTGCCACGCCCGCCAGTGCGATAAAGCCAACAGCCACAGCAACACTCAAGTTGTAATCAAGCAGCCACAGCAGCCACACGCCGCCGACCAGTGCGAAAGGGACGGACAGCATCACGACCAGTGACTCGGTGACGCGTTTAAAATTGAGATAAAGCAATAGAAAGATGATGAGCAGCGTGATCGGAATGACGATTTTCATTTTCGCGGCAGCACGTTCCATATATTCGAATTGCCCGCTCCATGTTGCGTAATAGCCCGGAGGGAATTTCACCTGTGCTGCAACCGCTTTGCGCGCATCTGCCACATAGGATCCAATGTCACGATCACGAATATCCACAAAAATGTAAGCGGAAAGTAGTGCATTTTCGGTGCGGATAGCAGGCGCACCTTTATTCAGACTGACACGTGCCAGCTGTCCGAGCGGAATCTGAGCACCCTCCATGGTTGGCACCAGCACTTCGTGAGCGATTTGTTCGGGATCACTGCGCAATTCGCGCGGGTAACGTACCGTCACGCCAAAACGTTCCCGCCCCTCAACCGTCGTCGTGACCATCTCACCACCCAAGGCAGTCGCAATCACTTCCTGTAAATCCCCGACGCCGATCCCGTAGCGCGCCAGTGCGATACGATCCGGTTCGATATCAAGGTAGAAGCCGCCTGTTAATCGTTCGGCAAAAGCACTGGTGGTACCCGGAACCTTCCTAACCACCGCTTCAATTTCCTTGGCGAGCCGCTCCATTTCATCCAGATTTTTACCAAACACCTTGATGCCTATCGGCGTGCGAATACCGGTTGCCAGCATATCGAGACGTGCCTTGATTGGCATCGTCCACGAATTTGCCACTCCGGGAAATTGCAGTGCTTTGTTCATCTCGCCGATCAGTTTGTCGATCGTCATTCCAGATCGCCACTCCTCCTGCGGCTTTAAGTTGATGACCGTCTCAAACATCTCCAATGGTGCAGGATCGGTTGCCGACTGCGCGCGCCCAGCCTTGCCATATACGGATGTTACTTCAGGAAATCTCTTGATAATCTTGTTCTGTGTCTGCAACAATTCCGCCGCCTTGGTCACCGACATGCCGGGCAAGGAGGCAGGCATAAATAACAACGTGCCCTCATTGAGCGTTGGCATGAACTCGCTACCCAATCGGCTAGCGGGATAGGCTGACAATATCAACACCAGTGCAGCAACGACGATGGTCATTTTCTTGTATTTCAGCACAGCAGTAATCAGCGGACGATAGGCCGTAATTAACAAACGGTTTAGCGGATTTTTCGCCTCTGGTTTGATGTTGCCACGTATGAACAGCAACATCAGCACAGGCACCAGTGTGAGCGAGAGTAAGGCTGCGCCCGCCATGGAAAAAGTCTTGGTGAAAGCCAGTGGAAAGAACATCCGTCCCTCTTGCGATTCCAGCGTGAATACCGGCAAGAACGATACCGTGATGATGAGCAGCGAAAAGAACAGTGCCGGTCCGACTTCCTTACACGCCGCAATCATCGCTTCTGTGCGCGATTCACCTTCTTTTACCCGCTCCAGATGCTTGTGCGCATTCTCGATCATCACAATCGCCGCATCCACCATCGCACCGATGGCTATCGCAATGCCGCCCAGACTCATGATGTTGGAGTTCAGTCCCAACACACGCATCGCAATGAAAGAAATTAAAACACCGACAGGCAGCATCACGATGGCAACCAACGCACTGCGTGCATGCATCAAGAACACCATACACACCAGCGCGACAATTAAACTTTCTTCCAGCAGTGTGCCTTTTAACGTTTCAATGGCGCGATGGATCAGATCGGAACGGTCATATACTGAAACAATCTTTACGCCTTCCGGCAAACCGGGAGCGATTTCAGCGATCTTTTCCTTGATGTTGTGGATGACTTCTAATGCGTTCTGCCCATAGCGCGCCATGACGATGCCTGATACGACTTCACCCTCGCCATTTAACTCAGTCAGTCCGCGCCGTTCATCCGGCCCCAGTTCGACACGGGCAATGTCGCGCAGCAGCACAGGGGTGCCTCGCTCGGCTTTAACGACCAGATTCTCGATGTCACTCTTGCCGCGCAGATAGCCACGCCCGCGCACCATATACTCGGTCTCGGCCATCTCCACCACGCGCCCGCCAACATCGCGGTTCGAGTCACGGATAATCTGTGACACTTTGCTCAAAGGAATACCATAAGCACGCAGTTTCACTGGGTCGACTGTCACCTGATATTGCTGTACAAAACCGCCGATAGAGGCGACTTCCGCAACACCATGTGCCTTGGTAAGCTGGTAGCGTAGATACCAGTCTTGCATGGTTCGTAGCTCGGCAAGGTTATGTTTTTCGCTCAACACTGCGTACTGATACACCCAACCCACCCCGGTTGCATCCGGGCCCAGCTGCGGTGCGACATTTTTAGGCAAACGTTCCGCAATGCTATTGAGATATTCCAGCACCCGCGAACGCGCCCAGTAGATGTCGGTGCCATCTTCGAAGATCACATACACGAACGATGCGCCGAAGAACGAAAAGCCACGCACCACTTTGGATTTCGGCACAGCCAGCATCGCCGTAGTGAGCGGGTAGGTAACCTGATCCTCGACCACCTGCGGAGCTTGTCCAGAATACTCAGTATAAACAATTACCTGCACATCGGATAAATCAGGCAGGGCGTCCAGCGGCGTTTTGAGCACTGCATAGATACCCGCCAGCGTGATGAACAACGTGGCGAGGATCACCAGAAAGCGGTTTCGAGCAGACCAGTCGATGATGGAATTTAGCATCTTAATGCCCCTCGTGTTGCTGCGGTGCGAGCGCTTGCAACTTGGTAATCACCCATTCATCGTGTTTTCGCTCGACGAGTTCGAAGGTGATCTTGCTACCTGGCTTGATACCCGTCACCAGTGAAGAATGAGTCAATGCGAAATCCATGGTCATGCCGGGCCAGCCCAAGGACTTAATCGGCTCATGGGTTATGCTCACAGAACCATCCTCATTGATTCCATTCAGGCTGCCTGCTGCCTGATGACCGATTGTTGCGGATTTTGGCTTAGCAGTATGCGCTGAGTGATCTTCTGCGAGGGGTGCCGATCCGCCATGTGCGGCATGAGCACTCAGGCCACCCAGCGCCGCTTTGAGGTTGCTTTCTGCATCGATCAGGAACAACGCGGAAGTGACCACCTGTTCGCCCTCTGCCAGCCCACCCAGTATCTCGACATAATCGTCGCTCCTACTGCCCAATTTAACCGTGCGCGGCGCGAAACGACCTGGTGCCAGTTTCACCAGTACCACCTGGCGCGTGCCGCTGTCTATCACCGCCGAGGTCGGCACCGTCAATACCTGAGTATTACTGCCTACGGGCAGCGTCACGTCCGCGAACATGGATGGTTTGAGCAAACCTTGCGGATTGGCAATCTCCACACGCACTTGTACGGTGCGAGTCGCAGCATTCAAGGTCGGATAGACAAAGGCGATTTTCCCCTCGAATGACTTATCCGGGTATGCCCCGATATTGACCTGAGCGATACTACCCGTCTTGACCTGCCCGATATCCTGCTCGGTGATGTCTGCCAGCACCCATATCGAAGACAAGTCGGCGATTTGATACAAAGTCTCTCCCGGCATAAAGCGCATGCCCTGCACAGCCTTCTTTTCCAGCACGATGCCCGACACCGGTGCGTAATAGGTCAGGTTGCGTCTGGATTTCCCCGTGGTTAATTGCTTTATTTCTCCTGGCGTAATATCCCAGTTTTTCAGGCGCGCCAGACTGGCCTCAGCCAGTTGCTTCATGCCCGCTTTGGTTTCTTCATCTGCATTTACAAGTTTTGCTTCGCCTTGTGCGGCAATCGAATATTCGCGCTGCGCCGACACCAGTTCCGGGCTATACACATCAAACAAAGCCTGTCCACGACCAACCGTCTCTCCAGTGCTGTTCACATACAGACGCTCCACCCAGCCCTCGAATTTCGGCGCGATGGTATAAGTACGGCGTTCGTCGACTTCAATACGTCCGGTGGCATGAATGGTTTTGTTTAAACTGCGCAACGTGGCCGCTTCGCTTTTCACACCGAGCTTTTGCACTTTTTCGACGCTGATACTGACGGCACCATCTTCTGGAGCTGCGTCACCATCATACACAGGCACATAATCCATTCCCATTGCATCTTTTTTAGGTACAGGCGAAGTGTCCGGCAGCCCCATCGGGTTGCGATAATAAAGAATTTTGCGCGCTACCTTCTCGGCTGTTGCAGGCGTACTCACCACGGATGAGCGTTTCCCCAAGCTATAACTGCCGGCAGAAACGATTGAAACGACGACAATAATTAACGCTGATAATATGATTTTTTTCATAACTCTTCTCCAATCAGGCGTTCTATTTCAGTCAGGCGCAATTGCGCTTCATACTGCGCTTTGATACTTTGTTGACGTGCTTTCAGTATTTGCCGCTGCGCATCCAGCAGCGTGGCAAAATCAAGTTTGCCAGTTTCATACCCACTCAGCGCAGATTGAAAACTCAGCTCAGCTTGAGGCAGAAAACGCGTCGCGATGAGTGTCCCGGTACGCTGTGCGGTCTCAAGACCGGATACACTTTCTGATAATTCCGACAACATCTGATTGAGCAGAGAAGCCTGACGCGCAGCAGATGCGGCCACTTTCGCTTCCGCTTCATGCTCTTGCGAACGGCGTGATTCCTGCTGCAACGGAATATTGAATTCAACCATCAGATCCCAGCTTTTGACCGTGCCACCGCTCTGCGTCGGCGCGATGCCGAAGGTAAATCCGGGATAACGATTTTTATAAGTCAGATCTCGACTCATCGAAGCTTCATTGACACTTGCATCAGCCACCTGCAACTGTGGATTGTGTGCGCGCAGCTTGTCTTCCAGCGAGGTGAATCGTGCCGAGGCGGGTATCGGACGCAATTGCAGCGGTTCCGCCAAAGAGGCATTAGCAGGACGCGACAGCAGATTGTTCAATCTTGCATGCACGTGATGCTGCTCATTTTCCAATTCAATCAGCGTACTCTGTAAATCTGTCTGTTCGATTTGTGCGCGTATTACTTCCTGTTGTGTAGCCAAGCCATTTGCATAGCGAGTTTGCGCGATCTTTTCCAGACTCCTCATCAAATCAAACGTTGCACGGGTCAGCCTGATACTGTCCGACAGGTAGTAATCCATCGCATAGGCAGTTTTAATTTTGCCGCTCAAATCCGCCCATGTAACGGCAGCTTGCCCGCGAACTCCGGCAACTTGTGCTTGGGCTATTCCGCTCTGCAAATCAAGCTTACCGAGCCAGGGAACACTTTGCATCAGCAAATAACGCGTACCGCCTACCTGCGATGGCAACAAACTCGGCGGTTTGTTCGTGCCTTGATTGGTGATGTCCATCAACTCAGTACGCAGCACAGGGTCTGGCAATGAACCGGCGGGTTGCTCGCGCAGCGAGGCTGCATCAGCTTCATATCGAATCGCAGCAAGCTCATGATTGTGCTCGCGTGCATAATTCAACAAACCCTGTATGTCCGCACCTAAAGGCAGCTCTGTAGCCCTTGCCGCAAAGCTTGAGAAGCAGCCAAACAGCAACATTGAAATCAAATTTTTCATATTATTCCTCGCGGACGCGCAATGAGTTGCTCTTCAAAGTGGAATCCGTCTTCGTTATTGCACCAGTGAGAGTGATCAGCAAACCACGAACTCTTGGTATTAACAAAATGCGTGAGTGCGCCGAACCGGTAAAACAAGGGCGAACACAGACGCTTTACGATTAAGGACGAGCTAAAGTCAGATCAATTTACGAAACTGGTAGACGGAGTCGTCCTGTAGAGCACTAGGCGAGAGGTGGAGGAACGACAGGTGTAGAGGTGATGGAATGATACGAGAATAAATAGGGCGTGACCGAAATGGCCGATTGCAGAACTTCCATGTCCTTGATTGTCTGCACACCCAAATAGCCGCTGCCAGCAAAATGGCATACACCACAAGCGGTGCAGGATGTTCCATGCTGATCCTGAGCAGAAAATTGGTCATGCGACATGGCGTGTTGGTCTTCATCCATATCCTGCATTGCCTCCATGCCAGCCTCATGGCAGGAGCCATTCTGCATCTGCATGGACACGCTAGCCGCCAGCACCGCGCCACTAAATAGTGGCAGCCAGATAGCTAACAGTACAGCGATAAATTTTCTGACGGAATTAGACATGAGCTCAGTTTTTCAGATACATAAACTAATGTCAAGGTAATAGCATGAAAAATAGAAAGTTCATTCCAAGTGAGGATTCATCTTGCACAATACACCGGGCGGGTTAAAACAGCACTTTCAAGTCGGGCACTGTCGCTTAAGACTGCGTCACAACCGCTCTGTCAGGCTCGTTTTACAACGAAAATCATTGATTGAGCCCCGCTCACGTCCCATCCGCTCAGGAAATACGTAGCCAGCCAATTAAAGCACCGTGTGGAATAGCGAGTAAGCGCCACTTCGACAAGCGGCTCGCATCCACCGTCATCAAAAATAGTGGCTATTTCCCCTGCTTGCTCTTGATATAGCTTTCTATCATTTCCCGCGTGACTTCGCCGGCCTGATAGCTGACCTTTTCGCCGTTCGGGTTATACAGATAGCTGGTGGGCAGCACTTCAAGATCGCCGATCTGTGCCAGAATCTTACTGTTACCCAGCACGATGGGATAACTCAAACCGTGCTTCTTAACGAAGTTGCTCACCACCTTGGCTGAGGCGTATTCCATCGCAATGCCGATCACCGCCAGATCCTTGTCCTTATGCGCCTTATGCAGCGCATCCAATTCAGGCAGCTCGTTCAAACAGGGCGGACACCAGGTTGCCCAGAAATTGACCAGCACCCACTTGCCGCGATAATCGGACAACCGCTGTGTCTTGCCCTGCATGTCCTGCAAGACAAAATCCGCCGCCGGCGAGTACAGCGGCAGACACAACATCAAACCGATGCAGAACCGGCGCAACCAGGCGTTAATGCCCATGTTTTTCAGGCGCATCTGACGCGACTTCGGCGTGTGCCATGCCGTGTTCAGCCGCGTGGCTGAAATACAGCGCTAGCGCGATCAGCGCAATGCTCGCACCCAGATAAACCAGATCCAGCGGAGTTTCCAGCTTCATGTGCAACGCCTCTTCAAACAGCGTGACGATCATGATCATCAGAATCACCTTGGCCAATCGGCCTTTGAGGTCATCCAGATTGTTGATCACCAGTATCTTGCTGGACGCCTTGCTGCCGTGCGCCTGATCAATGTCGCTGATGAACAATTCATATAATCCCAGAGAGAAGATCAGCATCACCGTTGCCAGCAGATAGCCGTCCACCACTTCGACGATGTGCGACACCGTGCTGTCGTGCAGGGCTTTACGTGCCTCATCCGTCAAACTGGCATCGGCATAGTGCAACGCATGCTGGAACAGAAAATACACATCCACCGTTGCCATGTAAAAAATCACGAAGCCCGCGATCAAGCTGCCGATGACGGCAAACAGAATCACAAAACGGCTATTCCACAGCGAACCTTCGAAGAATCCTTCAAGAAATTTCATTTTTTCAGTTTACATTCAGTTAGAAACGAGGCGTATTAGAGCGCAAATAGACGTCCACGGCAAGCACTCCGGCCCCCAATGACACATCAGATGCACCTTAACCTCGGCCTGTTTAGCTAGATATTACGGCATATTGACCCCTTTTTCTGATACTGGAACACTGCACACCGGCAAACTGATCGCCAGAGAGGAAAGTCGCTATGTACCTCAGTCCAGACCGCAATAAATGCAGCAGCATGCTGATCGCGCTATGCGTTCCGCTGATGGCGTGCAGCCACCTCCCCAAGTCGCTTCCACCCTCAGATCAGCACATTGCGCTGCCGCCCGCCCCCGCACCCGGTGTCATCCCGCCCTTGTCGGATGCCGCACCGCTACCGCCGCCACCCCATAAAGCCAAGCCTGCAGAACGTTACAGCGTCGTGGTCAATGGCGTGCTGGCGCAGGAAATCCTGTTTGCGCTGGCCCGGGACGCAAAACTCAACATCGAAATTCACCCCAATATCACAGGAACGGTGACGATGAATCTCATCGAGCGCACCCTGCCGGAAATCCTCGACGCCATCGCGCGGCAGGTGGATATGCGTTATGAACTCAAAGGCAGCAACCTCGCCATCATGCCTGACAGCCCGTTCCTGAAAAATTACCCGGTCGAATATCCCAACGTGGCGCGCAATGCCAAAAACAGTATCAACATGTCGACCAGCATAGCGGTGATCGGCAAAGGACAAGGCGCGGGCGGAGGGGGCAGCAACGGCTCCAGCTCCGCCATCGACAATATTTCCAACAATGAATTTTGGGAAACGCTCACCGAAAACATCAAGGACTTGTTGAGAGAAACCGACAAGAAGCTGCCTGAAGGGTCAACCGAAACCGTCACTGAACAAAGCAATCAGCAGCAGATCACCCCGCAGACGGGTACAACCGCAACGGATGCAACCGGCAAGAAAAGCGCCATCGCCACACTGCCCGCCCAGATTCAGAGTCAGAACACCAGTCGTGCCCGCCGCGTGACTTATCGCGAAGCGGCCTATGTGATTGCCAACGCGGAAGCCGGCATCATCAGCGTGCGCGCCACTTCGCGCCAACATGCCAGCGTGCGCGAATTCATAGACAAGGTGATGAACAACGCAAGGCGCCAGGTGCTGATTGAAGCCACCATCGTCGAGGTTTCCCTGTCCAACCAATACCAGCAGGGCATAGACTGGGCGCTGCTGCGCACGCTGGGGCTAAGCCTGCAACAAATCTCACCCGCTGCAGCGACAGCCGCGATGGGCACCATCAGCTACACCAACAACGGCGCAGCCCGGGGCATGTTCGATTTGCGCGGTTCGATCAAGCTGCTGGAAACCTTCGGCAAACTGCATGTACTGTCCAGCCCCAAGCTATCGGTGCTCAACAACCAGACCAGCCTGCTCAAAGTGGTCGATGAATCGGTCTATTTCACCATCGACGTTACCGCAGGCACCTATAACCAGACCACCGGCATGCTGATCACCGCGCCGACTTACACCACCACCGTACACACCGTTCCTGTAGGTTTCATGATGTATGTCACGCCGCAGATCGGCGCCGATGCAGAAGTCACCCTCAATCTCAGACCCACCATCACGCGCATCTTAAGCTATGCGAACGACCCGAATCCCGCCCTGGCGCAATACAACATCGTCAACCGCATTCCGCAAATTCAGACACGCGAAATGGAATCCATCCTGCGGGTACGCAACGGCGACATCGCCGTACTGGGCGGCCTGATGCAAGACACGCGCAACGGCAGCACCAGCCAGATACCGGACCTGGGCAGTGCACCGGGGCTAGGTGAACTGTTCAAGGCACGCAACGACACCAACGGAAAATCGGAGCTGGTGATTTTTATGCGCCCTGTCATCCTCAATCAGGAAAGCCAGTACGACATCGTTCGCCAATTCAAAGATCCTGCTGCCACGCCGGAATGGCAAAAGGCCACGACTCAAGCCGAGGTGCAACCATGAGCCTGCTGCTCGATGCCTTAAAACACGCTCAAAACAGTCAGCCTGCTACCGCAAATGGCCAGCCTGCACCGAAAAAATCTCATCTGATTACTTATCTGGTGGCCGGGCTGATTCTGCTGTGCGCGGAAGCCGCATGGTATTTTTATCAAAGTTACAAATATAATCATGAGATTACCAGATACACTATCCAGCAGAAACAGGCAGCTTCCGCCGTGTCGCCAGCGCCCGCGTCTGCCGCATCGCAACCGCTCGCGGCGTCCTCGATTGCGGAAATTGCGACAGCTTTGCCAGCAACGGCCAGCGGCACGGGCGAGTCGATCAAAAAAACATGGACGCGCCCTCTTGCGGCCAAACCGGCAGCGAAGAAACGTAAAACCGCAAAAAAATCACTCCGCTTGCCGCCCGCAACGGATGCGCTCAATGAGGCTTATCTGGCGCTGTCCGAAGGCCGGCTGGATCAGGCAGAACAACATTATTTGGAGATCCTGTCGCAACAGCCACGGGAAAAAAATGCGCTGCTGGGGATGGCGATCATCGCGCACCGTCAACTGCAAACGGAACGCGCCGCCGATTATTACCGCCAGGTTCTGCGTGAGGAGATGGGCAATGCCGCCGCTGCAGCCGGTCTGGTGAGCCTGTCCGCGCAGGCAGACCCGGTCGCAGCAGAAAGCCAGCTCAGGGAACTGATCGACTTCAAACCCGGCGCCGCCGAATTCCATTACGCGCTGGGCAACGTACTGGCACGTCAGGAGCGCATAGGGGAGGCGCAGCAGTCCTACTTTCGCGCCTACAGCCTGGCACCGCGCAACACACTTTACGCCTACAACCTTGCCGTCGCCCTTGATCGCTTGCACCAGCCCGCTGCGGCTCTTCCCTACTACGAAAAAGCGGCTCAACTTTCACGAAGCAGTGATACGGCGTTCAACCGTGAGGCTGTTGAACGCCGGATAGCAGAACTGAAAAGCAGCCCGTAGCCAGTGGAAAGTTGGATTTTCAACATAACATGATGATTTTTAAAATATTCCGTCAACAACCATGAATACGCCCAATATACAGACGGCTCATCAGCGCATCGGCGAGGTGCTGATTGCGCGCGGTCAAATCAATGACGATCAGTTGCGTATCGCCTTACAGCGGCAAAAAAACGACCACAAACCTCTGGGGGAGGAGTTGCTGGATTTACACTTTATCGGTGATCAGACGATGCGCGAGGCGATCTCGGAGGCGGCTGGCTACAAGGCCATAGATCTGAACGGTTTCGTGGCGAACGCCGCCACTCTGGCCATCATCCCGAAAGTCATCGCCCTCAAACACATCCTGTTCCCGGTCAGCCTCGATCAAAGCGCCGGCCACCTCGAAATCGCCGCCGCCAATCCAGACGACATCCTGGCGCGCGATGCCATCGCACCGCTGCTGAACCGCGCCGGGCAGGACAAGCGCATCATTCCCTGCTGGCGCATTGCCCCCAGCGCGGAAGTGCTCGCCGCCATCGATAAGTTTTATGACCATGAACTCTCTATCGAAGGCATTCTGTTTGAACTGGAAGGCGGAGAACTCGACCTCAACGCGCTGACCCAGGCAGGGGCATCCTACAGCCATCCTATCGTCAGGCTGACCGACGCGCTGATCGCGGATGCCGTCAGTCGCGGCGCATCGGACATCCACTTTGAACCGGAAGAACAGTTTCTGCGTATCCGCTACCGTATCGACGGCGTGTTGCGTCCGGTACGTTCGCTGGCAAAATCCAACTGGATGGCGATTCTGGTTCGTCTGAAAGTCATCTCGGGGATGAACATCGCAGAGACCCGCGCCCCGCAGGACGGACGCATCTCACTCTCCCTGTTCGGTCGCCAGATCGACTTTCGCGCCGCATCCCACCCCACCATACACGGAGAAAATTTTGTGTTGCGCATCTTAGATCGCAAGCTCGGACTGGTCAGTCTGGACAAACTCGGCATGACAGACAACCAGCTGACGCTGTTAAAACGCATGCTGGAGCGCCCGGAAGGAATACTGCTGGCCACCGGACCTACCGGTTCGGGCAAGACCACCACACTGTACTCCATTCTCAATCACCTCAACAACGACGGCGTCAACATCATGACTCTGGAGGATCCGGTGGAATATCCGCTGCCGCTGACCCGTCAAACCTCGATTTCAGAGACCGTCAAACTGGATTTTTCCAACGGCATACGTTCCTTGATGCGCCAGGATCCGGACATCATTCTGGTCGGCGAAATCCGCGATCACGACACCGCCGAGATGGCCTTGCGCGCTGCGATGACCGGGCATCAGGTATTCTCGACGCTGCACACCAATTCAGCCTTAGGCGCCATCTCGCGTCTGCACGATCTGGGTATCGTCGATGACATCTTCGCGGCCAACCTGATCGGCATCATCGCCCAGCGACTGGTGCGCAAACTCTGCCCGCTGTGCAAAACCAGCTATACGCCGGATGCGACCGAGTGCCGGCTGATGGGCGTTAATCAAACCATGCCCCCCACCTTATACCGGCCGGTCGGCTGTACGGAGTGCGAACAGCAAGGCTACAAGGGGCGACTGGCCATCATGGAAATTCTGCGCTTCGATCACGGCCTGATCGAACTGGTTTCGCGTCGCGCAGGGATCAAGGCAATCACCGACTACGTCATGGCACACCAGTTTACCCCCCTGATCGAAGACGGCATACGGCGCGTGAAGGAAGGATGGACCTCGCTGAGCGAAGTTCGCCGCGTCGTCGACTTCAGTGAACGGATGGCAGAATAATGACGCTCTATCGCTACCGCGCCACCGATGCGTCGGGCCGCATTACCCGAGGGGAGTGCGACGCGCTCAACGATTTCGAGATTGAGGCTCAGCTGAAGAAAAACGGCCTGCAACTGATCGAGACCCGACCTTTAAAAGCCAAGAAACACGTAATTCACCGCCTGTCACGACGCGACCTGATCAATTTTTTATTTCAACTGGAAATGCTGTTTCGCGCCGGAGTTCCCATACTCTCCATCCTGTCTGATCTGCGGGATACCGCCGATACGGCGCAGATTAAAAATCTGTGCGCCAACCTGCACGAGAAAATCGACTCCGGCTCGGCTATTTCCGAAGCCCTTGCCGCCAATCCCGGCATACTCCCCGACCTGGTTATCAATCTGGTACGCGCAGGAGAGGCGACCGGTCAACTGCCTTATGTCTTACAGGAAATCGTCAACTCGCTGAAATGGCAGGACGAACTCGCCTCAAAAACCAAACAACTGCTGATGTACCCGGCCTTCGTCACGGTAGTGGTAGGCTCGGTAGTGGTGTTTCTGATGACCTACCTCGTGCCGCAAATTGTCGGCTTTGTCGCCAATATGGGTGGCGTCCTGCCCTGGCACACCAAACTGCTGATCTGGTTTTCGGCCGCATTTGTCAAATACTGGTGGATTATCCTGCCCGCCCCGCCAGTCATCGCCATTCTGTTGATTTTATTTTCAAAAATAAACTACCGATTCCGGCGCATGATGCATGCCGCACAACTGCACATCCCCTACATCGGCCCCATCATCAAAAAAATCATCCTGGCCCGTATCAGCGACACGCTGGGACTGACCTATAGAACCGGCATTCCGGTGCTGGACGGCCTGCAGTACTGCCGCAACGTCACCGACAATACGGTGGTTAGGGAAGCCGTCGAAAATGCCCGCACCGATATCGCCAATGGCGCGACTATCAGCAGGGGCTTTTCCGGACAGCAGCTATTTCCCTCGCTGGTCATACGCATGATCAAGGTCGGCGAGGAAACCGGTGATCTGGCCGGCTCTTTGAAAAACATCTCCTATTTTTACAACCGTGACATCAACGATTCCATCAGTCGCGTGCAGGCGCTGATTGAGCCCACCCTGACCATCATACTCGGCGTGCTGTTAGGCTGGATCATGATGGCGGTGTTAGGCCCCATCTACGACACGGTTTCCAGGCTGAAACTGACATGAAGGCGGTACTGTTCATTCACTCTTCAGGCACCCAATATTTCCGCCGTATCCATGGACTGTGGCAGGCGGCGGCGCAAGCTGAACACGGCGACAGGCTCTGGGTGATCGTCAACCTGCCCGACGAAACCCTCGAAACCATCGAGGTGCCCCTTTTATTCGGTCGCGATCGCCGCAATTTTCTGGCGCGACGTCTGGCGGCCAGCTTCCCTCACACTCACTATCATACGGCAACCTTTCTTTCCGGCGGACGGATCAAGCCTGGCGTCGCCGTTCTGACCGGGCTGAGTTCAGCCGATACGGTCAGCAACCATATCGAAAAACAACACGCGCCCGTCACCGGCGTCTGGGGACTGGCCATGTTGCTGACTCTGATGCTAAAGGAACGGCATATCAGCGACATCCTGCTGGTCATGCCCGATGCGCATTTTTTACGCATTCTGGTCATCAAACAGGGCCGCCCTGTCCTCACGCGCTGCGTGCGCCACGACGAAGAGGAAGACGACAAAGGGGTAGGCGAAATTCTGCGCACCCGCCAGCATCTGGAAAACCGTCACATCTTCGAACACGAACAGATGCCATCCGTGCTCTATCTGGGCGATACCAGGCAGATATCCGCGCCGCTAACGGCAGCCGGACTCACGGTCATGCCCCTACCCGAGCCCCTTTCTCCCAGAGGGGAAGCCGCCTACTTGCACGCTCTGTTTGAGTACGTTTCGACCTCGCCCGCCGGACAATTAGCCCCGCTGCAATTGCGCGTCAGCCACCTCACGGAGAACGTCCGCCGCACCGCCTATGCCGGCATCATGACCTGCCTGCTGGCGGCGATCTTGTTCGGACAGGAGGATTTTCGTGCACTGCTGAGCTTACACAGGCGAGGACAGATCCTGAACAACGAACTGCAACAGGCGTTAAGTGAACGCGCGCAGCTGACCGGTCGCATCAGCGCATCCGGCCTCGATCCGGCGCGGGTGCGTCAGGCGGCAACCTTTGCCGCACTGGAAATCGATGCCGCCCCCACCCCGGAATCCATCCTGCAACTGGCCGCATCCGCGATTGCCGAGTTACCCCAGGTACGCATCAAAAATTTGACTTACCGTTTCCCGAAACAGGGCGATCGCTACTGTCAGGGGCGCACCGTGATTGACCTGCCGCTGGTCAACCAGAAAATTGAGCTGGAGATACCGCCGGGCAGCAAGCCGCGTGACGCAGACAACGCGGCAGCCGTGCCGAACCGCTATGCCGAATTGCAATTTTCGATTCTGCTGACTGAGAACCTGACAACGGAGGCCGAAGTTCGCAAACGCATCTCCGCCGTACTCAAGGCCACGGAAGGCATCCAGTTGATGGAAGATCCCGACGCCTTCTCGCTGATCAACACCCTCAGAGGCGGGTTCGGCATGGACGCCCCGCGCAGCGAGAACCTCTGGTGCATGAGTGTCCTCTGGAAAGCTGTGCCACTCAAGGATTTGCCATGAACGATTACCGTATCGTCCTGAAGCCGGCCAAACTGGCGCTGATACTGCTGGTGATAGCCATGGCGCTGGCGCTGGCCGCCGTGACGGGCCAATCCCGCTATCGCGCAGTAAAAGAGCAGGCGCTTATCCAGACGGAACAACAACTGGCCGCCACGCGCGACAACATCAAAGTGCTCACCTACGATCTGGACAGCATCAACAAGCTGACTCAAAAATACCAGCAGCTTGTCCGCCGGGGTTTCATCGGCGAACCAGACCGGGATGGCTGGGTGCAGCGCCTTGAAACCCTCTACCGCGACCTGAACCTGCCGCCCAACTTGCGCTATACCTTATCCTCCCCGCAACTGATCCGCCCCTCGTCTGCTACAGATGCATTAGCCTATCAAAACAATGTACTGCATCACAACTTAAACGCGGAGCTATCCGCCATCCACGAAGGCGAATTTCTTGATTTCATGGAAAAACTAGGCAAAGAGTGGCGAGTGCCGTATCGGGTTGAGACTTGTCAGATGGCGCGCGAAGCGGCGGGAGAACCGATCAACGGCTTACAAATCAAATGCACCCTGCAAATCTATTCGCTGCCGGGGAAATAACGGGAAGTGGGAAGTGGGAAGTGGGAAGTGGGAAGTGGGAAGTGGGGCGATTATGAAAAAATCATTATTAATCAATACATTATTGTTTATCAGCACGGCACACGCCCACCCTGTCGGCACAGTGTTTTATTCTCCTGCAGAACGGGCTGCACTGGTCGCTGCTCGCAGCGGAATTGCGCAAAGCGCCGTTTATACTTTATCCGGCATCACCGAACGCAATGCAGGCAAAAGTGTGGCCTGGATCAATGGTCGCGCCGTCACACAGGTACCGCAGGATGCGGCCATCCCTACCCTGATTATCAAACGTGACCATGTGCTGATCGAAAACAAAACCATCAAAGTGGGCGAGACGCTAGACATCATTTCCGGCCAGCGCGTATTGCGGCTGCCTGAAAACGCCGTGCAGGTAAAACCTTGAAGTTCACATCAAAACAGAAAGGCCTCGCCCTGCTGGTTTTTGTCACCCTCATGGCAACAGCTGCGGCCACCGTGACGGTCAAGGCGCTCAATCGCAGCAGCCAGAACACCCAGATCGCCCGCGACAAAATCACAGCGGCGGCACTGGCACAAGCAAAGGAGGCACTGATAGGCTACGCCATTACTTATGGCGACAAACATCAAGGCGAAGTGCATGGCTATTTGCCTTGCCCGGATATTGACGGCAGGGATCTATCCAACAATCCTGCTGAAGGCGTTTCCGATTTATCCTGCGGCAATCAGAATGTCAGCGTTATCGGCAGACTGCCTTGGAAAACCCTTGATCTCACGCCGCTGCGCGGCGGTGACAACGAGTGCCTTTGGTACGCAGTGTCAGGAACATATAAATACAATCCCAAAACCGGCCTGATGAACTGGGATAGCAACGGACAACTACAGGTTTATGCGTCCGATGGAAGCACGTTGCTCACCCCCGCTGACAACCAGGCGGTAGCCGTCATCTTCGCACCCGGCACTACCGCAGCCGGTCAGGATCGCTCAACCACAACGGCATCGCTATGTGGCGGAAATTACACGGCGAGCAACTATCTTGATGCCGTCGGCACATTCAACAACTCAACCGTATCTGCACACACGGGCGCAAACAGTGCGTTCCGAATAGGGGATCATGCATCACCGTCAGGTGACAAACTGATTTTTATCTCCAAACAGGAGATCTGGAGTGCGATGCAAAAACGCAATAATTTTCTCGCCACACTGGACAATTTAGCGCTAAAAACGGCGGAATGCATCGCTGCTTTTGGTTTTCATAACAACACTTCATCAAATAAAAGCCTGCCGTGGCCTGCGCTGCTCTCGCCATCAAACAGCAACGACTATTCGATCAACAGCAACTACAACGATATTGCTGATACGTACTCAGGCCGAGTGCCATACAGGGTCAATACCTCACGTTCCGCAAGCACTACCGGCAACACGATTCCCTATCCCTATTATCTGCTGCAAGCCGACGGTACCAATTGCCCTGTCGGCTGGACCAATATTTACCCCTGGTGGAATAACTGGAAAGATCACCTGTTCTACGCCATCAGCCAGAAGTTCAAGCCAGACAACGGCCCAACCAGCTCCTGTGACAACGAACATTGCGTCCAGGTAAACAGTACCGGAAATTACGCAGCCATCGTTGCATTTGCCAATCAAAAACTCTCGGATCAAACCCGTGCAAGCAGCGTTACTGATTCTCAACGCGGCGTCGCATCGAATTATCTGGAAGGCAGAAATGCCAGCAATATTGCAAACAGTCATTCCGATGGCAACGAAAACTACCAAACGGGTGCAACCAGCAGCGCATTCAACGACATAATTTATTGCATCAAGGAAGACCTCTCCGTAGTCCGGGGAAATGCTGCGGGTTGCCCTTAGCCGACGAAATAAAAAATGAAAACTCACACTCTGAAGGGCTTTACCCTCGTCGAAATGGCCATTGTGCTGTCCATCATCGCGCTGATATTAGGCACCGGACTTACTCTGCTTTCCGCCCAACACGACCAGCGACGAATTGAGGATACCAACTCGTTGCTCAGCAGCGCGAATGAGGTGCTGATAGGCTACGCGTTATCGCATACCGCAACCGACGGTCGCCCATATTTACCATGCCCTGACAAAATGACCACCGCAGGCGCGGGTACGGCCAACGATGGCGTAGAAGATCGCACAACCATCCCTGGCCCTTGCGTTGTTCAGGAAGGCAACCTTCCTTGGGTTACGCTCGGGCTGGCTCCCCAAACTGACGCCTGGTCCAACCGCCTGCGCTATCGGGTCACTGACGCGGGAGCCAATCATTTTTCCAACAGTTCGACAGGAATGCAACTGACCTTCGCTGCTGACATCAACGTTCTTGATGCTGCGACAGGAAATTCAGTCGTGACCGGCGTACCAGCCCTGGTTCTTTCACACGGCAAGAATGGTCTGGGCGCCATCAACGCCACGGGCGGCGGCAATCCGGTTGCGACCAGCGCCGACGAACAGGCAAACACCGATATGACAGTCAACTTTGTCAGTCACGCTCCGGCACCGGCAGAATCCGGGTATTTTGACGATCAGGTCACTTGGCTCTCGCCCAACATCCTGTTCAACCGCATGGTTCAGGCGGGGAGACTGCCATGAACGGGAAACGCGCATTTCACGACACGCTGGCATCAGTAATCCCAGCGCTGCTGATCGTCGAGGATGACAAAGCGCTTTCCAGCTATCTGGCCGGCGTGATGAACGATGAGGGATATCGCGTGGTTTGTGCTGAATCCCGTCAGGAGGCGCTGAAAATCCGTCCGCAACCCCTGCTGGCGCTGGTGGATTTAGGGCTGCCACCCGCCGAAAATCGCATCAGCGAAGGCTTGTTTTTGATTGATGCGCTGCTGGCCAATGCCCCACACAGCAAGATCATCGTCATATCCGGGCAGGACGAGGAATCCGCCGCCTTCGAGGCGGTGCGCCGGGGCGCGTTCGACTTCCTGAGCAAGCCCGCATCAATGGCCGACATCAAAACTGCGATCAAGCGCGCCAGCCTGTTTCTGCACCATGAAGAGCACCTGTCCGAAGCCGGAGAAGCACGCCTGCACATCACCGTCAGATTCGCCGATGGCCCTAAGGAAACCGGCGATGCCGTAGAGGAACAAATGGTGCGCGGCACGCTGGCCGACACCCGGGGCAATGTCACCGAAGCTGCAAAACGCCTGGGACTGGTGCGCGAACACATGTATTACTACATGAAAAAATACGGCATCCAGCTCAACCGCACATAATCGTGGCCTCTAATCTGGCGCTTATCTTTCTCGTCTCCGGGCTGGCTCTACTGGCGGCAGCAGCCTATCTTACACGCAGGGTGATGACACACCGCGCCTTGCTGGGCAAGCTGCTCAAACTGGCAAAAGACGCTATCGACCCGCTGCAGCTGCCGGCTGCGGCCTGGCCCATCCTCCGCGAAGGCGGCATAAACCGTCTCAATTATTCCGGCTGGTGGTTTGGTCAAGCTGTGCTGGATAATTTTGGTTTAAACGAAAGTTCCTCACATCCGTTTTCTTTTAAAGTCATCGCCGAGGGCGATATTAACCTTCATTTCCGGCTTTATAGCGGTGCGAAGCACGGCGAGTCTCGCCTGTTCACCGAGAACATGTCCGGAGTATTGCGTCTGCTGCTGGAAACGGCAGTACACCGCAAAATGGAAGCATTATCTGCTGCACTGTCTGAACAAGCCCGGCTCAGCCTCTACATGCAGCATGATTTGCGTAATCTCGCACAATGGGTCACCTGGCTGTCCGCCGATCTGGGCGCAGAATCGAATGATGCAGACCTGCTCGCCGTTGCGAAGCGTTTGCAATCCTGCGCACCTCATGCCGCAACACGCGCCAGACGCATCCTTGACGCCACCTGCAAGTCAGACTTACCGAAAACCATTGAGACATTCCGACTAAGCGAGGTCATCCGCGAGGCGGCTGAACACGCCGGATTACCGGTCACTATCGATTTCGATGCGCAGATAAGAATGCGCCGTGACTTGCTAGATCGCACGCTGGACAATCTATTTAGCAATATCAGCAAGCCGCTGCGCGAAAATCCGGAACTGATGGTTGCCGTCAGCATTAGCCGGCGTACCGATAACGTGATGATTATAATAAATATTCCTTTTATTAAGGATGGAATAAAGACAGAAATGCTGTTTGAACCCTTCAACAGCGGTCGCCCCGGCGGGTTAGGACTGGGACTGTATCAGGCACGCAAAAGCATGATCGAAGCAGGCGGTGATCTGGCGGCCACAATCTGTGGCCGCAACATCTGTTTCAGCCTGTCGCTGCCCGCAACACCCGATACCACACCCGCGTAAAACTTTTTTACTTCTCTCCCTGCACTGCGCCACGTAAATTCAAATCCGTAAGACTTGCACTTCAAATCGCACTACTTTCTCAACCGGAGTTTAACAGGAACCAAAAAACACTCTTTATAATCAATAATCTAGCGCGTACTAGTTTTTTGAAGCGCGTTTTGCTCGTTATTTGCTCGTTTTTTACTTTTAGCCGGGCTGTTTTTTTGTGCCTCCTGGTGCTGAATCGAGTTTCAGCGCTTTATAGA
>Ga0208863_1000190_pt1 | contig 75248 bp, 72 predicted proteins | sample RifOxyD3_FD_184040 | JGI IMG/M metagenome (GOLD analysis project Ga0208863, IMG submission 184040) | Soil microbial communities from Rifle, Colorado - Rifle Oxygen_injection D3 (SPAdes) | ecosystem: Environmental > Terrestrial > Deep subsurface > Rock core/Sediment | place: Rifle, Colorado... | reverse complement strand
TTCACCGGCCAGTTGCGCCGCCGCCAAGCGCTGATTTTGCAGTGCCTTTTCCGCGTTATTGCGTTGCCGGCCGGTTTCAATAAAGACGCTGGCAAGCAAGCTGGCAAAAATGCAAAAGAGCGCAATAAACAGGCTGGCGGCATCGAACAGCAGTCCGAATTTGATAAACAGGAGGAGTCCGCTGCCGAACAAGCTAATAAATAGCAGGAGGGCGATCAGTGCCGCCATTTTAGGTGCGATGCCGTGCTGACGTTCTTGCTGGCGCCGGTCAGTCGCGATGCTCGTCTGGCGCATGTCGGAAATCAGATGGGTGAGCAGCAGTCCGATAGCGATCAGCGTGCATAACTCCAGCCACGGCATCCACCACGGACGGGTTAAAAAATGACCGTCTTCGATACTTTCCAAGAGTTGCGCATGAATTTCAACGCCGTGTCGCAAGTCGCCCAGCGGGGTGGATATAAAGTCCTGCAAACCCAGTCCTGTCAGACCGATCAGCACCATCTTGTCTTTTAGTCGATCCGGTGAAATTTCTCCTTTGAGTAAGCTGAGTGCCGAGATGAAGCGCTGTTCTGAAAAACGGCTGTAGTGTATCCAGACCTCGCCATTGCTCTGCAAGGGAATACGCTGTGCGCCGATCTGTACCGAATTGACGCCATGTCGATTGACCTCAACCTGAATGTGAGGAATGTTGTGCGCGATGCGCAGTATTTCCAGTGTCAGCCCCGGCGTGATGGTGTTATTCAGGTTGGAGAGCATGGTCGCTCGTCGCACGATGCCGTTTTCAGGGTCGCCGGATAACAATCCCTGACCTTTTGCTGAGGCTTGAAATTCCGGCAGACTGGCAAGCACATAGGGGTAAGTGTTCAGTTGCGGCATGTCACCCGGCACCTCAACGGGCGTGCTGCGCAGTCCGTCATGGGTGGTGGAGGTCTTGAATTTGAAACCGGCAGCGCCCAGCACGCTGGGTGAATGTGCCAGACTGGTGGCCAGTTGATGGTCGTTCGAGTGAGCCGCAGACAGAATTTGACGGACTTCAGCCGGCAAGTCAGGGCGCGATTCGGCAACGGCGCCGGGCGAGGTCCGGTCGGCTTCAGGCAGGATCAGGTCCAGTCCGATGGCGGCGGGTTTGGATGCGGCGATGGCGTCGATGAGCACGGCCAGTTCGTTTCTCGGCCAGGGCCATTGCCCCATGGCGGCCAGCGTTTCCTCGTCGATGGCGACGATCAGCACGGGTTGTGAGCCGGGCTCGCGCGGCGAGATATTTTGATATTGATCAAACAGTGCGAGTCGCACCGCGTTGAATGTGGCCGGGGTGTAGGTAAACAATAGTGCAAAGGCCGTCAGCAGTGCGTAGCCGATGACGCGACTGGTGAGCTTGGCTGCGAATGCGCGCGGCTTATTCAACGGCAAAGTCGACCAATGCGCCATTCACGCTGTCGTACAGGCTGATGACCAGATTGAAACGGCATACTTCAAACACCTCACGGACCAGCGGAGTTGGGGCCGCGATGGCGATTTTTCCGCCTTGCGCCTTGACCTGACGGGCAGCCAGCATCAGGGCGCGCAGTCCGATGCTGCTGACATATTCGATCTGGCTAAAATCCAGTATCAGCGGTTTTCCACCTGATTTGCATTCTGCCAGATAGCTGGACAGCGCTGCTGAAAAAGCCTCTGCAGAGGCGTGGTCTATGCGGTATTGCAGCGTGAGTATCAGCGTGTTGCCCTGATGATTCGCAGTGAATTTCATAAGCCCTGACAATTTCTCGTGGTTTGGACATGACAGATTGTATTATGCCAACCAAGCGGCGTCATAAAGTCTTTGATTGACAAGGCCGAAAGTGAGCGCGCTGCGTTGATTTTTTTTATAGTTCATTGATTATTATTGATTTAATTTACAGGTTGTGACTATGAGGGTGGTTTTTGTAGGGGCGTTACCGCCAAACACGATAGTGTTTGAAGCGGTTGTGCAGAATTTTCCGGGTTGTGTCGGGGTGATTTGCTCTGATTTGACTCTCGCCTGGGAAGCGTGTCTGGAAGGCTCGCCGGATCTGTTGCTGGTGGAGTCGGCGACTCCATCCAGCCTGCTGCTGGTGGAAAAATTTCGCGCACATGATGCGGATATTCCGGTGCTGATGGTGATCCGACAGGAAGACAAGCTGATGAGAGTTCATGCCTTGAAGTCTGGCGTCAGCGATTTTCTGGACAACCCTCTGGATGAACTCGAATGTCAGGTGCGCATCGGGAATCTGCTTGCGTTGCGAAAAAGTCGACAGGAGTTGGTCAAGCGCACAGCCTGGCTGGCTGACGAGGTGAATGAGGCATATCAGGCGATGGTGCTCAATGCCACTCAGGCTGAGGAAATCAGCGAGATAGGCGAGGCTAATTTGAAACTTGAGCAGGCTAATCGCAATAAGAGCGATACCCTGGCTAGGGTGAGCCATGATTTGCGGGCTCCGCTGGACACCATCTTAGGTTACAGCGAACTGCTTCCCCCGGATGAGCCGCAGCTGTCGCGTACACGAGATGTGATCAGGCGCAATGCGCGTCATGTGCTGGCGCTGATCGATGAGCTGCTGGAGTTTGCCCGCAACACCATCGGTCACAGTCATAACAGAGCCGAAGCTATTTGTTTGCAGTCTTTGTTGGATGATGTGATGCAGCAGGTGCAAGTGGGTGTATCCGGGAATTGCGTGACGCAGGAGCAGGTCGGGCGACTGCCGCAGATGCTGGTAGTCGATGTCATGGCAGTTCGGCGTGTGCTGTCCAATTTGTTGAGCAATGCCGTTAAATTCACCCGCAACGGGACGGTGACGCTAAGGGTGAGCGTGCAAGGTGAGGATCTCGAACGGCAAACGGTGCTGTTTGAGGTGATTGACAGCGGGAAGGGGATTGCGCCTGAAGAGTTGGAGTATATCTTTGAGCCGTTTTATCGGGTTGCTCATACCGCTGTGCCCGGCACCGGGCTGGGGCTGGCGATTTGCCGCCAACTGGCTGAAGCGATGGGCGGCCGCATTTTGGTGGAAAGTTCGCCGGGAAAAGGGAGTTGTTTTTCGTTGTGTTTGACTTGTCCGGTCGAATATCTGGCAGAGGCAGGATATCGGACAGAGGCAGGTATCGCGACTGAATTCGCCGCCGGTGCGGGGCGATTGATTCTGCTGGTTGAGGATGAGGACGAGGTGCGTCACTATTTGACGGTGAAGTTGAGTCGGGTAGGGTGTAGGGTGATTTCTGCCGAAAATGGGCGCGCCGCCTTGGAGGTGCTTGCGAAAAATCACGAAATGCCAGCGCTCGTTATCACCGATCAGATGATGCCGGAAATGGATGGATGGGCGTTGCTCAGCGCCTTGCGCAGGCAATATGGCGTGAAATTTCCCGTTGTCCTGCTCTCTTCTGATGCGGCCAGCCCGCCTCAATACTGGGATGAGCAGTTAGAATTTACTGCGGTCCTGCTAAAGTCGGCCGATTCGGGGGTGTTGCTCAATGTGTTGGCACAGATATTGAAACTTGAAGAGTTTGCATGGCAGACGGATAATGACGCCGATTCTGATATTGAAGTGCCGGATGCGGCGGTACTTCAACAATTTCAGTATTGGGCCGAACAGGGCGCGCTATCTATCTTGGAAGCTGAGGCGCAAAGACTCGCTGAAGATTCCCCCCGATATACCGGTTTTGCCCGTTTTGTGACGACGCGTTGCGGAGAGTTAGATGTTGAGGGGATCGCCGGTTATTGTAAATCGCGCTGGTAACGGACAGGCTATGGTTAGATTTTTCGGTGATTTGCAAAAATTTACATGAAACTTACAAATGGCTGCCGGGATTTTGCATTAATATGCCAAAATTATGGTGGATGTAAAAAGCGCGATGCGGGCTGCGGCTGAATGTGTTCTTTGTTCTTTGTTCGGTGTTCGGTGTTCGGTGTTTTTCGGCAGGCGGAATGGGTAACTTTGTTTGATTTTTAGTGTTAAAATGCGGCGGGCTATTTGCGCTAATTGGTTTAAGAATAATGACTTGAGCAATTTAGCAATAATCACCCGGCAGATTAATATTCATTAAGCAGGTTGCGTAAAGATTGTGTTGATTGCCATCAAGCTTTGAGAGGAATTGTGATGAGTATTTTAGAAGAGAATCTGGGATATTTTGCCCGGCAACAGTGTTCAGGCCAATGGCGCGCATTTCTGACCGCATTCGCTGTTGAGTTCGGGCAGCAGATTCCGGTGGCTGAGTTGCGTGTGTTGATGGCGCGTCTCGGAACCTCGATGGCGCAAAATATGCGCATGCCAGCGGGGAATACCGTAGAAGAGTTAGAAGCTGCCATCAATGATATCTGGCAGGAGATGAATTGGGGTTGGGTGAAATTGACCGAAAAGGCTGACGGTCTGTTTATCGAACATCATGCCGCGCCCTTGCAGACGGCCTTCGGTGAGCCAGCTTTAACCTGGTCTCCTGCGATTCTTGAAGGTATTTACGCGCACTGGTTTTCGATTATCAGCGCAAACCCTTCCTTGCAACTGGTGCAGGCCGAGGTTGCCAAATCCGATGAATTTCTGATTGTTTTCCGTTTCGGGCGGACTGCGTGATCTGTATTAGTTTAGTCGTGAGGGTGCTATGAGCCAACAAGCCAATGCCGATATCCGCAATCTTTTCAAGAAGTTTGGCGGTGAAACTGCAAATTATCAGGAAATTCAGCAGACCTATGTGGCGGATAAGGCGGCGCAGAGTTGGCCTATCGTTGAGGCGATGGAGCGAAGTCGTCCTGCAGCACCCATCCGTAAGGCTGTGTCGGCACGGCTGCCAGTGGCTCCGGTTGTGGCACAGGGAAACTCCGGTCTGTTTGCCGCAGCGCCGGTGAGTGCATCTATTTTTCAGTCTGCGCCCGTGTCGTCGACTCAGCCTGTTGCGCCTGTTATTGTTCCGCCTGCCCCTTCTGAAGTGAAGTCGACGGGGTTGGGCTTGTTTTTCCGGCCACAGGTCTTGCCGGTTGCCCCTGTTGTCGCAAAGCCTGTCGTAAAAGCCGCTACGTCTCCGTTGCACTCAATATTCGGTGCCTTGAAATTAACGGTTGCTGAACAGCCGCCTTCTGAGTCTCCAGCATCAAACATAGTTCAAGATCAATCGCTCGATGCGGTTTTTTCGCGTTTGCTCAATTCGCAAAATTCAGGTGCGCCCGCTGAGCCGGATGACAGTTTGCGCGGATTGTTTGGTTTTCTTAAAAAATAATGTCGATTATCGCCGTGATATCGCCCAAAGGGGGCGTGGGGAAAACAACTGTATCTGTCAATCTGGCTTGTGCGCTGGCCAACAGCGGTCAGGCGGTCAGGCTGGTTGATCTCGATCCGCAAAATGCGATGCGTCTGCATCTGGGCGCTGATCCGGGCGAAGAGGATGGTCTGATACACCAGACTTTGCAGCAGAGCAGTTGGTATTATGCTGAATACGACAGCGCTTACGGGGTAAGCTTTATTCCATACGGAAAAGCCTCTGAAATTGAACGGATTACCTTCGAGGCGCACTTGACGCAAACGCCGCACTGGCTGCGCGACAATCTGGGCGCTCTCGAACGGGAACCTGGCGTATTGACACTCATCGATACGCCACCCGGTCCTTCGGTTTATGTGCAGCAGGTGCTGGCCATCGCCAATCTGGTGCTGGTGGTGATGATACCGGATGCAGGTTCTTATGCGACACTCAACTCTATAGAGGGTTTGCTCGATTATTACTGCGCGAACCGGACAGATTTTTACGGCTCATATTATGTCCTGAATCAATTCGATGCCGGTTTGCCGCTTAACCGTGATATTCAGTCTGTGATGCAAAATACGCTAGGCGAACGTCTGGCGCCCTATGCGATACACCGCGATGAAGCATTGGGAGAAGCGCTTGCGTTTCAACAGCCTATCCGCGAATATGCACCGCACAGTCAGGCTTTCGATGATCTTAAAGAGCTGTCGAGCTGGTTGAAAAACTTAATTGACCGGATTCCCAGATGAGTAGTCGTTCACCTTCGGGCGGTCCTGCATACTCAGCCCCGCTTGAGGGAGAAGGCGAGGACGATAAGTCACTTCTCCCGCCGGTTCGTTATAAATTCGGCAAACTCAACGAGTTGGTCATTGCGCTGCGCGAGTGGCATGGCTGGGAGCATAATTACTGGCGTGCGGTAGCGCTGGCGCTGGCGGTATCCTGTTATCTGGTCACCATGTCAGTACCTCTGAGTCTGACCTCTCAAGCCATCTTCGGTGCGCTGGTTTTCGCTATCTCGCTGTTCATTCGTCGCTACAGCGGTACGCTGTTCACCCTGATCATGATCGTCTTTTCGATCAATGCGTCCAGTCGATATTTGTATTGGCGCGTCACGGAAACCATCGTGCTCAACAACTGGCTGGACGGCATGTTCGCCATCATTTTGCTGCTGGCGGAAATCTACGCCTGGTTTGTTTTGCTGCTGGGTTACGCACAGACCATCTGGCCCTTGCGGCGCAAGCCGGAGCCTATGCCGACGGACACTACGCTGTGGCCTACGGTGGATGTGTATATTCCGACTTATAATGAATCGATGAAAGTGGTCAGGCCAACGGTGCTCGCTGCTATGGCGATCGACTGGCCGCGCGATAAGCTCAATATCTATATTCTCGACGATGGCAGCCGGGAAGAATTCCGTGAATTTGCCGAAAGTGTCGGTGTGGGGCATTTGACCCGCATCGAGCACAAACATGCCAAGGCCGGCAACATTAACGCGGCGCTAAAGCAGACCAGCGGTGAATTTATCGCAATTTTTGACTGCGACCATATCGCTGCGCGCTCATTTTTGCAAATGACGATGGGTTGGTTTTTGCGCGATCCCAAACTGGGGATGGTGCAGACACCGCACCATTTTCTGTCCCCTGATCCGTTTGAACGCAATCTGGGGACTTTTCGGCGCGTGCCCAATGAGGGGGAATTATTCTACGGCCTGATTCAGGACGGTAACGACCTTTGGAACGCTACTTTTTTTTGCGGTTCCTGTGCGGTGACGCGCCGCTCGATTTTGCTGGAAGTGGGTGGCGTGGCAATCGAGACGGTCACTGAGGATGCGCATACCGCCTTAAAAATGCACCGTTTGGGCTATAACACCGCTTATATTTCCATCCCTCAAGCGGCGGGACTGGCGACCGAAAGTCTCTCTATCCACGTGGGGCAGCGCATCCGCTGGGCGCGCGGTATGGCGCAGATATTCCGCGTGGACAATCCGTTTTCCGGCAAGGGCTTGTCATTGATGCAGCGTGTTTGTTACTCGAATGCCATGCTGCATTTTTTCTATGGCTTCCCGCGCATGGTGTTTTTGCTCTCACCCTTGTCTTATCTGTTTTTTCAGGCGCACATCATCCACGCCGAAGCGCTGGCGATCGCTGCGTATGCCTTGCCGCATCTGGCGCATGCTAATGTGACCAATTCTCGTATGCAGGGAGAGTTTCGTCATTCTTTCTGGGCTGAGCTGTATGAATCCGTGCTGGCCTGGTATATTTTCAGGCCGACGCTGGTTGCCTTGATCAGCCCTAAGCTGGGTAAATTCAACGTGACCTCTAAGGGCGGTCTGGTCGCCGAGGAATATTTCGACTGGGAAATTAGCGAGCCTTATCTGGTGATGCTGGCCTTGAATATCGCCGGATTGCTGGTCGGAATCGTGCGCCTGTTCTGGTGGAATACCTTCGAATCCGATACGGTGATACTCAATTTGTTGTGGACGGTCTATAACCTCGTGATACTCGGCGCCTCCATTGCGGTTGCCACGGAAACTCGGCAGGTGCGCAATAATCACCGCGTGGAATGTAACCAGAAGGCAATGTTAAAGACCAGCACCGGGCGCAGTATCGTATGCCGCGCCAATGACTATTCCGAAGGTGGGCTGGGATTGGTGATGCCAGCTAACGGACTGGTTTCGCTAGATTCCGAGGTGCGGGTTTCACTCTTTATGGGGCAACGGGAATGTGTGTTTCCCGCCCGGGTCGCCTTTGCCAGAGATGCCAGTGTGGGGGTTGAATTCGAGCCGCTTGATCTGCAACAACAAATGGACCTGGTGCAGTGTACCCTGGCGCGTGCTGACGCCTGGCTGGACTGGTCGGATAATCGCGATGCGGATCATCCGCTAAAGGGTTTGCAGGAAATCTTGTACCACAGCATGCGTGGTTTCGAGCATTTGGGGCATTACTTGACAAAGCGTGTGGCCGGGCATTTTCACGGTAAGCCTGAAAATGTTGATCTGGGTTTGTTTGCGCCTCAAGCGTCGAACTCTTCGGGGCTGTCCGGGCGCCTGATGCGTTTCGGTCGCGCCGTGATGCTGCGGCAGCGTGCGACCGGGGTGAATGATAATCAGCCCGTCGTTCATCTGTCGGTTCATGATTTGAAAGCCTCTTTGACGAGTAAATTGGGTGGGCTGGCGAGTGCAGGGCGTGGTCTGCTGCTCAAGCCGGGGGCTATGCTGCGGGCGCGCACGGCAAAGCGTTAATCTGCTGACTGGGTGTTGTGTTGAATAATATAACTGTGAGTTAATGATGATTGAATTGCATAAGATGATGAATATTAAGCATAAATTTAAAATCAATCGCCTGCACAAGGCATTGTTTGGCATGCTGGTAGTGGTTTGCGCCGCAGCGCCGGAAGCGGTTTACGCCAAGAAGCATCGTCAGCCTGCAGCGCAGACCGAATCAACGCCGGTCGCCCCTGTTGAAGCCGTGGTGGCGGAAAATCCGGATGAAATCAGCCACTACTCTTATACCCTAGAGGAAATGGGTGAGTTAAGACCATTAGAATTGCGCAGCGTCAATGGACAGCGCAGCGTGACCTTTGCGGTGCGCAACGACGAAGTGATTACGGCCGCCAAGCTTAAATTGGCTTACGCATGGTCGCCCTCTCTGATCCCCGAATTGTCACATCTTAAGGTGAAGCTCAATGACGAGTTGATGTCTTCGCTGCCACTGAATAAGGAAAACAGCAATGGACATGTGAGCGATGTGAAGCTTGATGCGAACATGTTTATTGATTTCAACAAGCTCACGCTGGAAATGATCGCTCACTACACGAGGGAGTGCGAAGACCCCATGCACTCGACGTTGTGGTCCAATATCAGCAATCAAAGCCGGCTCGATTTGACCGTGCGTCATCTCAAACTGCCTAACGATCTTTCATTTTTACCCGCGCCTTTTTTCGATAAACTGGACAACCGGAAACTGGTATTGCCCATCGTCTTTGCGGCAGAGCCCGGCAATGATGTGCTGCAGGTGGCAGGTGTCGTTGCGTCCTGGTTCGGTAGTCTGGCCAGCTATCGCGGTGCTGAGTTTCCCGTGCTGCACAACACGCTGCCTAAGGGTAACGGCGTATTGATGGTGGCTGGCAGCGCGGCACCTGCCGGACTCAATCTTCCGGCAATTAATGGCGCTAGTCTGGCGGTTGTCACCAATCCGCTCAATGCCACGGCGAAATTGCTGGTGGTGATGGGGCGTGACGCGAAGGAGCTGGAGCTCGCAGCCCACGCCTTGATGCTGGGTAAACCTACGCTCAATGGCAGTTTTGTCAACGTGACTCAGGTCGCTGATATTCCCTTGCGCAAGCCTTACGATGCGCCCAACTGGGTGCCGACCGACCGCCCTGTGCATATTGGAGAATTAGCCAAACATCCCGAGCTGCAAGTAGAGGGCGTAACGCCGGATCTTATTCGGGTTAACTTTAATTTGCCGCCCGATTTGTTCCCCTGGCGCAGTGCGGGCATCCCCCTGAATTTGCGCTATCGTTACACGATACGTCCGGTGCAGGACAGATCCACGCTGAACGTTAATATCAACGGTCAGTTTGTCAAGTCGCTGCCGTTGCAGAGTATGCCAAGCAAACTCGACAAAAAAATCAAACTGCCGTTTATGGAAGATGGCAAGGCGATTGGCAACGAAGTGGTGTTATTGCCGCACGATAAGGTGTTTGGACAAAACCAGATGCAGTTCCACTATTTCTTCGACTATATCAAGCAGGGGGCATGTAAGGATGTATTCCTGAATAATGAACGCGGGGCGATTGATACAGATACTACGATCGATTTCTCCTCGTTCCCCCATTATACGGCCATGCCGAATCTGGGCTATTTCGCCAACGATGGTTATCCCTACACCCGTATGGCGGATTTGTCAGAAACCGCTGTGGTTATGCCCGACAAGGTCTCCACGCCGGAGATGGAAACCTATCTTGCCGTGATGGGGCGCATGGGGCGGGTAACCGGTTATCCGGCTGTGCGTCATGTGTTGATTTCGGCTGCCAATGTCGAGGCGAATGCCAATAAGGATCTGATCTTGATCGGTGCCGCCGGCAATCAGCCGCTACTGGAACGCTGGGCGGATAAAATGCATCCTCTGCTTGCGGATGGTTCGCATACACTCAAGCTGCCCGGGCCTTTTGAACGTTTGCGCTCGCGCTGGGAAAATCGCGATCTTGAAGATGCCATGCACCGTGCCGGCGATCTGATCACCAAAGGGGACGGCGGCTTGGGTGCGCTGGTTGGATTTCAATCGCCGCTTAAGAGCGGTCGCAGCGTGGTGGTATTTACCGGTGACAATCCGCAGCAGATTGCTGCACTGGCCACCTCTATGGGTGATCCGAAAAAATTGGCCGTCTTTCACGGCGATCTGGTGATGCAAAGCGGCAAGCGTATCGAGAGTTTTCAGGTCGGCCCCACATATTTTACCGGTAAACTGCCCTGGTGGACCGCCTTGCACTGGTATTTGTCCAATCAACCGCTGATACTGCTCGTGCTGATCGGTCTGGCGGCTCTGCTGGTGGCTGTCATGTCTTTCCGCTATCTGCGCAATCTGGCCGCGAAGCGATTGGCAAAGTAATCGATGATTTTGCGATTCTGTCGATGTCTGCTGGGGCTGCTGCTGTTGTCGCCTTGGCTGGCGCAGGCGAAGGAGTGTGCCGAGTGGGCAAGATGGCAGGCCTTCAGCAGTCGCTTTATCATGACAGACGGTCGTGTGCTGGCCGATGAGAGTGAACAGCATTACAGCACGTCGGAGGGGCAGGCCTATGCCTTGTTCTTTGCGCTGGTGGCGAATGATCGCAAGAGTTTTGAGCGGGTATTGGCATGGACACGTGATAATCTGTCTGCCGGAGACTTGACGGCAACGCTGCCCGCCTGGCAGTGGGGTAAGCGACAGGATGGCAGTTGGGGGGTGGTCGACACCAACTCTGCTTCGGATGCGGACACCTGGCTGGCTTATACCTTGCTGGAGGCCGGTCGTCTGTGGCGTGAGCCGCGTTATTCAGCCTATGGCAATCTGATGCTGGCTAATATTCGTCTGCATTTGATACGTGATTTTCCGGGGTTGGGTGCGATGCTGTTGCCGGGTGCTGCGGGTTTCGAGCTAAATGAAGGGGGAATGCGCTTTAATCCCAGTTATTATCCTGTGCAATTGTTCCGTGTGTTTGCTCAGACAGATTCTGCCGGTCCGTGGAATGAACTGATAGGGAATAGTCTGAAACTCATGAGAGCGGCAACGCCTAAAGGGTTTGTGCCCGATTGGCTGGCCTATATTCCCGGCACGGGTTTTATCAAGGATCCTGTATTGGGCGCAACGGGAAGTTACGATGCCATCCGTGTCTATTTGTGGTGGGGAATGCTGGCAAAACAGGATGCAGCAGCATCGGGCTTAAAAGAGATGCTCGGTGGAATGGATAAGCTGCTTTTAAATCAAGAGATTACTCCGCCATTGAACGTGGATAGTCAAACCGGTAGTTATTCAGGCATCAGTCCTCCCGGCTTCTCCGGGGCGTTGCTGCCCTATTTGGCTACGATGAAAAATAACCGTGCCGTGAGTTTACAAAATGACCGTTTGATTGCGCATGAGACTGAGGGTTTGGTAGGTCAGGAAGCGCGTTATTACGATCAAGTGCTGACCATGTTCGGCCAGGGATGGATGGAACACCGTTTTAGCTTTTCCCCACAAGGCCAACTTCTCGCGAAGTGGAATCCGTCATGTTCAGCAAAAAAATAATCTGTCTGGGAATTTACGCCTCGCAGTTTGTGCTGTTCAGTTCACAAGCGGCGACTGTCCAGGCTCAAGCTGTCGAGCAGTGGGTGCCGGCTCAGGATGAACCTTTTGTCGCAAAACGACCGCAGATATTGAATAGATCGCTTGTCGCGGACGCGAAGCTGAGTGAGATCAAGGCGGAGGGCGTCGTTAAATCACCGGTTTTGCCGCTTATCGATACGGCTGAATCGCAATTGCAGTATTGGTCAAAACGAGGAAGGCCAGATATTGTCGAGCATCTGCGCAAGCGTCACCGCGATAACGCGCACGCTGGGGAGAGTCGGCTGGCTCAAGCGACCGTCGTAGCTGCTGGGATCACGCAGCCAACGAAGCTAACTGAACCCGCTAAGGTAGAACCTTATGTGGCTGCACAGCCTATGGCGGAAGCCGCAAAGCCAGTGTCCGTTAATGCGGTACCTGTGAAGTCCGAACCAGTTAAGACTGAACAGCTTCGGGCTGAATCCGCAAAGCCGGTGAGCGTCAATGCTGCGCCTGTTAAGGCAGAACCTGTGAAGTCGGAAGCGGTTAAGAGTGAACCAGTTAAGGGTGAACCAGTTAAGACTGAACAGCTTCGCGCTGAGCCCGCAAAGCCGGTGAGCGTCAATGCTGCGCCTATTAAGGCAGAACCTGTGAAGTCCGAAGCGGGTAAGAGTGAACCAGTTAAGTTAGAGCCAGTTAAGACTGAGCTTCGGGCTGAACCCGCAAAGCCGGTGAGCGTCAATGCTGCGCCTATTAAGGCAGAACCGGGTAAGGTTGCGCAAGTTAATCCGATTGAACCCGTTGCAGCTCATCTTTCCAATCTTCCGCCGCGCGGCGAGGTCAAATCCACGGCGTATGCAGTTGCTCGGGTGAACTCTGTGCCGATAGCGCTGGCAATCAAGGAGGCGAATAATGTGCCCAGGCCAGCAGCAGAATTGATTAAAGTGCAGCCTTTGACGCCCACACGGGAAGAGCAGGCGCGCTACTGGGCTGCGCGAGGGCGCAGTGATTTGGCTGTGGTTGAGCCGTTATCCAGGCAGTCCGGTGCGGGAGGGGTGGGGCGTGCGGAAACTGTCGCTAAGGCTAGCTTACCTCTGGCGATGAATGACGCCTCGGTAGTGGATGCTCTTGCTGTTGTCGATAAAAAAAGTATCGATAAGTCAAATGGTTATAATAAACCGGAGACGCTGGAGAGCCGCGTTGAGCCCAAACTAAATCCGGATGAACAGGCGAAATATTGGGCAGCGCGCGGACGCGATGATCTGGCTGAGCAGGCTAAAACTCAGAGTGAGCAATCTGATACGCCGTTCAAAGGCGGGATTCGTACTTCGCGTGCTGACGTGCAGGTCAAAAATGCCGCTCCCGGTAGGCTGCTCACAGGGGACGTGTCTTCGGACAGTGACACGCCTCTGCCTAAGTTAAACCCGGATGAACAGGCGAAATATTGGGCAGCGCGCGGACGCGATGATCTGGCTGAACAGGCTAAAGCCGGGAGTGAGCAGTCAGGTGTGCCGGTCAAGGGGATCGAAGCCAGTCGCACACTGCGCGCTAAACAGCGGGACGAGAAGGTCCTGGTGCGCGGGGTTGAACGCGGCGCGAGTTTTGCGCAGCCTGCCAGTCAGGAATTGAACGGTGATGCTGAATACTGGGCTGCGCGGGGGCGAGATGATCTGGCCGATGCGTTGAAGTTGCGTATGGCGGTGGCCAGGCGTGATTCAGTTCGGGTTTTGCCCGCAGCGCAAACGGTTACGCAGAACAAATCTAATCAGCGGGAAAATAAATCCGCGCTCGAGGATGCGCTGCTGAAAAATCCGTCGGGTATCAAGGCGCGTCTGGATTTGGCTGATATTTACCGGCAGACCGGGGAGCTGGAACGTGCGTCTGTGCTGATTGACGGTGTGCTGGCGGGAAATCCTGATTTGGCCGAAGCGCTTTATGCCCGAGCCCGTTTGTATGCTGAACAGAGCTTATGGCGTGAGGTGCTGTGGGTGCTGGAAAAAGTGTCGCCCGCATCGCGTAATGGCGAGATGGCTAAGCTGCAAAAAACCGCCTGGGCGCATGTGCAGATCGATCGGGCCGATGTCCTGGTCAGGCAGGGGGATCACCTTGAGGCGCAAGTCTTGCTGCGTCAGGTGGCACGGGAATTGGCGCTCAATACGAAGCAGCGGATGCAGCCTGAATCTCCCGCGCTCTGGAAGAATGGGGTTAAGACTAAGGGAATGCGCTAGCATTACGTTTTTTCTGGACAGTCTCAGGAATCCTGCTTATCCTTGGCGCTTGGAATATTACTTTTACACAAGGATGAGAAAATGAGTTTATTGCTTGCCGGAATGACCGTTTTGATGATCGGTGACAGCCACATGGCGACCAAAGGTTATCTGATCAGCAGTTTGCATGACGAATTGATGCAGCAGGGAGCAAAGGTTTATTCCTATGGCGCGTGCGGTACGTTGTCCGGCGACTGGATGAGAACGATACAGCCGCCTTGCGGCGGGGCTTTTCGTCTGAACGACAAACCACTCCGTGTACGCGCGGGAGAAGCGGCATCCACAACGCCGTTGCCGGATCTGGTTCGTGAACACCACCCGGACCTGATCGTGGTAATCAACGGAGATACCATGGCAGGTTATAAGAGCGCCGTGTTGCCCAGACCCTGGATATCCAAGGAAGTGTCTCTGTTGACGCATGGAATCAAAGCCAGCGGCGTCAGTTGCGTGTGGGTTGGACCTGCCTGGGGCAATGAGGGTGGCAAGAACGGAAAAAATTTCCCGCGCGTTAAGGAAATGTCCGATTTTCTGGCTGAAAATGTTGCGCCCTGTACCTATATCAATTCTCTGAATATGTCTAAACCCGGTGAATGGGGAACGTTGTCGGAAGACGGTCAACACTTTACCGATGCCGGATATCAGTCGTGGGGTAGCGCAATCGCCAAGCAGATACTCTCTTCCGATATCTTGCAAAAAATCAAACATTAAGGCCGGTCATGAAAATGTATTACAGCGTCAATGCGTCCATCTTGTTTGCCGCCCTGTCGGGATCTGTCTGGGCTGAACCGCAACTTTATGAAACCGGCCCGGCAGAAGAGTCCTCCTACGTGCGTTTTGTCAATGCGACCGACAAAGAGCTCAGTGTGCTGTCCTCGACGGGGGGGGCGAAGATCGCCTTGAGCTCGAAGGGCGAGGGACGCGTGTCGCGTTTTTATCCGGTCAAGGCCGGTACGAAATTGTCTGCAACTTTGCAGCGCGGGGATAAAAAAGATCCGGTTGATGTGACTGGCAAGCCGTGGGAGTACATCACGATCGCGGTTTTGCCCGGCAGTGGCGCGCAGCTTGAGACTAAAATTATCAGGGAAACGCCGACTGATTTTAACGCGATGCGCTCGTCCGTTGCGTTGTTTAATCTCGATGCCAAGTGTGCTGAAGCGTTGATGCAGGGCGGTGCCAAGGCGGCCACCATACTGGATAGTGTTAAACCATTCAGCGTAGCAAGGCGTCTGGTGAATCCGGTGAAGCTGACGGCGACGGTAGCCTGTGGTGCTAATAAGAGCAGCATTGATTTGGCTCAATTGCAGGCCGGTGAACGTTACAGCGTCTTTTTGCTGAAGTTGAAAAATTCGCAGCAGGTGTTTTTCTCGCGCGATGTCAATTAGCGCCGTATAAAAATAAGCTTAGTGTAAAGCCGGGCGGATAGTCGCAGTTTGCGAAGCCCGGTATCATTTAGGGGTCATTATGGTTTTTGCGTCTCTGGAGTTTCTGACGCTGTTTCTGCCGGTTTTCTTCGCATTTTATTTTCTGACCCCGCAGCGATTCCGCAATCACACCCTGTTGTTCGGCAGTTGGCTTTTCTACGCCTGGTGGACTCCTAAGTTTCTGATTTTAATTGTTTTTTTGACAGCAGTGAGCTGGCTGGCTGCGATCCTGATAGACAAGTCTGCATGTGAAAAATATAAGACTCGCATCATGGCAGCGGCGATCATCGTCAATCTGGCCAGTCTGGCCTGGTATAAGTACGCCAATGTGGTGGTCAGGTCACTCAATGACTTGTTCGGCAGTGCAGAACATCCGCTGATCGTCTGGGAGACGGTGTTTTTGCCTATTGCCTTATCCTTTACCGTGTTGCACGCGACCTCCTATCTGGTCGATGTGAGACGCGGGGTGGTGCAGGCGCAATACCGCTTTACCTTTTTCAGTGCCTATATCGCCATGTTCCCGCATTTGATCGCAGGCCCTATCGTGCGATACCGGGTAATTGAAAAGGAACTCAAGGAGCGTTTCTTCTCGGCGGAGGAGTTTGCCACCGGGGTGCGACGCTTTATGATCGGTTTTGCCATGAAAGTGCTGATCGCTGACCCTTTGTCGCCTCTGGTAGATCTGGTTTTCAAACAGACCGCGCCCAGCCTGATCGACGCGTGGATAGGGTGCGGTGCCTACACCATCCAGTTGTATTTCGATTTTGCCGGTTACAGTCTGATGGCCATTGGTTTAGGGTTGATGTTGGGTTTTAAGTTTGAGCCTAACTTCAACAACCCTTATCTGGCCTTGTCGATTCAGGACTTCTGGCGTCGCTGGCATCTGACCCTGTCATCCTGGCTGCGCGATTATCTGTATATTTCCCTGTTGGGCGGAAATCGCGACGGCCAGATGCGCACTTACGTCAATTTGATGTTGACCATGGCGATCGGTGGTTTATGGCATGGCGGAGAGAGCTGGAACTACTTGATTTGGGGCATCATACACGGCTCGGCGCTGTGTGTAGCCCGTGCCTACAACCAGATGGGTTACCGCATTCCAGATGCGGGTTCAAGGGTGTTGACCCTGCTGGTGGTGATGCTGGCCTGGACGGTGTTTCGTGCTGCTGACTTTTCAGCGGCGCTTGCCATGTGGGGTGGGCAGTTCGGCATGAATGGCCTGGCCATGGGCGATGCGGTTTCGCTGGCTATGAGGCCGACTATATATGCAGCCTTCGCGGCTGGTATTGCCTGCATCGTTTATCCTGCGACACGCTATGCGGCGACAGGTTGGTGGGTGTTCGGCAGCCGCAGTTGGCGGGCGATCTGGCCGGCACTGGCCTTTGCCTATGCCTTGATCGTGCTGACGGGCCAGCAGTCGCCACCGTTTTTGTATTTCCAGTTTTAACGGTGACTTGAACTATGCCAATTAAATCTAAAAACCTGATGCTGTTGCCGGTGATTGCCTTTGTGCTCTTGTTGCTTGCCGGTCTGGTCGTTTCGGTATTGTCGCTCAAAGCAGTCGGCGAAGCCGAGTGGCGTGAATTGAAAGATCCGCAGAAAATACTGAGCGGCGAATCCACCCGGCGTTTCACGAAGTTGCTCAATCAGCATTTTTTGCTGGGAACATCCTTTAATCAGATCGAGCGCGGCATCCAGTGGAATTTAACCGGAGACTACGGTCCTTCTGTGCGCGCAGGGTGTGCCGACTGGTTATTTCTGGCCGACGAGTTGACGGTGCATGAGGCGCGTGCACGGTCAGCTCAGTTCAGGGCGGATTTAGCCATGCGACTCGATGCCAGTTTGAAAGCGCGCGGGATTAAGTTGCTGATGGTGGTGGTGCCGGATAAGACTCGTATCGAAGCTGCACACCTGTGCGACTTGAATCGGCCGGTCTCGTTTGAATCTCGGGTGCTGAACTGGCAGGACGCGCTCAAGCGGCAGGGCATAGCCACGCTGGACTTGACTCAGGCGCTGCAAAGTACGCCGGGTGAATGTTATTACCGCAGCGACACGCACTGGAATGAAACAGGTTCCTTGGCTGCCGCAAAATCTGTGGCCGCCACGCTGGCCACGCTGCATTGGGCTGCGCTTTCGCCGGCGGGTGAGGTTGCCCTGAATTCGGCGCAGGTCGGACGTCCGGGCGATCTGGTGCATTTGGCCGGACTCGATGGTTTACCTGCTTTTTTACGCCCTGAGGTTGAACAGGCACAAGTTACCGTGGTGCCTGCCGTCGAGGTGGCAAGTGATGATCTGTTTGGCGATGCAGGGGTGCCCGGTATTGCGCTGATCGGTACGTCGTATTCTCGAAACAGCAACTTTGTGCCGTTTTTGGCGCGCTCGCTGGGTGAGCCGGTGGCTAATTTAGCAAAGGACGGCGGTGATTTCTCAGGCGCGGCCATCGCCTACTTTGCAGGCAGCACCTTCCGTGATAACCCTCCCAAAGTGGTTGTCTGGGAGATACCCGAGCGCGTCATTGAAATGCCGGTCAAACAGGCTGAACAACAGTGGTTCGATACGCTGGCCAAGGGCGCGCTTTAGTCGCCGCATAAAACGGTAAATTGAGATTTTTCGCAGGATGCAGATGTAAAAAAGGACACCCTTGGGTGTCCTTTTTTTGATGACCGTCTATATTCGACTATTCGACTTTGGCTGCAGCGCGCAGGTCAGCAACCGTCTTTTGAATGGCTTGTTGTTGCAGACGTTGCTGCAATTGTGGCTTTAACTGGTCGAATGCAGGCACTTGCAAAGGACGGATATCGTCAAGCCGGATCACATGCCAGCCAAACTGTGAATGGACGGGATCCTTGGTGTATTCACCCTTTTTCAGGCCCAGCAGTGCATTGGCGAAAGGTTCAACCATGTTGCCAGGGACTGTCCAGCCCAGTGAGCCGCCATGTGTAGCAGAAGCACTGTCTTTGGACTTTTCGGCCAGCTTATCAAAATTGCCGGCATTGCCCTTTTTGTCCTTCTTGCCCAGTTGCGCGATGATCGCTTTCGCTTCGGTTTCGGACTCTACCAGAATATGACGTGCGTTATACTCCTTGTCGCCCAGTTTGGTCTTGAGCGTTTCGTAGGCTTGCTTGATTTGTGCATCTGAGATCGGGTTTTTCTTCAGGTTGTCCTGAATGAAGGCGTTGATCATTGCATTTTGTTTTGCCTGTTCGATTTGCTGCAGCACTTCCGGGGCCTTGTCCAGCCCAGCCTTGAGCGCTTCCTGCGCGATCACTTCGCGGTTGATCAGGTCATCGCGGATCACTTTGCGCAGTTCAGGGGTGTCAGTCTGTCCCTGATCTAAAGCGTTTTTCACATTCGCTTCAACGCGCTCCTGAGGAATGATCTTGCCATTTACCGTTGCGGCTGATTTCTCTTCGGCGAACGCCGGGTTAATCGCCAGTGCGGTCAAGATGGCCAGTACTTTAAATTTGTTTGTTTTCAACACGTTAAATCCCTTAGTAAAAATAAAAAATTTCAAAATAAGTTAATCAAACTTCGTTCGGCGTAGTTGCCTGAATATTGAGGGCGTGAATTTCACGTTGCATCATTTCCCCGAGTGCGGAATATATCATACGGTGGCGTGAAATCGTAGTCTTGCCGGCGAACTCAGATGTGACAATTTGTAACAGGTAATGGCCGGCTCCGTCGCGAGCGCCCGCGTGTCCTGCGTGTTTATGGCTTTCATCGACGATATTGATTGAAACCGGATTGAGCACCGCAAGTTGTGCATACATGCGTTCGATGCGGCTCATGCGGGCAGGGTCTTGCGGAACGGTTTAACGGTGACTTTTTCATACACGCCGGAACGCAAATAGGGTTCGGCATCGGCCCAGTTCTGTGCCTCGGCTAACGAGGGAAATTCAGCTACGATCAGGCTGCCGGTGTAGCCTGCCGCGCCCGGATCTTCCGCATCCACAGCCGGGAAGGGGCCGGCTAACAGCAGTCGGCCTTCGGCTTGCAGGGCTTGCAGACGCGCCACGTGAGCGGGACGGGTCGCCAGTCGTTTTTCCAGACTGTCAGGTGCGTCCTGACCAATAAATACGTAAAACATCAGTTTTCCTCTTTCTTTTCATCGATGTATTTGGCCAGCCACGCGCTCTGCGCGATGATGAACGCGAGCATCATGCCGGTGAAGCCGAATAGCTTGAAATTAACCCAGACATCGGTGGAGTAGTTAAACGCCACATACAGATTGATGAAGCCCAGCACTAGAAAAAACAAGCTCCAGCTCAGATTCAGGCGATTCCAAACGCGGGCGGGCAGCGCCATTTTTTCGGCGAGCATGGCGCGCATCAGATTCTTCTTGAAGAAGGCGTTGGAGACCAGCAGGATCAACGAAAACAGCCAGTACAGCACGCTGGGTTTGAATTTAATGAAGGTTTCGTCGTGAAGAAACAGGGTGGCACCACCGAACACGCCGACGATGGCAAAACTCACCCAGAGCATGGTATCCACCTTGCCGTGACGATATTTAGTCCAGATGATCTGGGCGACCGTCGCGGCGATGGCAATGGCCGTGGCGACGAAGATGCCCTTGATTTTAAAGGCGATAAAAAACAGGATGACGGGGAAAAGATCGAACAGCAGTTTCATGTTTTATTTTTTGCTAAGAGTCAAAGAGGCCGAGTTGATGCAATAACGCAATCCGGTGGGTTGGGGGCCGTCGGGAAAGACATGCCCCAGATGTGCGCCGCAAGACGCGCAGTTTACTTCATCTCGCCGCATGCCGTGGCTGGTATCCGTGCGAATAGTCAGGTTATCGGCCTGATGCGGCTGCCAGAAGCTGGGCCAGCCGCTGCCTGAATCGAACTTGTGAGCGGCGTCGAACAGCGGCAGGTTACAGCAGACACAGCGATAAACTCCGTCTTCGTGGCAATTCCAGTAAGCGCCGGTAAAGGGCGGTTCGGTACCGCACTGGCGGCAGACCTGATATTGCTCGGCTGTCAGTTCTGCGCGCCATTCGGCATCTGTCTTGATTGGATCCATTTATAAAACTTCGCCGGCGTGATCGGCCAGACGAGAACGCTCGCCCCTGAGCAGGGTGATGTGACCGCCGTGCTCCCAACCCTTGAACCGGTCCACCACATAGGTCAGACCTGAACTGCCTTCGGTCAGATAGGGTGTGTCGATCTGCGCGATATTGCCCATGCACACCACCTTGGTGCCGGGGCCCGCACGCGTGACCAGTGTCTTCATCTGTTTCGGCGTCAGGTTTTGTGCTTCATCGATGATGATGTATTTATTCAGGAAAGTGCGCCCGCGCATAAAGTTGAGCGATTTGATCTTGATGCGCGAGCGGATCAGATCGCGGGTGGCGGCGCGCCCCCAGTCTCCGGCTTCCTCGTCGTTCTTGTTGAGCACATCCAGATTATCTTCCAGCGCGCCCATCCAGGGGGTCATCTTCTCTTCTTCAGTGCCCGGCAGGAAGCCGATGTCCTCGCCCACAGGTACGGTGACACGGGTGATGATTATTTCTGAATATCGTTTATTTTCAAGTGTTTGCATTAATCCCGCAGCCAGTGTCAACAGCGTCTTGCCGGTTCCCGCCTGTCCTAACAGGGTGACGAAATCGATCTCGGGATCCATCAGCAAATTGAGCACGAAGTTCTGTTCGCGGTTGCGTGCGACGATGCCCCAGATATTGTTTTTCGTGTGGGTATAGTCGGTCAGGGTGCGCAGCAGTGCAGTGCCTTCGCTTTGCTCCAGTACCAGCGCATAAAACGGCGTATCGTCATCTTCCTTGTAGACAAACTGATTGATGTAAAGCGCGCCGCACAGCGGGCCGTGCACCTGATAATAGGTGTGGCCGTCCTTTTGCCATGACTTCAGGTTTTTGTCGTGCGTCTCCCAGAAGTCCACCGGAAGTTCCAGCACGCCGCTGTAGAGCAGGTCGGTGTCCTCGAGTACCTTGTCGTTGAAGTAGTCCTGCGCTTCCAGTCCCAGCGCCCGCGCCTTGATGCGCATGTTGATGTCTTTGCTGACCAGGATCACCGCGCGTTTCGGGTACTGGTGCTGCAGGCCGATCACCACGCCCAGAATGGCGTTGTCCGCCTTGCCAAGCTCCAGATTGTGCGGCAACTCCTGCTTGATGAAACTGGTCTGCAAATACAGGCGTCCGCTACAGTTTTTATGCGCGGCAGAGTGCAGGGCGATGCCTTCCTCGATATTGCGCGGCGCATCGTTGACGATCTCGTCGAGAAAGCGGCTCACCTGACGTGCATTGCGCGCCACTTCGGTCATGCCCTTTTTCTTGTTATCCAGTTCTTCCAGGACCAACATCGGCAGCAAGATGTCGTGCTCCTCGAAGCGGTACAGGCTGGTCGGGTCGTGCAGCAGCACGTTGGTGTCCAAAACAAACAACTTGGTATCAGCTACTGCGCGCTTGGGCATGATATTCCTTTAGTTTAGCGTTGTGACGAAATCCAAAACATCCTGTGCGTGTCCATCGGCCTTGAGTTTACGCCATTCCTGGCGCAACGTGCCAGTTCGATCAAAAACAAAAGTGCTGCGCTCTATGCCGCGTACCTGTTTACCGTACATATTTTTCTGTTTGATGACCTCGAACAGGTTACAGGCGGTTTCCTCTGCATCGGATAACAGTTCGAAGGGGAGGGTAAATTTGGCTTTGAAATTTTCATGCGACTTGAGGCTGTCACGCGAGATGCCGAAAACTGCACAATCGGCCTGTAAAAATTGCTCATACAGGTCGCGAAACTGTTGCGCCTCGGTGGTGCATCCGGGCGTGTTGTCTTTGGGATAAAAAAATAAAACCAGATTCCGCCCCAGATAGGCCGAGCGCGTAAAGGTCTGGCCGCTGGTGGCGGGCAGGGAAAAGTCGGTAATATTATTTTCTGTCATGGTCAGCTTTCAAGAAATACGGACATTCTTGATAAAAAACGCGACAAAGGCAAGCCTTGTTATAGAAGGGTTAAACCAAACTCAGTCGTGGTCTTGGAAACAGGTTAGCCGTGGCGATACGCGTTAGTGTTGTATCGCTTCAAAAATAAGCCCCAGGATCAAATGCAATCCGGAGGTTTCAACGCCCACTTTTCGACGTTCTTTGCCCTGAATGCTGATGGCAATTGCTTGCAGGGTGTGATTCAACGCGATGCAATTTTTGCTGCCGGGTGGAAACAGGCTAAAGTCGAAATGGCCGGGGAGTTTTTTGTCCAGATCTTCCAGTAAGGTACCACCTTTAAGGCTGGTGTAAATTTCATCAAAGGAGACGGTTTCAGCGTGACCGCTTGCGATGGCTGAGTTGACGTACAGACCTAGAAATGCCAAAGAACTCAGGCAGGCTTTGTTAACGGGCAAGTGCAAAACTCCTTTGTTGGTTAATTATCTGCGCGCGTGCACAGGATAATCTGTTGCGGGGTAATAGATGGTAGCCGGATCGTGCTGTTGTAGTCTGCATATACTGGCTGCGTTAATGTAATGCTGGGCGCTTAAAAAAGCAATATCCCCGTTCTTTTGCAGGTAAGGGGGGCGCTGCGCAGTATACCTGCCGAATCTTACAATACGCTTACAATTGCGCTGGCTGAGCACGGGAATCTTAGGTATGCTCGAGCTTGGCTCGGACATGGCTCAGCTGGCCGTATCAATGAGCAGACTGCCGGATTTAAATGATGATTTCGCAGCCCTCGCGGGCGAGGCGGATGTCCAGAATGGCAGCAGCTTCGCCATTGCGTGCCAGCGCTTCGGCAAACACGCGTTCCAGTTCGTCATCACTGCGTGTGGGTTCATGGTGGGTGCAAAAGAGGATTTTAGCGCCGGCATCCACCGCCAGTTGGATGCAGCTGTCAAAAGTGCCGTGCCCCCAGCCTTTCTTGCTCAGATATTCCTCCTGGGTATAGGATGAGTCTGCGATGATGATATCTACGCCGCGTATCGCATCGATGATAGAGCGGCGGTGTTCTTCTATTAACGTCTGGTATTCCTCGTAGCCTTCCTCATTGCTGTCGTAGATGTTGAAATACGGTTCGTGATCGCCGGTAAAAAAAATGGATTTTCCGTTGCAGTCTATGCGATAGCCCATATCGACCACCGGGTGATTGAGCATGATAGGGGTGATGATTGCCGAACCTATTGCCAGCGGTTGGTGCGGTGTCAGGGCGATGTAGTCGAAGTGTGATTTCATCTCGACTTCGCGCACCGGAAAGTAGCTGTATTGCAGTTGCACATTCATGATGTGTTCGGGACCTGCGCCTGCAATTGGATCGTAAGCACCGTAGAGCCGGAGGGTGTTGCCGGGAATGAACAGGGGGATGAAAAAGGGGAGTCCCTGGATGTGATCCCAATGGCTGTGCGTATTGAAAATATGTGCCGTCAAAGGCAGTTCTTTGAGCAGCGTTTGTGCCAGAGGAAAAATGCCTGTTCCGCCGTCCAGAATGATAAGGTCGTTATTGTCGCTGCGGATCTCGATACAGGTGGTATTGCCGCCATAGCGCGCGGTTTTTTCGCCGGGCGAGGCAATCGAGCCGCGCACCCCCCAAAATTTCAATTTCATGGCGCGTCTCCTTTGCTGATTTTGGCAAAGACCTGTACCTCATTCATCAGGCTGGAAATGTCGCCCAGATTATCGATGATTTGTTGTAGATCACCGCCGAAATAGTCCACTAATACGCCCGGCAAATGCTCTACCATCGGATTGCCGCTGTTGCCCAGCGCCAATTGCTTGCTGATCTGATTCGCTACGTAGAGGCAGCACAGCACGGTGTCGCCTGACGCGATGTCACTGTGGTGACGACGTATCGTATCGCTGAGCTGTCCGGGAAATTGCCATCTTTCGGTCAACATGCTGCCTACCACGGTGTGGTCGGTCCCTATTATCTGTCGTTCCGCCTGGTGCAGCGGAATCGCCTGTTCCTGGCTGCATGCCAGAGCCTGCTTAAATTCCGTGGGCAGAAATTGGGCAAACACCACTTTTCCGAAATCGTGCAGCAGGCCGGCGATATAGCAGTCCGCCGGGTCCGTGTCGTCCTTGCCGTACTTATGGCAGAGCAAGCGGGCCAGACTGGCAGTCGCCAGCGAATGCAGCAGATAGCGTTGCATATCAAACCCGGCCGCGTTCTGTTGCGGCAGTGAACCCATGGCCGCAAAGGATAAAGCCAGATTCTTGACCGTATTGAGTCCCAGACAAACCACGGACTGATTGACGGAAGTGATTTGTTTGGAAAAGCTGTAATAAGCAGAATTGAGAATGCGCAACAATTTCATGGTTAGCACGGGGTCGGTCTCAATCACCATGACCAGTTCTTTAGGCGGGCAATTGATGTCGCGCGTTAACTCCAGAATGCGTTGCACACTCTTTGGAAACGCGGGCATTTTTTCCACGGCGCCGGCTAATTTTTTGGTGAGTTCTGTAGAAAGCTGAGTCATCATTTCCCGTAGGACGTCAATGGTGGGCAGACCACGGACTTGTGGTCGGTTTCCGTTCTGTTCAAACGGACTTGCCATTCTTGTCAATATTCAAGGCAAGTGCAAGCATTATCGGTTTGAGATTGGAAGTCTGGCAGCGCTCCTGCGGATAATCACTCGATTGTTTACCCACAATATCTGTGGATAACGCTGTGGGTAAAGCGGGGAATAATGCCTTAACAGCTTGACGGATAAGGCGTATTTTCATGTTGCCTGTTTTTTGACTATTTAAATAATTATTTAAAATCAATAGGTTGTGAAATTTTAGCTTGCGTCATGCTGTGACGTTGTGTAAAAACTTCGTCGTCCCCCTATTGTGGCGGGATTAGAAAAATTAGCCGCCAGTGTATTGCAGGGGTTAAACTCGACATTGATGATAAGCGTTGATGGAAACTATGCAATTTAAAAATAAGCACGTCAAAAATGTCGCCAAAGCGATGCAAAACAAGGTCGAACAGATGCTCGCGTGGGCGGATGAGAAGAAGCCCGGCATGACGGACGGTAAGCCTTACTTATCTGAGCGTGACGGAATTTTGGCCTTGAATTTTGACGGATTATCCGTGCAGAGTGAAATGAATCTGGATAATCCGGATGAGCTGGTGATCGGTTATACGCGGGCGATGATGAGTTTTTTACTGCTAGTGCCTGCTCCTCGCCATGTGGCAATGATCGGTTTGGGGGGCGGTTCAATCGCCAAATATTGCTATCGATATTTGCCGGATACGGAAATCACTGTGCTTGAAATCAATCCGCATGTGATTGCCTTGCGCGCGGAATTTGCTATTCCTGCCGATGACAGAAGATTTAGGGTGTTGCTGGGTGATGGCGCGCAGTGGGTGAAGGAAACTGAAATTTTGCCTGATGTGCTGGTGGTCGATGGCTTCGACTCGGACGGGCTGCCAGCTCCTCTTTCGAGTCAGCAGTTTTACGATGATTGCTTTGCTGCGCTGGCGGATGACGGTATTCTGGTGGTCAATCTATGGGGCGGTTACCCGCATTTTGACGGCGCTCTGGCACGCATACACCGCAGCTTTTCCGATCGTGTGGCGATGGTCGGTACGGAGGAGAGCGTGAATAAAATTATTCTTGCCGTGAAGGACAGTGACTTTCCTCCGGATATTTCTACGATACGTCAGCATGCGCTCAGGCTGGCTGTGTCTCACCCGCTGAATTTTCAGGCAAAATCTAAAAAACTGATTCGTGCCCTGTCGGAATTTACCGCATGACTGCGCAAATTATGAAGCCGTTACCCGAATTTGAGGCGGATACCTTGCTGCAATCGCCTTTATTTTCACCGTTGCATCCGGTGATTGACAGGCTAAAAGGCGGGGGGTTTCCGTCGCTGGACTTGCTCAATGCCGAGCTTCTGGCATCTGATCCGCCGATCACCGTACAGAATGGCTGTGCGGTGCGATTTGTAACGCAGGAGCACGGCAAACTGGCATTTGAGGCGCAATATGAACCGCGCTGCTATCTGACCGGCGAGGTGCAAACCCGGCAAAGCAATTGGCATGATTTACTCAATGCGCTGGTGTGGTTGACCTTTCCAAAAACTAAAGCGGTTATCAACACGCGTCATTATCAGGCCTTGACGTCGGATAGCGGATTTCAAAACGGCAGCGGGCGAGGCGCTGTGCGTGATACCAATACGCTGTTTGATGAATCCGGCGTGATTATCGCATGCGCCTGTCCGGAGCTTGCCGGATTGTTGCGCGGCTTTCGGTGGAAAACGCTGTTCTGGCAGCGGCGCGTAGAAGTTCAGACCGGAATGGGGTTTTACTTGTTTGGTCACGGCCTGTATGAGAAAGCCTTGCAGCCTTACACCGGAATGACCGGACAAGGGTTGCTGCTGATGGTAGACCCGGCATTTTTTTGCTGGTCGTATATTCAGCAACTAGCTTATCTGGACGAGCATCTGGCTGAATATCTGGCTGATCCGGTTCATTGTTGCTCCACCCGAGAACTCTCGCCCGTCCCTTTGCTGGGTGTACCCGGTTGGGCGGCTGACAATCGATGTGCAAGTTATTACGATAATACCGGCTATTTTCGTTCCGGTCGACGTAGCGTCCGGTTGAGTTGTTAGCATCAGGATGTATGTCACCCATCCGGGTGATTTTAAATTGTTTCAGAAGATTTACACTTTGAGCCTAGGTTGTGGCGAGTCTCCTGAGTCGTGCATAGATGCGTTTTGCACGGTTACTTTGTCTGTTATAGAATTGCCACGAGGTTTTGACTGTTGTGCGCTTTCTGCTTCTAGTTCGTGTATATTTTTGCATTGATTGGAGTTTTTAATGTTCTCCGCGATAAAGACGAGCCGGTTAATACTATGTGCAGTCATGGCAAGCGTGCCTGCGGTTTATGGTGAACCATTCGGTTCTCTTGATTTTTCCGGTTCCGGTTTTTTGACGCTGGGTGCGGGGGCTGTATTGGGCGGCACGAAAGCTGGTGTAGTCGGGCGCAATTGTCCTTGTTTGACGACCGATTATGCTCAGGCTGCTGTCTACGACGGGCGCGGCGGCTTGCAGTGGAAGCAGGATTCCAAGTTGGGGCTGCAGGGAACGGTGGTTTTGCCGGACAGCCGTTTTTCCGTGACGGCGCAAGCTGTGGTTCGCGGTGTGCAAGATGGCAATGTCAATCTCGAATGGCTGTATGGAACTTATCAGTTTTCGGACAGCACTTCAATTCAGGCAGGACGCAAGCGCCTGCCGCTTTTTTACTACTCAGATATTCAGGATGTAGGCTTTGCTCTGCCGTGGACGCATTTGCCACCGCAGTTTTATGGCTGGGAAGCGGTCAATTACAACGGCGTCAATCTGCGTCATCATCTGCGTCTGGGTGAGTGGGATACGACGCTGAATCTGCTGGCCGGCAGCGAAAACATCAGCGACAGCGGCTACTGGAAGATTTACAACGGACCGCAGAGTAGTACACGCGTCAAATGGAAAAATATCGTAGGCGGTGATTTGACCCTGGGCTATGACTGGTTTGAGACGCGTTTTGCTTATATACAATCAGATGTTGAGCGTCGCAGTGATACCGTCTGGAGTCAGGCTGCACAAAATTATGTGACGGCGGCAGATCCGCTGATGAGCGGGCAGGGAACGCGACAGAATATTTATACCGTTGCCATCAATTTGGATCCGGGTAATTGGCTCTTGCGCAGTGAATTGCTCTACATACACCGCCCCGGCGCGACATTTAGCGATTATGCGCAACTCGCAGGAGTGGGGCGTCGTTTTGGCGACTGGCAACTGATGGCGACTGTGTCGCGCTATCAGGGGAGGGCGGTGAATGGTGGTGATCCGCAGGGGCAGGAAGGGCATGTGAATCAGTCGCTGACGCTGCGCTATAACTTGACGCAAAACAGCGATATCAAAGTGCAGCTTGATCGCCAGAGGGATCACAGCGGTGTCAACTGGGTGCCGCGTTACGGCGATGCAACGCTGATGACTTTAAGTTACGACATGGTGTTCTGACCATGTTGCGCCTACTCTTCTTCGTTTGCTGCTTCGTTATCCTCTCCCCGGTCGCCCTGGCCGCTGAGGATGTCGTGGTGATTGTGAACCAGAAAATCGGGGTAAATAAAATGACCCGCGATGAGGTCATCAATATTTTTTTGGGGCGCAGCCGGCAATTGGCGTCCGGTGTGACGGCACTGCCTCTGGATTTGCCCGGGACATCGCCTGAAAGGGCGCAGTTCTACCAGCACTTGACCGGCAAAAGTATGAATGAGATCAATGCTTACTGGGCGCGCCTGATATTTTCAGGCCGGGCCTCGCCGCCCGCGCAGGTGCGCAGCCAGGAGGAAGCGGTGCAAATGGTGATGGATAATCGCAGCGCCGTAGGCTACGTCAGTCGCAGTAAAGTATCGCCTGCCGTCACGATCGTTTTTGAGTTGAATTCGAAATGATTAACCCCTTCCGTAAAGGCATCCTGTTTGGCACCGTGGTCAGTATTGCCGGTGCGGCGGTGCTGGTCAGTGCCTTCTTTATTTTGCTGGTCGGGCTGGAGACGGCATCGTCGACGCGCAAAGATTTTTCCCGTCATATGGAAGAGTTGCTCGATACCGTTGAGAGTACGGCTGGTATTGCCTGTTTTGTCGGCGACAAACAGCTGGCCGCTGAGTTGGCAGCGGGCTTGTTGAAAAGCCATGAGGTCTATCGCGTTGTGGTCAGAGCCGGGGATAAGGAATTGGCACGCAGTGAACGCACTGGTAGTGCGGCGGTGCAGGAAAACAAGAGCCAGGGAGTCTACAGAAAAATTCTTTCACCTTTCAACAAGGGGGAGGTGATCGGCGAGATCAGGATAGAACCGGATGTCAGCGAAATAAACCGTCTGGTGCGCGAAAAAGTGGTTTTTATGGTCGGTTTGTTGCTTTTACAGTTGTTTTTCGTGGTGGTCGCGGTGGTGCTGATTGTGTTTTATGTGGTGGTCAGGCCGATCAGGTCGTTATCGAACGATCTGCACAATATTGATGCGGCAGCCGGTGAGAAATTGCTGGCGCCGGCCGGGCATGAGGCAAATGAAATAGCAAGATTAATATTTGATATCAACATGTTATCTGAAACTCTGGTGGCTGCGCTGGTCAATGAGCAAGTGCTGCGCTTGCAGCAGGAAATTGACGCGCTGAAGTACCACAGTATTTTTGATAATGCAGGGTCCGGTATTTTTATCGCAGATATTGAAGGGCATATTTCTTCTTATAATCGTTCTTTTGTGACATTGACTGCGTGTCAGTTCGATGCGCATGTGCAGCCACCCAGGCTAGCTTATGTGCCTTGGAGTGACTTTGATAAACTGATGCAGGCGATTAATGTTTGTCTTAGCAGCGGCGTTAATCAGTCCATCGATCTGGAGTTGGAAACAGATGAACATCGCTGGTTGAACGTGAATCTGACGGCGATTGAAGGTAAGCTGGTACAAGGGGTGATCAGCGATGTCAGTCAGGTCAAGCAATCGGAAGCGACTGCTTTGCAAAGAGTCATTATGGATGATTTGACCGGTTTGCCCAATCGTGCCGGACTGGAGTGTTATTTGCCGGAAACGATACAGCATGCTCATGCCGAACCTTTCGCCTTGATGTTGGTTGATGTCAAGGGTTTCAAGAAAATCAACGGCGACATGGGTATGGCGGCGGGTGATTTGATGCTCAGGGTGGCCGCCTCCAGATTGAAAGGCTGTCTGAAGAATACCGACTGGCTGGGACGGTTAGGCGGGGACGAGTTTGCCGTTGTATTACACGGCATCTCCGCGAGAGGGGCAGCGGAGAGTGTAGCTTCCCGCATGGCTAGTGTGTTCCGTAAAACCATAGAGATCAATGACACGTTGATTACGCCGGGTTGCGATATAGGCATCGCCTTTTATCCTGCCGATGGCGAGGACTTAGCTTCGCTGTTGCGCAGTGCAGAGTTTGCCCTGTCATATGCCAAGGGGGAAGAAGGGCAGGATTATCAGTTTTATACGCTGGAGATGGCCGCGACCGCCGAACAGCACCGCAAGTTGGAATCCGAGTTGCATCAATCCATACGGCGCAATGAATTGCGTCTGTTTTATCAGCCTATCGTGGATTTGCAAGCCGGATGTATTGTCGGTGCGGAAGCGTTAATCCGCTGGCAGCATCCCACTTTGGGACTGGTTGCACCGGATGTATTTATCCCTGTAGCCGAAGAGTCACACTTTATTTGTGAGATAGGGCTGTGGGTGCTGGAAACCGCCTGTCAGCAACTGGCCATTTGGCAGGCTGCCGGCCACGCGCACTATTTGTCGATCAATGTATCCGCCCGGCAAATTCCTGATGAGTTGCCACCTGAATTGATCCTGGTGATGCTCAAACGCTATGGACTGCCCGAGAGTGCGCTGGCGCTGGAAATCACCGAAGGGGTGTTGCTGTCGGATGTGAACAAGGGCGTGACGTGGCTCAAGGAATTGCGCGATGCCGGTTTCCGTGTGTATATGGACGATTTTGGTACGGGATATTCTTCGCTGTCTTATTTGAAGCGCTTCCCGATCGATGTGGTCAAGGTGGATAAGTCCTTTATTCGCGACATGAACGAGGAAAACAATGATCGCGTGCTGGTTCAGGCCATCATCGCCATGTCGCAGGCGTTGGGTTTGCAGGTGGTCGCCGAAGGTGTAGAGAACGAATGCCAATTTTCGCTGTTAAGAGAGATGCATTGTCATTACGGGCAGGGCTATTATTTCTCAAGACCGATTCCGGCGCATGAGTTCGATCTGCTGGCGGCCAAGGGATTGCATGTGCCTTTGTTAAGCTAACCGATTGAATTATTTTTTTATTGATTCAGACCACCAGATCCACCTGTTGCAAGCTGCCGGTGCTGCCGTTTTGATTCAAATAGACGCCGCTGCTGCGTACCTGCCCTAGCAGTTGATTGGCAGAATTTTTCAGTTCGAACGAGCTGGACAAACTGCCCAGATAAAGCGCCCCGACGCCGTGCTGGGCTAACGTGCTCAGCGTGTCAGTCCCCGATGCATCTTTGTTGTAAACCTTTAGTTTGGCAAAAACCGCGTCGTTTTCATCTATCCACTGATTGCCATCGTTGTCATAGGCGGCCAGATCGGCAAAACCGTTGCCGCTTTGTGTGCCGAAAAGTTCTGAACCGTTGTCGATGCGCCCGTTGCCGTTCTTGTCGAGCGCCAGAAAACCGCTGCCGCTGCCAAGAAAAGAGAGTTGTTCGCTGTGTCCATCGCTGTTCAGATCGAAGCTGAATTTGCTGTCGGTGAGTTCCGCTGCCTGACCGTTGAAATTGATCACCAGCGGATCTTGCTTGACCTCCTTACCCTGCTGCATGGTGACCGTGCTGTCCTGAATAAATTCACGCTGCATGGACAGTGCGAGCTGGAAGCGGATTTCCCGTCCGTCGGCGGTTTTGACCATGCCCAGTGCGCTGAAGTGAGTCTGCTCGGCTTCGTGCAGGGTGGTGCGCTTGTTATAAGTGAGGGCGGCAGGCGGATTAGGGGTGCCTGCGGGGCTTTTTAGCGATGCAGACGCGCCGGAGGAGGATGAGAGTTTCAGTTCGCTGCCGTTAAAAATCACGACTTTTTGCCCTGTCATGGATTCAATCAGATTGATCAAAAGCTGCATCTTGGGATCCGTTTGATTTTCGGTGCTTGTCTCGATATTGTCAGCGGCGGCCACCTGCTGCGCGCCAGCTGAAATGGACACCCAGTCTGTCTGCATCTGGTTGATGCCGGCGGCTGGCCGGTTCGCGATGCGCAGTGTTTCTTCCGAGGTGCTAAGTCTTGAGTAGAGATGATCGCTGCTAAAGCCGATGAGGGACTGGTCGATTTTCATGATTGCCAACTCCTTGAGTCTTTGAGCTTTTATCGGCAAGCTGGACGCAAGGATGAGCAAAAATAGCAGAAATAGTTTTTTGCGACGCAGTGCTGCTGTCTACGTAGCTGGGATTTTATTTTAACTTATTGATTAATAATAAATTATTGATAGCGCAATGCATCGATCGGATCCATGCGGGCGGCTTTTTTAGCTGGATAAAAGCCGAAGAATATGCCGACCGTGGCCGCTACGCCAAACGCCACCACGGCGGAACTGGCCGAGATGATCACCACGGTGCCGGTCATCGATTCGGTCAAAAGCGCGCCGCCGATGCCGATCAGTAAGCCGGTGCAGCTGCCCACCACCGAGATGATGATGGCTTCGAGCAAGAATTGCAGCAGGATGTCGCGCTCTCTCGCGCCGATCGCCATGCGGATGCCGATCTCGCGGGTGCGTTCGGTCACAGATACCAGCATGATGTTCATGATGCCGATGCCGCCCACCAGTAACGAGACTGAAGCGATGGCACCCAGCAGCATAGACATCACGCGCGTGCTCTCAGCGGCTGAATCGGCCACCGCCGTCAGGTTGCGCAATGAAAAGTCGGCATCCATGCCTTCTCTGATGCGATGGCGCTGGCGCAGCAGTTCGGTCATGGCTTTTTCCACCACCGGCATGTTTTCCTGGGTGGTGGTCTGTACCATGATCATGCGCACCGTGCCGGGAAAGGCGGCGCCGAACACCACGCGCTGGGCGGTGGTGAGCGGAATGATGATGGTGTCGTCCTGATCCCGGCCATCCATGCCTTGACCCTTGGTGCCTAACACGCCCAGCACGATAAACGGGCTTTGGCGGATGCGGATGGTTTTACCTAGCGGATCTTCATCGCCGAACAGGTTTTGTGCGGCGGTTTGCCCGATCAGCGCAACGCGCGTGGCGGAGCGCACATCGGATGAGGTGAAAGCGGCACCGCTGATCACAGGCCAGGAGCGCGCATCCAGATAGGCCGGGGTGCTGCCGATGATGGCGCTGTTCCAGTTGGACGGGCCGTAGACGATCTGCGCGCTGCCCGGATGGATGGGCGCGACCGACTGCACGCCCGGCAGTTCGCTAATCGCCTCCGCATCGGCCACCGTCAGAGTCAGCGCGCCGCCGCTGCCGGTACGCACGCCACCGGTCTGCGAGCTCCCCGAGAGCAGGATAAACAGATTGCTGCCCATCGCACTGATGGTTTGTTTGATGGAATATTGCGCGCCCTGACCGATGGACATCATCAGCACGACGGCCGCGACACCGATCACCATGCCCAGCATGGTCAGGATGGTGCGCATGCGGTTCGCCCCCATCGCGCGCCAGGCTTCACCCAACATGGCGAGCGTCATGATGAGGACTCCTGTACGGTTGGCTGATCGCTGACGATGCTGCCATCGTGAAAGCGCACCTGGCGTTTGGCGTGTTGCGCGATGTCGTTCTCGTGGGTGACCAGCACGATGGTGATGCCCTCGTTGTTTAACGACTTAAACAGCGCCATGATCTCTTCGCTGGTATGGCTGTCCAGATTGCCGGTGGGTTCGTCCGCCAGCAGTAAACTGGGGCGATTGACCAGTGCGCGGGCGATCGCCACGCGCTGCTGCTGTCCGCCGGAAATCTGGTTGGGCAGCGAATTCGCCTTATCTTCCAACCCTACCTTAGTCAGTAATTCACGGGCGCGCTGTGAGCGCTCTTCGTGTTTGACGCCTGCATAGATCAGAGGCAGGGCGACATTGTCCAGCAGCGTCATGCGTTGCAGCAGATTAAAGCCCTGAAACACAAAGCCTATGGTGCGGTTGCGCAGCAGGGCGAGTTCATCGCGATTGAGTGTGGCGACAGAGCGCCCGTCTAGTTCGTAGTTGCCGATGGTGGCGGCATCCAGACAACCCAAGATATTCATGAAGGTCGATTTGCCCGAGCCGGAATGCCCCATGATGGCGACAAACTCACCCGTTTGTATGGTGAGATTGACGTCTTTTAAGGCTGGAAACAGCCCTGCCGAGGTCTGGTAGGCCTTGCTTAACCCCGTAATGTGGATTACCGGATGGTTCATAACGTAAAACTCGCATGGCGTTCGTTCGTCTGGCTTCGCCCCCCTCGCTGCGCTCTCCCCGCTTGCGGGAGAGGATTGAGGCGAGGGAGCGGGCATGATGGTTTCATCATAAAAGAGAGGCTTTTTCTCATGCACGCTAGAACATCCGGCCTCGTGGGGCGCTGCTTGCAGGGGTGTTGGTTGCCTGCGTATCGCCCGTCACCAGTTGATCTCCCGCTTTTAGATCGCCAGAGATGATTTCGGTGTTGCGGTTGTCGGTGATGCCGAGTTTGACGGTGACAGGCTGCAACTGGCCGTTTTTCAATACATATACGCGTCCGGTAAAGCGTCCCGGTTTTTCACTCTCGCTACGTTTTTTAGTAACATCTTGATTATTTTGTTGTTTTTTAGCATCGGCGGGTTTGAAGCGCAGCGCGGCATTAGGCACGATCAACACATCTTTGCGTTCTGCGACTGCTAAGCTGACATAAGCGGTCATGCCCGGCATCAGGATTTGTTCGGGGTTGCTGACGTTGATGATCACGTCATAGGTGATGACGTTTTGCTGATTGGTCGGATTAAGACGCACCAGACGCACTTCGCCCTGGAAATTGCGGTTCGGGTAGGCATCTACAGTGAATTTCACCGGTTGACCTGCGCGTATGCTGCCGATATCCGCCTCGGCGAAATTGGCATCGATCTGCATCTTGGACAAATCCTGGGCGATCTTGAACAGAGTAGGAGTCTGTAAACTGGCGGCGACGGTTTGGCCCACATCGACCGAGCGATCCACTACCACGCCAGATACCGGTGAGCGGATCACGGTATAAGCCAGATTGGCGCGATCTTTTTCTACCGTGGCATGTGTGAGATCCAGCTGCGCCTGGGCGGATTTTTTAGCCTGCACCGCCGTATCCAGCTCCAGTCGCGAGGCGTATTCCTGGTTGTACAAACTGCGGGTGCGAGCCTCGTTGGCTGTCATCAGTTCCAGTGAGGCCGTGATATTTTGCACGCTGGCCAGATCCTGTTTGAGCTGGGCGGAAAGCAGCGCATTGTCCAGTTCCAGCAGGATCTGTCCCTTTTCGACGACATGGTTGTAATCTACATAGAGCTTTTTGACTGTGCCGGAAACTTGGGTACCGACATTGACCAGCGTGACCGGATTGATGGTGCCGTTAGCCGAAACGATCTGATTCAAATCGCTTTTTTCGACGGTTTGCAGACGGTATTGCTGTTCAATCGGCACCTGATTGTAGTGCCGGTAGGCGAAATAGCCAGCCAGAATGATCAGCGCCGTGATCAGCAACAGAATGATTTTTGAGCGCAGTATGTTTTTCATGATTGATTTTATTTAGATTGGTCACCCGGCTGCAGCGAGCCTTCGTTCAGATTGCCTGTGGCCTGAGCAAGCGTGGCGCGGCCGATATTCCAGTTGAAAATGGCCTGTATGCGTTGCTGATTCGCGCTGTACAGGGTGTTTTGCGCATTGAGCACATCGAGCATGATGCCCGCACCTGCGCGGTAGCGGCCCAGCGCCATTCGTTCCGATTGTTCTGCACTGTTGACCAGATCCGCCGTGGCGCGCAGGTTTCGGGTGGCGGTGAGCAGGTTCTGGCAGGCTGTCCAGACATCCAGCGCCACTTGCAGTCGCAGGCGTTCTAGTTGCGCCTTTTTGCCGTCAATTTGCGCCAGGGCAGCGCTTACCCTATAGGTAGGTGCGTAGCCTGAAAACAGCGGTATGCTCATGCTCACGCCCAGTGACGAGCCATGTGTGTTGATGCCGGCACTGTTCGATTGATTGCTGTTGGCATTGAGCGAGACTGTCGGTTTTCCGGCGGCCCGTGCCGCCTCCGCCGCAGCCTCAGCTGCGCGCAGCGTCGCTTCTGCCGCCTTTAAATCCGGCCGGTTATGCCTCGCCTGTTCTATCAGTGCGGTGATGCTCTGCTCCAGTTCGGTATCGCTCGTTTCCTGATTGGGGAGGGGGGGGCGAGCTTCGCTGAGCAGAATGTTGATGTGGGCATCCAGTCCCAGCAGGCTGGCCAGATTGCCACGAGCTATCTTCATTGCGCCGGTTGCGCTAATCCGGTTGAGCGTGCTTTGTGAATAGGCTGTTTGCGCTGTGAGCTTGTCGGCCGGCGTTGCGCTGCCGGCCAGATGGCGGGCATTGGCGAGCGCAAAACTCTCCTGTGCTGCGCGTTCTGCGGCAGCGGCGGCATCCAGCGCGGCACGTGTTGCCTGTGCCTGATAATATGCCTGCACAGCGGTCAGAAATAGCGTCTGCACCGTGCTGTCCCGGCTGGCATTGAGCGAGGCGAGCAACTGCTGCGCATTTTCCAGATTGGCCGCGCGCGCACCGAAATCGTATAGCAAATAGGACAGGGTGACACCAAGAGTGCGCTGAGTGACGCCCGGTGTGTTCTGTGTGCCGGTGCCCGTCGCGCTGACAGTCGGTAAATAGCCTGCCTGACTCACTCCGGTTTGCGCCGCTTGTGCGCGTGAATTGGCCCAGACTTCGCGGGTCTGGGGATTGTTGCACAGCACGCCATTTACTACGCCGGCCAGATCGAGTGTGCGGTTTATGTTGATTTCTTCGCAGGAATAACCGGACGCTCCCGGCAAGCGGGTGCCAAAAGGATCGGACGTTTCATGCGCGTACCCTGTGCTCAGCGTCAGCGTACAGGTCAGTGCGGCACAACATCTTCGCAAACAGAGATTTTTTTTACGCGCAGACATGATCTTCAGTCGGATTTTATGGCTGCATTGTAACGGCTGACGAGTCGAGGGCAAGAGTTCAATTGTAAAAAAATATTGCGCTCGCCCTGCTGCAAATATTGCCTCGCACATGCGACAATATGTCACATTCCCTGAGCATAAAAATTAGGGTAAATTGTCATTCATCCAGTCGATGGCAAGTTGACGAATTCTCCTCCCAAGGTTGCCGTGTTGGCCATCGACTGGTTATTCCTGCATGTGTAGTTCTCGCGCTGCATTGTCTGTGTGTGATACGCTGAGTGCAGAAGCGGCGTTTAATACATATGGCGCATGAACACCGTACAATGCATGGGGTAGTGATAGTTGGGTAAATTTTTTCTGACACTGAAAACAGAGCAGCTGGCAGGCGTGCTGTTGGTACTTGCGTTGCACGGCATGCTTCTGTACGGCTTGATTAGCTATCGCATGCTCCCGCCCACGGAGGAGGCGATCACCTTGATGGTCGAACTGATCAATCCTCCCGCGCAACCGCGACCCGAGCCACCCGAGCCACCTCAGCCACCCCGGCCGGTCAGGCCGCAGCGCATTGCGCCGCTGCAGCAACTGGTGGCGCAAGCCGTGACCGTGTTGCCCGCTGAGCCGGTTGCGCCGCCACCAGTTCCAGTCATTTTGCCGATAACCGAAGCGCCGGTTGTGCCCGCGCCGGCTCTGCCGCCGGTGACGTTGAGCGGGGAATTGTCGGTCAATTGTCCCGAACGTACTCCGCCTGCCTATCCGTCTTTTTCCATCCGTCTGAATGAACAGGGGAGCGTGGTGTTGCGCGTGGAACTGGATACGGAGGGGAGGATTTCTGACGTGTCCTTCAAAAGCCGCTCAGGTTCTGTGCGGCTGGATGAGGCGGCGGTGGCGGCAGTCAAGACCTGGCGTTGCCGGCCTGCGATCAGAGAGGGGCTCGCCGTGCCGGCAGTCGCATTGCAACCATTTGATTTTATTCTGGAAGGTCATTGATATGGAAAATAGTCTGGGTTTTGCACACTTTATCGCGCAGAGCGATGCGGTGGGTAGAGCGGTATTAATTGTGCTGTTGCTGTTGTCCGTCGCGAGTTGGTATTTGATCATAACCAAGACGATCGCCAATCTCGCTGCGAAAAAACGTGCCGATACGTTTTTGAAACAATTCTGGGAAGCGTCCTCCTTGCAAGAGATGCAGGTAACGATGGGTGAGGGCGGGGAATCAAATGCCTTTGCGGAGTTGGCCAGGCAGGCGCTACAGGTAAACAGCGGTCATCAGCGCGGCGCGGAGAAACTGTTGGCGGCCGGCGGTATCTCGGAATATTTGACTCGTGTGCTGCGCAACGGCATCGAGCAGGAGGCGGCCAGCGTTGAAAGCGGTTTGACCGTGCTGGCTTCCGCAGGTTCGGCGGCGCCATTTGTCGGCTTGTTTGGCACAGTATGGGGTATATACCATGCGCTGGTGCAGATCGGTATGAGCGGTCAGGGGACGCTGGACAAGGTGGCAGGTCCGGTGGGTGAGGCGCTGATCATGACGGCGGTGGGGCTGGCGGTGGCGATTCCGGCTGTGCTGGCCTACAATTCGTTCACACGCCGCAACCGGCTCTGGCTGTCCAGACTGGATAACTTTGCACACGATCTGTACGCACTCATTACACTGGGCGATAAAAAAATCTAACTTATTGATTGAAGGATAATTATGGCTTTCGGGAGTTTTGATACACGCCGTCATCAGGGGCCGATGGCGGAAATCAATGTGGTGCCGTTGGTGGATGTGATGCTGGTGTTGCTGGTGGTCTTCATCATCACCGCCCCGTTATTAACCAATGCGGTCAAGATCGATCTGCCAAAGGCTGTCAGCAATGCCAATGTCTCTCGTGCTGAACATATCGAATTCGCCATCCGCGAGGATGGCCGGTATTTCTGGAACGGCGAGCAAATCGATGCAGCAACGCTGCCGGAGCGCTTCGCCTTGGAGGCAAAAAAACTACCCCAGCCCGAGCTGCATATTCATGCAGACAAATTTGCCCATTACGAACTGGTTGCAAAGGTGATGTCGGGTGCCGCGAAGGCGGGCGTAACGCGCATCGGTTTTGTGACCGATCCGAGTCAGGCTGATTAAGACGGTTGAGGTTGAAGGGGGAAAGCATGAAATCCTGCTGGATGATCTGCCTGATTGGTTTCTTGTCAGCTTGCAACCAGCGCGATGATCAACCCGTTGTGATGCCTGTCGCATCTTTTGAACAATTGGTCGTTCAATACAATTGTCTGGGCTGTCATGCGCCGGGCAATCAGATGAGCTTGCCGGTCTGGCATGAGGTGGCGAAAAAATACCGGAATAAAGCGGATGCGGAAGTCTATCTGAGCAACAAGATCAGAACGGGTGGATCCGGTGCGTGGGGAAAAATGGATATGCCGCCTTATCAGGAGATCACTGACGATGAACTCAGGATTATCGTTCACGGCGTGCTCTCCAGTGTCAAACCCGGCTTGTAGAATCCGGTGCATGGGGTTCATCCCGCTCATAGGTTGGTATGCGAAGGTGAACCATCTGTCGGGCAGGCTCAAACACAAGTTATGTACAGGGCGATGGCGGATGCATACATTCGGCAGGGAACGGAAAAGTTCACGCGCGAAGTGGTGGCGAATATTCAGAATGTCACTGAGTAGGGAGGGGCGTGTTGATTGAACGCTCGCCCCGGTGAATTTTGTTGCCACAAATAGCGGTTAAGCCTTGTCAGTGTGGTCAAAAAAGGCTAACTTGCTCGCTGCAAAAAAATCATAAGAAATCAGGGAGTAAATATGGCGCGTCCGGAAAAAATTCGCTTGGGTGATTTGCTGGTAGGTCAGCAGTTGATCACGATGGATCAGCTCAGAATTGCACTCGAAGAGCAGAAGCGCTCCGGGCGTAAACTCGGGCGGGTGCTGGTCGACAGCGGTTTTGTCACCGAAGAGAAAATCTCCGAGGCGCTGGCCAAGCAGTTGAACGTCCCTTATATCAATCTCAAGTATTACAACATCAACATCGAACAGGTGCGCAAGCTGCCTGAGAATCAGGCGCGGCGTTTTCGCGCCATCGTGCTGGAGGATCGTAACGGCAGTCTGCTGATTGGTATGGCCGACCCGACCGATTTGTTCGCGTTCGATGAGATTGCGCGTATCGTCAAGCGCGATATCCATGTGGCGGTGGTTACAGAAGGGCAGTTGCTCGAATCGATCGATCGCGGCTACCGGCGCACCGAGGAAATTACTGGTCTGGCCAAAGAATTGAGCGAAGAATTGGGCGACAGTTACATCGATTTCGGTTCGATGACGAGCAATGCCGGCAGCGAAGAGGCGCCGGTGGTCAAGTTGCTGCAAACCATGTTCGATGATGCCACGCAGATCCGCGCCTCAGATATCCACATCGAACCGCAGGAAGGCAAGCTGGTGATCCGTTTTCGCATCGACGGCGCGCTGCATCTGCAAACCGAGGCGGACAACAAGATTGCCCCCGCGCTGGTGCTGCGTCTGAAGCTGATGTCAGGGCTGGATATCTCCGAGAAACGTTTGCCGCAGGACGGGCGTTTCCACGTGCGGGTGCGTGAGCAGGGGGTGGATGTGCGTATCGCGACTTGTCCTACCCAGTATGGCGAAGCGGTCGTGATGCGTCTGTTGCGTCAGGACGGCGGGATGGTAGGCTTAGATAAACTGGGCATGCCGCCGGAGATGCTGGTGCGCTTTCGCCAGATTTTGCATCGCAGCAACGGCATGATATTGGTCACAGGTCCTACAGGCAGCGGCAAGACCACGACCTTGTATTCTGCACTCTCTGAGATTAACACCGTCGATCAAAAACTGATTACCGTGGAAGACCCTGTCGAGTACCGTTTGCCCGGGATTAATCAGGTGCAGGTCAACGAGAAGATCGGGTTAACCTTTTCATCGGTGCTGCGTTCGGCATTGCGCCAGGATCCGGATGTGATTCTTGTCGGCGAAATGCGTGATGCCGAAACGGCGCAGATCGGATTGCGCGCAGCGATGACCGGCCATCTGGTGCTCTCTACCTTGCATACGCGGGATGCGGCGGGAACATTGTTCCGTCTGGTCGATATGGGCACGCCGCGTTTCATGGTTGCGTCCTCGGTGCAGGCGGTGATCGCTCAGCGATTGTTGCGTCGTATTTGCGAGAGCTGCAATGAGTCTTATACCCCGACGGCGCAGGAGATGGAGTGGCTGGAGGTGGAGGGGGTGACGGGAACTCAGTTGTCAGGGTTGATGCAGGGACGCGGCTGTTCGCATTGCAACGGCACAGGTTATCACGGACGGCGCGGCGTGTATGAGATGCTGGAGATGAGCCGGGAAATGGTCGTGGCGGCAGCGCATGAAGACGTCAACCACTTCATGCAGGTAGCCAACCGCTACATGCGCGGCAAGACCTTGATCGATCATGCGCTGGTGCAGATGCGCGAGGGTCATACCACGGTGGCTGAAGTGATGCGTATCAGCAATCAGGTGGAAGACTAGTCGTGGCGATGTTCGTCTACACCGGGCGCAATGCCAGAGGCGAGATGGCCGGTGGAACGCTGGAGGGCGACGACAGCGGGGCGATTGCCGATCAGTTGCTGGGCATGGGCGTCACGCCTATCGATATCAAGCCGTTTCACGGCGGAAGCTCGACGAAGAAGTCGGAGTGGCTCAAACGCGCCTTGACTGAGAAGCCCATTACGCCTATGGATCTGATGCTGTTCAGCCGTCAGATGTATACCCTGCTCAAAGCAGGCGTGCCGATACTGCGTGCGCTGGCAGGTTTGCAGGAGTCGACGCAAAATCCTACCTTCGCCGCCATGTTGCAGGATTTGCGGGAGAGTCTGGACAGCGGACGGGAGCTCTCTACCGCATTGCGCCGTCACCCCAAAGTGTTCTCCACCTTTTATGTCAGCATGGTGCAGGTCGGCGAGATGACCGGTATGCTGGATCAGACCTTTATTCGCCTCTATGCTTATCTCGATTTCGAGCGGGACATGAAGGAACGCATCACCACGGCGTTGCGCTATCCCATGTTTGTGGTGATCGCCATGGCGATAGCGATCATCATCATCAATCTGTTCGTAATTCCCGCCTTTGCACGGGTCTATGCCGGCTTTCACAGCGAGTTACCCTTGATTACCAAACTGCTGCTGGGTTTTTCCGAATTTATGGTCAGTTACTGGTGGCTGATACTGGCGATGCTGGCCGGTGTTGCAACGGGTTTTCGCGCTTATATCAATACGCGCTCAGGGCGTTACCAGTGGGATCAAAGAAAATTGAAGTTGCCCATCGTAGGTCCCATTATTCTCAAGGCGACCTTGTCGCGTTTTGCACGCAGCCTGGCGCTCACCTTCAAGAGCGGCATGCCTATTTTGCAGGGGATGAACGTGGTGGGCCAAGTAGTCGATAATGCCTTTATGCGCAGCCGTATCGAAAAGATGAGCGAAGGCATAGAGCGCGGAGAGAGTATTCTGCGCACGGCGGTGGCGGCGGGAATATTTAATCCTGTAGTGCTACAGATGATCGCGGTGGGGGAGGAGACCGGTGACCTGGACGGTTTGATGGCGGAAGTCGCCGATATGTACGAGCAAGAGGTTAAATATGAAGTGTCGACGCTGAGTGCCAAGATCGAGCCTATCCTGATTGTCTCGCTGGGCGCATTGGTTTTGGTGCTCGCACTCGGTGTCTTCCTGCCCATGTGGGATCTGGGTAAGGCGGCCATGCATTGATGAAAATCCGTCAGTGTGGTCTTACGTTGGTTGATTTTGCGGTGAGTGTAATTATTGCATTGATTTTGTTGGGAATTTTTGTGAATCGTATGCAATTCTATCAGGAGCAGGCTGAAAAAACTGCCATGGAAGGGATGGCTGCAACGCTCGCGAGTGCTTTTTCACTGCAATATGGTCAGTTGATGACTCGGGGTAAGCCTGGGGATGCCGTTGCATTGAAAAACGCCAATCCGATGAATTGGCTGACAGAAAAGCCAAAAAACTATTTGGGTGAATTTTTTGATCCGGCTGCCGGGCGCATTGAAGCGGGGAACTGGTTTTTTGATTTAAAGTCGCGAGAGCTGATTTATGTCGTGCGCAACGCGGCGCATTTTAAAGTGGATCAAACCGGTCTGGCCAGGGTGAGATTTCATGTGGCGGCTAGTGAACGCCTGTTGTCCGCAGCCGGATCAACAGGTTTGAAATTTAAGGTAGTGGAGCCTTACGAGTGGTTTTCTGCTGCCGTGCCCATCGCGGTGCTGGAAAAGGGGCTGTAGCTGGCTAGGGTAACGGGCAATCTGATACACTCAAGCCCGGATCTTGCCGTGTCAATGTTTAAAGGAGGTTTGCCGTATGCGTCAATATCACCGGATACAAAAACAGTTTTATCGTATTTGTCTCGTCTCCGAGCGAGATTCTCAAACTCTGGCGCTGGTGCCCGATATTGAAAACGCCTATATGATCGAGCAATTGCTCAAATCCTCGCAGCGTTTGCGTGAGGGGCAGCGGATAGTCTCCTTCCCTTCGGTGCTGCGTCCTGATTCTGACGCCGCGCAGCCGGAAGCGACGGTGGAAATCAGCACAGTTTCAGATGTAACCTGAGGTGCAACGGATTATCCTGTTAAAATCAACAGTTCAATCCGCTTGTCTGCCGACTGGCAGATTCGCACCAAGTTGGTAAGTAACTACAACGAAACGGTGAATCAAACCGGACAAGCATCTGTTTGTTTAATCGGCGTAAATCCATATGATTTGCGGACTGCAGCTTTTTTTAAATGGCTGTTGTGGGACGATAGAATTTCCCTTATAGTGCGTATGGCCGACCCTGAATAGTACTGGCTGAGCGTAGTCGGGCAATTTTAATTTGATCATAGGCTAAGGCCTCAACGAATAGGAGCGTATCAATGAAGAAGCAAGCGGGTTTTACACTGATCGAATTGGTGATGGTCATCGTTATTCTGGGTATTTTGGCCGCAGTCGCCTTGCCCAAATTTGTTGATTTAAGCGGTGACGCGAAAATTGCCGCGATCAAAGGGGTGGCAGGTTCACTGGCCTCGGCAAATTCAATTAATTATGCAGCGCGCTCTGCCGGTAATGCTGCGGGTTCTGCAGTGGTATCCGGTACGACTACCTGTGCTGCTTTTGCCGCTGCCAAACTCGAAGGTGGTGTTCCCGCCGGTTACGCAGTGACGGGTACTGCGCCTACCTGCCAGGTGGATACCACACCGACTGCGACCTCCGCTGTAACCGTCACACTGTCGATCGTTCCTTAAAGAATAGCGGCAAGGCACACTGCGGGGTCACGCGGGGTTACGGGGTCAGGCCTTTACTTTATAGTTTTTGCTTTTATGGGATGAACTATAAAGTAAAGGCCTGACCCCAATCTTTTTAAGGGTGATTAATTGCAAGCACCATCTAACGCTAAGCCGATGCGCGTTGTACGTCATATACACGGGTTTACCATGGTCGAGCTGATCATGACGATGGTGGTGGTAGGGATTCTGGCAGCAGTCGCGATGCCACGTTTTTTTGACAGCAATGTATTTCAATCGCGCGGCTTCAAAGATCAGGTGCAGGCGACTTTGCGCCATGCGCAGAAACTGGCGATCGCTCAGCATCGTTTCGTCTGCGTCAGTGTCGAGGCTGGCAGCGTCACGCTCACTTATGATGCCAACGTGCCGGCAGAGGGGCATGCGACGGCGACTTGTCCGGGCAATCAACTGACTTCGCCTGCCGGGCTGAGCCCCTATACGCTGGTCGCACCGGCTGGCATTACCATCAGCGGTGTGGGTAGCTTCAGTTTTAATCATGAGGGACGCGTCAGTGCGGCGCAAAGCTTGTTGGTGAGCGGTTATGCGACACCGGTTGTCGTGGAAGCGGAGACAGGCTATGTGCACTAAAACAGGGGTAAAGCTATCAGGCCCAAGGTGCATTGTGTCTTTTCGCTTGCACCTTGCCTCTCAGTTGGGTGCCAGCCTGATTGAGCTTATCATGTTTATCGTGATCGTCAGCGTCGCGCTGGCGGGTATCCTGTTGGTGATGAATGTCACGACCAAAAACAGTGCTGACCCGCTCATCCGCAAACAGGCGATGCTTGTGGCGTATTCACTGCTCGAAGAGGTCGAGCTACAGGACTTTAACTCTGACTTCGGTGTGACAGCGGCGGTGACGGCGGCTAACCGTGCCACGGCCTACCATATCATCAACGATTACCACGGTTTTACGATGTCAGGGATACGTTCGTTGAATGGAGTGCTTGTGCCGGGACTGGAGAATTACAGTGCCAGTGTCGATGTGGTGCCGGAGACCAGTTCCTGGAACGGTATCGCCAGTGCGGTACATATCAGTGTCACGGTCACCGCGCCGACGGTTGGAGACGTGATTGCAACCGGCTACCGGACGGCGTACTGATGGATAAAGTCGAAATTCAAGGTGAAAAATTCAAGTGGCAAGACTCACAGTTTGCGTCTTCACACTTGCATCTCGTCTCTGAATCTGGTTTTACCCTGATCGAACTGATCATGGTGATCGTCATCACCGGTATCATCGGTAGCATGGTGGCTGTGTTTCTCAAGGCGCCTATACAGCAATACATGGATGTCGCGCGGCGCGCGGAGTTGTCGGATATCGCAGATACGGCGTTTTACCAATTGGCGGCGGATATCAGTACCGCAGTGCCTAACAGCATACGTATCGCCGGGTGCGGAGCCTCCCCTTGTGTCGAATTTCTGCCGGCGAGGGCGGCGGGGAGATACCGTGCGCAATGGGATATGAGCAATCCGGCTTCCGCTGTCGGCGACGTGCTTGATTTTACGCAGGCGGGAGATCGCAGTTTCGATATTATCGGCACGCCCATGACCTTTGCAGCGGGTGATCATATCGTGATTGGCAGCACCCAATCGGACGGGGCATCCGCTTATGAGGTGGGTGCCTCTGGCGTGTTGCGCGCTTATGCCGGTGCGACCGGTGCACCGCTGACCAATGTGGTTTTTAGTGCGCTGCAATTTCCTTCCTATGCAGAACTGGAAACGCGGCGTTTTGATGTGGTAGACGGTGTACATCAGGCCGTGACTTACTCATGCGAAGGCACGATGGGGGTGATCGATGGCAATGGTCAGGGTAGCCTGTGGAAACATTGGGGCTACGGCTTTCATGCGCTACAAGTGGCGTCGGCAGCGCTGGGCGGGAGCAAAGCGCTACTGGCCGATAAATTGAGCGCCTGTGCCATGGATTATTCGCCGGTAAATCAACGTTTCGGGCTGCTGGGCGTGCGTCTGACACTGACCAGCGGCGGCGAGAGTGTCAGTCTGTATCAGGAGATACATGTGAGCAATGTGCCATGAATAAAATGGGATGCAGAATGCAGAAGGCTGCACGCTACCCGTTGCAGCGTGGTTTTTCTCTGATTTCAGCGATTTTTTTGCTGGTGGTGATCGCTGCTCTGGGTACTTTTGCGGTGACGTTATCGACCGCGCAAAATCAGAGTCAGGCACTCGATCTGTTGGGTGCGCGCGGTTATCAGGCGGCCCTGGCGGGCGTGGAGTGGGCGGCCTTCAACGTCAATCAGCAAGCGGCGAGTTCACCCGCGGCCTGGGGCGGATGTGCGCCCGATCAGACGGTGACGGTCGCCGGCAATCTGGCGCTCTTTTCTCCGGTGCTGGTGAGTTGCACGGCGACTTCTGCGGTAGAAGAGAGCGCTACAATCTGGATTTACGCTGTTTCTGCACAGGCTAAAACGCCGGGGGTGCCGGGGGATGCTGGCTATGTGGAGCAAGTGGCCCGGGCGACGCTGGTGAAATAGATTTATAATTTACTGATTATTAAATATATTTTTATATGAACGCGATTCTGCGCACGGTATTGTTTGCCAGTTTGTTGTGCTCCGGCACGGCGGGTGCCGCCGTCTGTACCAGTCGGGCCAGCGGTAGCTGGGGCTCATCGGGTACCTGGAGTTGCGGCAAGGTCCCTGCCAGCAGTGATACGGTGGTGATCGCCTCGCCTAACACCGTCACGCTTAACGGTTCCTATACCACGGCAGGGCTGACGGTGAATGCGGGGGCGAGCCTGTCAGATACGGCGGGCCGTACCCTGACGGTGACCGGTAATCTGGTCAACGACGGCACGCTGACCACCACAGGGTCGGCGGAACTGAACATCACCGGTGCCGCTTCCGTCATCTCGGGCAGCGGTAGTTACGCGAGTTTCAGGATGTACACCTCGGGGACGGCACCTCAGATTGCGGCGGGCGCCGTGCTCAATTTTTCGGGATCATCGCGTTTGTATGCCGGGCGCAATGCGTCGGGTTCCACGATCGCAGCTTCGGTGCTGACCATCAACGGCACGGTTAATTCGAGCATCCCGGCGGCGACTACCACCTTTATGCGCTTTTACGCCAACAGCACGGTGATCGGTGCGACCGGCGTGATTGCCGCAGCCGTCTCCTCCGCCAGTTACGGCGTGTCTAAGGCTAAAGTGACCAACAACGGCAGCGTGAGTTTTAATATCATCACCCAGAAGGGGGCGGCCAACGCCTGGACACAGGGCACCGGTTCCAGCCTGAGTGTGACGGCGACCTCGACCGTGGGCGTGCTGACTGCGTCGGCTAGCGGCAATACGGTCACTTATTCTTCGCCGGCCCGTCCGATCACCCCGGCGGGTAACACCTATTACAATCTGGCGGGGAGCGGGGTGATGTGCCCGCACGGCTTTACGGTGACCGGCTCCAATCCCTGCGTCGCCAAGGTAGGTGCCGGATCGGTCACTTCCAGTCCGACTTCCTGCATCAACCAGACCGGGGTGGGGACAGTGGCCTGGACTTCCCCCGGCAATGCCACTGCCAGCGATACAGCGTATGCGACCCAGGGTTCGGTGAAGGGCAATATCACCACCAATTATCTTAAGTGCACGGGCTTTAATTTTGCGGCCGTGCCGGTGGGAGCGACGATCAGCGGCATCACCGTGTATGTGACGCGCAAGACCAACGGCGGCACGATACGCGATGCCTTCGTCTATCTGGTCAAGGCCGGCAGTATCAGTACAGCATACAACGGCGCCACCGCCACCAATTACACTAAGGCGGATGTGGCCGAGATGCACGGTGGCGCAAGCAGTATGTGGGGTGTCGCCTGGACCGATGCCGACCTGAAGCTGTCGACCTTCGGGGTGGCGTATTCGGCAAAAAATATCAGTACCACCTCTAATAGCAAGCGCACGGTGTCGGTCAACTTCATACAGGTGAGGGTCGATTATGCGGCGACCAGTACCGATCATGTCTCCGTGTCTGCCGCCAATGTGGGTTCGACCTGCACGCTATCCAATGTCACGGTGACGCCGCACACGGCGGCGCATGCAGCACCCACCGGTGGGGCGGGCACCATACGTCTCTCCACCTCCAGCGGCAAGGGCGACTGGTCGCTGGTGAGCGCTGCGGGCACCCTGTCCAACGGCACGGCCAATGACGGTGTGGCAACTTACACCTATGCGGCGGGCGAGGCCGTGGCGACTTTGGGGTTGATGCACACCAGCGCCGGCACGATTACCGTATCGGTGGCGGATAATGCGACAGGGGGTTCGCTGATCAGTGCGACCCCGGCCGTCGAGTTGATGAACACCATTGCGTTTGCAGGAGGCGGTTTTACCGTCACGGATGCGTCCGGCGTGGCGTTGAGTAATCTGACGCAGGTGGCCGGCACGACTTCTCCTACCTATTATCTCAAGGCGACCAGTGCGAGTTGTGTGAACGCCTTCAGCAATGTGGTCAAGAACGTCGATATGGCGTTCGAGTGCATTGATCCTGCGAGTTGTCAGTCGCCTGTGGTCTCTATCGTCAACGCCAGCACCAATGCGACCACCGCGCTCTCGACCGGTTTGCCGAATGGCTCAAATCCGGCCTCTGTGAGCAGCTACAAAGCGGTGTCGCTGAACTTCAATGCCAGTTCACTGGCTCCTTTCAAGCTAAATTATCCCGATGTCGGCAATATCACGCTGTACTTTCGCTATGCCCCTTCCAGCATGCTCAGCGAGAGCAATCCCTTCGTGGTGAAACCGGCCAGCCTGATACTGTCCGGCATTAAACGCAGCAGCGATAATCTGGTCAATCCTGCGGCAGCCAGTGCGACGGGCCAGGCTTTTGTCAGGGGCGGGGAAGCTTTTAGCGCGACAGTGACGGCGGTGAACGCTCAGGGGGTGGCTACCCCTAATTTCGGTCATGAAATCACACCGGAATACGTCAGGCTGATGCCGGCACTGGTTGCGCCTGCGGGCGGAAACAATCCTGCCATAACCTGTAGCGACAGCAGCAACGCCTCGACCTGCGATGCCGGTTCGACACCGGATCGCCCCTTGTTTTCCGCCTTTGTTGCCGGAGTGGCTACCGGGGTAAATTTCGCCTGGAACGAGGTGGGAATCATCACGCTGACCCCGCATATCGGTGATTTAGATTATCTGGGGGCGGGCGATGTGACGGGGGCTGTGTCCTCCAATATAGGGCGCTTTACGCTAGCTAAGTTTTTGATAAATAATCAGATGCTTGAGAACAGGGCTGGCCTGTGTAACGGCGGCTTCCTGATAACAGATGGCGTCGTCGCCTGTCCTTTGTACACCTATATGGGTGAACAGATCGATGCTTCGTTTGATTTGCTGCCGGTGAGTCTGAATAACGCGGTCTCGCAGAATTATCTGGGTGGATATGCCAAGCTCAATCCTACCGTGTTTGCAGATCTTAAGCTGGCGGCGGTGGACAGTGCGGCCAGCCCTGTTTATCTGAGTGCGCGGATTAGCAATTCTCCCGAACTCCCTGTGGTGTCGTGCAGTCCCTGTTTCGATTCCTCACCGCTGGCGACGGTCACCGCACCTTTTGTGCTGACGCGCGGCGCGTCGGCAGACGGTGTGTATGCGGCGGTGAGTATCGGCATTGCGCCGCTAGATAGCGATGGCGCGGCGGTGGATGCGCTTCTGGGTGCTTGCAATAATCCGACGGTGGCGGCCTGTTACGATCTGAATGCCGATGCTGTTGCCGGCAATGATCATGCGCTGATCGGTACGACCGAATTTCGTTACGGCAGGCTGCGTATAGCCAGCGCTTATGGCTCCGAGCTCAGACCCTTGCAGCTGCCGGTTACGGCGGAATATTGGGATGGCACAGTCTTCGTCACCAATTTGGATGACAGTATTTCGCCGCTGTCGGTCACGCTGGCCAATTATCAGCTTAATTTAAATGCGGGAGGCACTACCCTGACACCGCCGGTGCTGGTCGCCGGGGTCGCGCAGGCGGGGCTGTCGGCACCGGGTATGGGTAATAGCGGCAGTGTGGATGTGACGGCGAGTTCACTCGCTTATTTGCCGCTGACAGGGAGTGCGCGCGCCACGTTCGGGGTGTACAAGGGGAAAAAGATTTTTATTTATCGGGGGCAGCGTGGCCGTTGAAAAAATATTAAGCCGATTTGTTAATAATCAATTGACAGCAGTGACTTGCTAAACTAACTTCACGTCCTTATGAAGATTCCGTCAATTTCATCGTTATTTAAAGCCAAGAGCCAGGATGCGGGTCTGACTGCCATCGGTTTGACCGCGCACGGTGTTTGTCTGGCGCAGTTGGCTTTTTCGGGTGAACAGATCCGCGTGTTGCGTTGCGACTATCATCAGGGTGAGATTTCAATCGATGAACTGGAGCGCTTGAAGCGTGAAGGAAATCTGGCTAAACAGGCCTGCACTACCTTGCTCACCCAGGGCGACTACCAGATGCTGATGGTCGAGGCGCCCAATGTGCCTGAAAATGAGATGAAGACGGCGATACGCTGGAAAATCAAAGACAGTATTAATTGCCGTATCGACGAGGCGGCTATCGATGTGCTGCAAATTCCGGCAAATAAAAACAGATCGGAACGTGTGCAGTCGCTGTATGCGATCGTGGCGGCGAACGACATCATACAAAAGCGTATGGCTATGTTTGAAGCCGCCAAACTGGACCTGCGCGTGATCGATATACCTGAGCTGGCGCAGCGGAATATCGCCGCCTTGTTTGAGCAGGCCGATAGAGCGCTGGTGCTGCTCTCTTTTGATGAAAGCGGCGGCTTGCTGACATTCACTTCGGCAGGCGAGTTATATCTGTCGCGCCGCATAGAAATCAATACCGGACAGCTGACGGATGCCGATGCGGATCTGCGCGCGCAGTATCGCGACCGGGTCGAGTTGGAGTTGCAGCGCTCGCTCGATTATTTTGACAGGCAGTTCAATCATCTGTCCATCAGCCGTATTCTGCTCAGTGCGCCTGATGAGTCCAGACTGCTGGAGTTTCTGTCCTCCTCGGTCGGTGTGTCCGTGGTAAAACTGGATTTATCACAGGTCATGGATATCAGCGCGACGCCGGCGTTGGCGGACGCAGAATATGCCGCGCTGCTGCTGCCTGCGCTGGGTGCAGCATTGCGCCAGGAAGCGCGCTCGCTATGAGTCAGCAGATCAATCTGTTCAATCCCGCCTTTCTCCGGCAACGCAAGCTTTTTTCCCTGCTGACCATGTTGCAGGGGCTGGCTTTGATTCTGCTGGGTGCGCTGCTGTTGTATGTCTATGCGCGACATCAGGTTGCCGGTCTCGATGCGCAACAGCTGCAAAGTACGCAACAGTTGCAGAAAACCCAGAATAGACTGGGAGAGTTTACGGCAGGCTATTCACCGCAGCAGGAAAATCAGCAGTTGCAGGATGAATTAAAGCAGTGGCAGAAAAAAGCCACCGAAGCGGAACGCCTCGTCGAACATCTGCGATCAGGTTCGGTCGGCAATACCAGTGGTTTTTCCGGCTATCTGCGGGCCTTTTCTCGTCAGGTTGTGTCGGGCTTGTGGCTGACGGATTTTAAGGTGACCGGTGATGCGGCCAGTATCAGGCTAAGCGGTGGGGTGACCGATCCGTCGCTGGTGCCGGTCTATATCCAGCGACTGCGCAACGAAGATGTGATGCAGGGCAAATCTTTTGCCAATTTGCAGATTCAAACACCCGCGTTAGCCGCGAAGACCGATGCGAAGCCGGGCTATCTGGAATTTACCCTGTACTCCTTGCCTGAGCAGGAGGAGAAGAAATGAAACGATACTGGCAGCTGGCGCAAACAAGGGTCAATGGCTTGTCGTTGCGTGAACGCCTGATGGTATTTGCTGCGATGGTATTCCTGATGCTGGCTGCATTTCATGTGATTTTTCTCGATCCGTTGCTGATCAGACAGAAAGCCAAACTTGCCGGAGTGATCCAGCAGCAGGAACAAATCAAGGCGTTGCAGGCGAGCATGCAGGGGCTGGTGCAGTCGAAACAGGATGAGCAACATTCACCTCTGCGTGAAGATATAGCGCGCTTAAAACAACAAATACAGCAGCATGAACTTTACTTGCAAAGTCGCAGCGACCGGCTGGTCGAGCCCGGCAAGATGGCCGAATTGCTGGAGCAGGTATTGAAGAACGATGACAAGTTACAGTTGCTGGCCTTAAAAACGCTGCCGCTTAGCCTGTTGATCGAGCCCGTGGCGGGAAAGGCGCCGGCAGCGCAGCAAATTTATAAGCACGGTGTTCAAATTACGGTGCGCGGTGGTTATCTGGATTTATTGCGTTATCTGACTGCGCTGGAAAAACTCCCCGCCCAGATGTTCTGGGGTGAGGTGTCGTTGAGTGTGGAAAAGCATCCTGACGCAGTGATGACGCTGACCGTGTACACCCTGAGTATGGACAAGTCATGGCTGACCGTATGATTAAGTGCAGCGGAAAGCGAGTAGCGAGTAGCAAGTTATTCACCGTGATCGGTATGCTGCTTTCTTTTGGCGTGTATGCCGAGGAGTTGACTGACCCTACGCAGCCTCCGGCTCGCATTGCAATGCCGGCTGTTGAGCCGGTCGCGGCAGAAATCAAAGCTGCGGGTTTGCAATCCATCCTCATCGGCAAGCAGCGACGTGCTGCTATTATTGACGGTGAAACCGTGGAGTTGGGCGGCATGCACGGAGCAGCAAAGTTGATCGAAGTGAATGAATCGAGCGTTGTTATGCGCGGTCCTCAGGGTAAGCAGGTTTTGACGCTGTTTCCTGATGTCGGTATCACACCCGAAAAAAACGGGGTTGTCGCCTTGCCGGTGGCACAGAAGGTTGAGGTACATAAAATAAAACCGTACTCACGCAGAGAGAAAAAATGAGAAAAATCATATTGTTATGTGCGTGCTTGATGTTGTTGCCGGGTTGTTCAAGCAATAAGGGGCGCAATCAGACGGTGGATCTAATCCAGCAGGAAATGAGTCAGGCGGTGCAGGCGCCCGGGGCGGATGCGGTCAGCGAGGCCTTGTTGCCACCGCTAAATGTCGCCATGCTTAAGGGGGATGCCAAACCTGCGGAAGCTAAATTTGATCTGGTCGTGAACAACACGCCGGTGGCGCAGGTATTTATGGCGATTGTCTCCGGTACCCGCTACAGCATGTTGTTGCATCCCGATGTGGCCGGCAATATTTCTTTGAATTTGAAGGATGTGACGGTGTTGGATGCGCTCGAAGCAGTGCGTGAAATGTATGGTTATGACTACAAACTCGATGGCACGCGCATCTTCGTACAGCCTTTGACTTTGCAGACGCGCATCTTTCAGGTCAACTACCTGACTGGCAACCGTGCGGGAACGACGTCGGTTCGGGTCACCTCCAGCGCGCTGACCGATAGCGCGTCAGGTTCCACAGGCGGGGCGCTGGGCGCGAATCAGGGCACCACCATCGTGGGTGGCAGTGCCGGCACCACGGGGGAGGGTAAAAATCTCCGGTTTGAACGGGGTACCGATAACAGTAGCAAAATCACCACGACGACGTCGACCGATTTCTGGGATGAATTGAGTCGCGCACTGCACACCATCGTCGGCGATGAAAAGGGGCGCAACATCGTGATCAGTCCGATGTCAGGAGTGATCGTGATTCGCGCCCTGCCGGACGAATTGAAGAATGTAACGGCTTATCTTAAGGCTGCACAAATTTCGATCGAGCGTCAGGTTATTCTGGAAGCCAAGATTATCGACGTGCAACTCAATGACAGTTTTCAGTCCGGGGTGAATTGGGCTGCCTTTAAAAACGGCCAGAACAGTCATCTGAGCGCAGGGGTAGGCGGTTCAAACGGCAATACGCCCAGTATCCTGAATCCGTCTACGGGCGGTGCGGCTGGCGCCACCCTGATTTCGAATGCCGCGCTGTCGGCCACGCCGGGAGCCTCCTTGCTGCCGGCAGCTTCTGGAGTGGGTTCCTTGTTTGGTCTGGCATTTCAAACCGGCAATTTTGCGGTGTTGCTCAATTTCCTGGAATCGCAAGGCGATGTGCATGTGTTATCCAGTCCCCGTATCGCGACTCTGAATAATCAAAAGGCGGTTTTGAAAGTGGGTACGGATGAGTTTTTTGTCACTGAAATCTCCGGAGGTTCTCAGGCGACGGTGAATGTGGCAGGCACCGCCCCGACCGTGAAAATGCAGCCGTTTTTCTCCGGGATTGCGCTGGATGTCACGCCGCGTATCGACGAAAACAACGAAATTATTCTGCATGTACATCCGTCGGTCAGCGCCGTAACGACCGTGAACAAAGTGTTGAATCTGGGGGCGACCACCGGAACCTATACACTGCCGCTGGCTTCCAGTTCCGTGTCTGAAACAGACAGCATCGTGCGTGCGCGCGACGGTCAGATCGTGGCGATCGGCGGCCTGATGCGGCAGGATTCAACGAACGGAGAATCGGGTTTGCCCGGTTTATCCAAGTCGATATTCGGTCAGACCAGCAAGACCACCAACAAACGCGAGCTGGTGATACTGATTAAACCTACCGTGGTAGACAGCGATAAGGATTGGTCGGACGATATTGCCCGCAGCCGCGATCGTGTCGACGCGCTGTCTAAGCAGGCCAAGATGAAATGAGGGTTTTATGGTTTCTGATTCCTGTCTCCCGACCCCTGTTTCCTGTTATTTAATATGTATCTGAGACACTTTGCACTCCGCGAGGCGCCCTTTGGCCTGACCCCGGATACCAGTTTCTTCTTTGCCTGCACCAGCTATCAGGAGGCGCTCAATACCTTGCTGGTCGCCGCCCGAAATGGCGAAGGCTTTATCAAGATTACCGGTGAAGTGGGCAACGGCAAGACCATGTTGTGCAGAAAATTTCTCGCCACCTTGAATCACGGCACGCAATCGACGACGCCGATAGGAACGCAGGATTTATCAGCCGATGCCGCCAGCGGGCAGCGTTTTATCACCGCCTATATTCCCAACCCTTATCTGGAACCGCGCAGCTTGTTGCTGGCGCTGGCCGATGAATTTCGCGTGCCGCTGGAAAAAGACAGCGATCAGCACCAGTTGTTGAAAGGGCTGACCAAGGCACTGCTCGATTGCGCCCGTCAGGGGCAACGCGCCTTAGTCTGTCTGGACGAAGCGCAGGCGCTCCCCTTGCAGACGCTGGAAGTGTTGCGCCTGCTCACCAATCTGGAAACCGAGAAGCGCAAACTGTTGCAGGTGGTGTTGTTCGGTCAGCCAGAACTCAATACGCATCTGGCCCAGTATTCGATACGCCAGTTGCGTCAGCGCATCAGTTTTCAATATGAATTGAAAGGCTTGCTGCCGGACGAGCTGGAGCGCTATTTGCGCCATCGTTTGCGGGTGGCCGGCTATGCCGGAGAAACGCTGTTCGACAAGGCGGCGGTAGCCAAATTGCATCGTGTTACCCGGGGTACGCCCAGACTGGTCAATATCGTTGCCCATAAATCCTTGATGCTGGCGTTTGGCGCCGGCAGCCAGCATGTGACGGCCAGACACATCGGGGCGGCGGCGGTAGATACGCCGGAGGCGAGGCGGGATCGCAGGACCCTGATACTGTCGCTGGGTGCGCTCGCGGTCACGGGCGCCATCGCGCTGGCTTGGTCGGTGTTGAAATGAGCGTCATCAATCAGATGTTAAACGGCCTTGAGCAACGCGGCGTGCAAGTGGCCGCCGATCAGGTCCGGCCGGTGCACACGGTGCGAGATACCGCGCGGTTGAAATGGTTGCTGGGCGCACTCTTGTTGGTGGTGGTGCTGCCGGGTCTGGCCTGGCTAAAGTGGCCGGTGCAGCCACCGGTTCCGGTCGTTGCCGTGGCACAGCAGATTGTCGTTGCGCCGGCGGTGCCTGTCGCGACTTCATCCGTGCCGGCGAGTGCTCCCGAGGTGATCGCTGTGCCTGACTGGTTGCCGGATGTCGAGAAGGTGATTGCTGAGATTCCTGCCCGCCCTGTTGAGACCGTGACGCAGAAAGTGCAAGCCGCTGTAAATCTGCCGCGCAAAGAGGAAAAAGTTTTACCCGCGAAGAAATCGCCCGAAGTGGCTCGCCCTTCATCCTTGCCATCTCCTGTCAGTCATCAGGATGTCAACAGTAAAGCGATCGAGAACACCGCAGAGCGTTTGCCGCTCAAGCAAATCAGCACGGTGCAACAAGCCGATGCGGAATTTCGCAAAGCCGTCAGCCTGATGCAGCAGGGGGCTAGTTCGGAGGCCGTCAGTGGCTTCGAGGCGGCTCTGCAACTGGATGCCGGACACGAAGGGGCAAGGCGTTCACTGGTGGCGCTGCTGCTCGAAGGTAAACGAAACGCAGAGGCTGAACAGCTCTTGCAAAATGGTTTGAATATTAAACCGTCCCATAGCGGCTTTGCCATGCTGCTGGCTCGTATTCAGGTTGAACGCGGTGCGCAGGATCAGGCTATCACCACCCTCGAGTCGGCTTTGCCTCATGCCGTGCAGCAGGCGGATTATCAGGCATTTTATGCGGCCTTGTTACAACGCAAGGGACGCCATCAGGAAGCGCTCGAGCATTATCAACTGGCATTGAAGTCTGCGCCCAATTCGGGGGTATGGCTGATGGGTTCCGCTATTTCATGGCAGGCGCTTAACCGGCCGGTTGAGGCCAGAGGGGCTTATCAGGCTGCGCTGGACACGCAAAGCCTGAGTGTTGAACTGCAAAACTTTGTGCGTCGAAAACTCATTGGTTTGTAATTTTCATTAAAATTGTGAGCTGATTGACCATAAAGTTCAGCGCACGTCTTTGCACAGAGCACCTTTAGCCGCGACCGCGAGACACAATCGTGGCAGGGATCCCGTGTCACCCGTCATCGCGAGACCAGAGGTCGTGACGATCCAGCCAAAGAAAAGGCACTTTTAATTGACTGGGATGCTTCCCTCCACGCTAGCTGCTTTCCATCTTGCTACACTCGCACTTGCACTCGCACTCGCCGCTGCGGGCGGTCGCAACGACGGCATTTTTTCGTAGTTGAACTTGCGGGCTAATCATGAATTGATATGATTTTTTTGGTGCGGGCAGGCGTGGCTCGTTTTAACGCAGCTGATCCAGATAGAGTTGTTCGACTTTGGCGCGAGCCCAGGGGGTGCGGCGTAAAAACTTCAGACTGGATTTGACGTCGGGGTCGAAAGTGAAACAGCGTATTGGTATTGCGTCCCCCATTGCCTGCCAGCCTATCTGTGCGGCCAATTGTGTGACGATCATTTCAAGGGTGATACCGTCGGGTATCGTTCTGGTTGTGGTGTTCATGGCCGCATTTTACAGTGGTTTTTCTCTCTTGCGCGTTTACAATGCCCCATCTTTTTAGAAAGTACGCACAATGACCACTACACTTCGTCTTGCCAAACGCCTTGTTGAATTGTTAGCCTGTTCGCGCCGCGAGGCTGAACTTTATATTGCCGGTGGTTGGGTGATGGTGGACGGGCTGGTGGTTGAAGCGCCGCAGTACATGGTGACGGATGAGCAACAGGTGATGTTACATCCCGAGGCGAATCTGACGCCGGTTGAGCCGGCCACGATGTTAATTCATCAACCGTACGGGGCGGATGCGGTGCAAATCAGCCCAGAGACGCGTGCACCCGATGATGCTTCGGGTATATATCAGCTCAAACAACACGTTTACCGTTTGGCGCAATGCCTGCCGCTGGAGCGAAATGCTTCAGGCTTGCAGGTGTTTACTCAGGACTTTCGCGTGGCGCGTAAACTGACCGACGAAGCGGGAACCATAGAGCAGGAATATATCGTAGAGGTGGACGGTGATCTGTCCGACGAAGGTCTGAAACAGCTCAATCACGGGCTTAAATTCAACGGACGCGCGTTGCCGCCGGTTAAGGTGAGCTGGCAGAACGAGACGCGTCTTCGTTTTGCGCTCAAGGGCGTGATCCCGGGTTCTATCGCGCACAGTTGCCAGGCGGTCGGCCTGACGCTGATTTCGATGAAAAGGATACGTATAGGGCGGGTGGCAATGGCGAAATTGCCCGCCGGACAGTGGCGCTATCTGTTGCCGCATGAGCGTTTTTAACATTGCGCCTGACTTTGAGAGCAGTGAAGCCGGGTGTCGTCAAGGCAGCGTAAGAGGGCTGGGCGCAGCCAATGCTGATAACTGCATGGGATGTAAAATGCTTGGCTTTAAATCGCTGCACGGTTATTCTTCGCCCTTGCCGCCAGCGCCCGTACGATAAACTTGAGTTCGAAGCCTACGATGATTAAACCGCCGCTCATTTCTGTCATTGTGGCTGTGTATAACGGGGTCAACACACTGCAGCAATGCATAGACAGCGTGCTCGGACAGACTTATTCCGCTGTGGAACTGATCATCATGGATGGCGGCTCAACCGATGGCACGGTAGCGATTCTGGAAAAAAACGCCGGCCGGCTCCGTTACTGGGAATCCAAACAAGACAGGGGGATTGCGCATGCCTGGAATAAAGCGCTGGCGCAGGCTCACGGTGACTGGATTATTTTTATAGGGAGTGATGACCGGTTGCAAGATGAGCGAGTCATGGCGGATGCAGCGGCGGTTTTGTGCTGCGACAGCCAAAGCGATGTGGTTTACGGGCAGCTTGTTTTTGACGGCGGTCCGCTGCACGGGAAGCTAGTCGGCGCAGCGGGCGAGATATCTGCGTTGCGTCGAAGAATGTCCATCCCTCATGTTGCCTCTTTTCATCGTAAATCTTTTTTGGCAGAGGCTGGCGCGTTTGACGAACGGTTCAAAATTGCCCTGGATTATGAAATATTGCTCAGAAAAAAAGCCTTGTCAGCGCGTTTTATTCATCGCAGTGTCGCGGTGATGGGCGGTTGCGGGGTGAGTTCAAGATTAATTCGTCAAACGCTGTTAGAAGGTCGAGAGGCCCAGATCAAGAATGGTGCGGACTGGCGGATTAAAATCGAGGCATGGCATCTGTTTTATCAGTTGCGCCAACTTTTGTCGCGGCTAAACTGAAGATGAATCAGTATATCAACAGCGCCTATCTGGAGAAAAATCCGACCTGGGATGTGGAGGATTCCCCCTGGAAGGCCGTCAATATTCTGAAGATTTTGCAGCGCAATCAACTCTGTCCGCAGCGTATTGCCGAAGTTGGCTGCGGGGCGGGCGAGATACTCTATCAGCTGTATTTGTCGCTTCCGGATCACTGCTTTTTTTCCGGTTATGAAATTTCTCCTCAGGCCATCCTGTTATGCGAGCGGCGAAGGAATGAGCGCGTGCAGTTTTTTCTGGGGGAGATGGATCAGGCGACGAGTGCTCATCCTTTTGATGTGTTGATGGCGCTCGATGTGTTTGAGCACGTGGAAGATTATCTGGGCTTTTTGAAAAACTTACAGGGCAAGGCTGAATACAAGATTTTTCACATTCCTTTGGATATGTCTGCCTTGTCGGTGATGCGCGTGACACCGATATTGAAGGCGCGCAGCAAGGTCGGACATCTGCACTATTTCAGCAAGGAAACTGCGATGGCAACGCTGACCGATTGCGGTTATCAGATTGTCGACTGGTTTTATACCAGCGGGCCGGACAACCGGGCACCTCGTTTAATGTCAGGGCGTTCCGGTATGGTCGACGGTATTAAGAAAATTGTCTACAAGCGTAATCAGGATCTCTGGGTCAGGCTGTTGGGCGGCTCGTTGATGGTGCTGGCTAAATAAACTATGTGCATCATTTTGCCAATTGGATAGATACCTCCTTGATAAACCCTCAAAAAAATCAAAGTGATTACAAATTACGCCTGATTATTTGGCTGTATCGACTGGCGCATCGCGCATCGCTGGCCAGAAAAAAATCCAGACTAAACTGGCCGCTTAGCGTGCCGGTTTTGTTTACGTACAGGTTGCTCACCGAGTGGCTGTTTCAAATTGAATTGCCCGCTGCCACACAAATCGGCAAGGGCTTGATCATCGATCACGGTTATGCGATGGTTATCAATAAACACACCATCATCGGTGATGACTGCCGTTTGCGACATGGCGTGACGATAGGCTGCAAAATCAATGAGGACGGCTCGCAAGGACGGTCGCCACGGCTGGGTAACCGGGTGGAAGTGGGGGCGGGCGCGATTATCATCGGAGATATTGCCGTCGGTGATGATGCCGTGATCGGTGCCGGTGCCGTGGTGACTAAAGACGTGCCCGCAGGGGCCGTGGTTGCCGGCAATCCGGCTCGCATCATCAGACAAAAAACGTCTCGTTACGCCAGCGCGCCATGAAAATATTGCATCTGAATGTGCGTTTGCAAGAAGGCGGTGCGGCTCGCATTGCCCTAGACCTGCACCGTCAGTTGCAAGCTGGCGGTTGTGAGAGCCGTTTGGGTTATGGTTGGGGTGAGCGGGGAGGGACTTCCTCTGGGCAGCAATCTATCCCGCACAGTTTTCAAGTCGGCAACCGCCTCCAGGTCGCCGGAAATATGCTGCTTCATCGATTGTTTGGTGTGGATTTTCTTGCGCCGACAGGGGACGGACAGCAGCAACTGAAAGCTGCGTTGCACTGGGCGGACGTGGTGCACTTGCATGTGATACACAGTTATTTTCTGCCCTTTCGCCAGCTGGTCACGGCCTTGCTGGACGCCGGAAAGCCGGTTATCTGGACCGCGCACGACTACTGGATGTTGACCGGCAGGTGTGCCTTCACCGAGGGCTGTGTAAGTTGGCGTGACGGGTGTGGTGCGTGCCTGCGCGTTAATAACTATCCGCCGGTCTGGCTGGACTGGTCGGCCGCGCAGTTCAAGCGCCGGCGTCAGGCACTGGCCAGTCTCGGGAGCTTGCTGCACGTGATTTGTCCGTCTGAGTTCGTCGCGCAGGCATTTAAAGCCGGTTTGCCGGATACCCGTGTCAGCGTCATTGCCAATTGGCTGGATTCCGAATTCGAAGCGGCGCTGCAAGGCATTTCCTTGCCAGAGTCGGCGCTGTGCTTGAATAAACCCGTGCTCAAGGTGCTGATCATGGCCAACGATCTGGCAGATTCGAGCAAAGTCGATCGTCTCGTGATTAACCCGTTGCTGGCCATGGAGCATGTCGAATTGCACACTATCGGACTAGGTTCACCGTTTACCGGGGCTAACGTGGTCAATCACGGGCGTATCGCGAGCAGAGCGCGGCTGGTTCAAATCATTGCCGCCGCCGATCTGGCTGTTTTTACCTCGGAAAAGGATACGTTTGGTCTGGTGATGATAGAAGCGCTGGCCTGCGGCGTTCCCGTCTTTGCCACCGAGAGTCAGGCGGCAAGCGAGGTCCTGGCCGTGCTCGGTTTAACACCGGCAGGCGGTCAGCATACTTTGCTTGATTTGCTGCGAGACAAGCTGCTGCCTGCGTGTTATCGCGCGCGCTCGGCAGCGTCGCTCCGTAACACAGTGCTCAAACACTACGCTGCCGCGCCTGCCATTCAACGTTATCGGCAATCTTATGCCTACGCCCTGTCATGCCGGTAGTTAATCTCCCACTGCAAATTTATGTATATGCCTTGCTGGTATTGCCCTGCATTTTTAGTAGCGCACTGATTTTTCCTGAATATTTCTCGCCCTTTCGCGTACCGTTGTACCTGGTCAGCATCGCCGCTGTGGTTCCTCTGCTCTACAAAACCCCGACTCAGACAGCCAAAGCGGTCATGTTGATGATCACTTTGCTGTTGTTTGCGGCCTTGTTGTCGGGACTCCGGGTGGAAGAGCGGCAGTTCCTGGTCAATTTGCGTCAATGGGCGGTCTATAGCAATCTTTTTATCTGCGGGATTGCAGGGGCGGTCGTCGCCGTCGCGATGCACTGGCAGCGGCGCTTCGCTGAACGCTTGCTGGGCTTGTTTTCCTTGCTGTTTTTATATGGAATCTATACCTATTACGCGCAAAAATTTAGTTGGCCGGAGCCCCTCTACCTGTTACGCCCCAGTCCGGCATTGATCGAGGGGAAAATCTATGTACAGTCATTTTTTGGCTGGGCCAGTCCGATGCGTGCCTATTCAGTGTGGTATGAGCCTTCCTATAGCGCAATAGTGCTGGCGTGCGCACTCCCGCTGCTTTATTTCAACGCGGCCAGAAAAATCAAGGTAATTTTTGTATTGTCAGCCATAGCGTATATCTATCTGACGTTCTCACGCTCTGCCTGGTTGGTGGGCGGGCTTTTTATCATCGGGCATTTTTCCGGCTTGTTTCGTTTAAGGCTAACCCGGCCCGGTCTGATTGGCCTGTCGCTCATCCTGGGGGCGGTGTTTGTCCTGTTTCAGGTGATCGCGGTTGGAATACACGGTGAATATTCCGCGCTGGGTAGAATTTTGTCTGTCGTTAACGGCATGCTGGAATGGCTCGATAGCCCGCTGTTAGGTACCGGTCATCCGGAATTGATCTCCCCGTTAAAAGCCTTTCATGGTATGGCGCATATTCAGGCCAGCATCCCGACCATGCTGCATTGGTACGGTTTGCCAGGCTTGCTGATCGTGTTGATCCCGTACTGGTATATTTCCAGGAACGATAGCGGTGGCAGGAGTGCAGCGGTCAACAGTTTTGTTTATTTGTCTGTGATTGCCACTACGGTCGGCGGGGCGTTAATGATGATGTCGATTTTTTGGTTTTTCTGGGGATTTTACATGACGTATCCTGCAGAACAGGACAAGAAGCCGTGATTCTATTTTCTGTCGTCACCGTGGTGCTGAATGATTTGAGCGGGCTGAAAAAAACGCATCGCAGTGTTTTTGAGCAGGTCGACGCGGCCTTTGAATGGATCGTTTGTGACGGCGGCTCCGGAGAAGAAACTACCGGTTTTCTTGATTCATTAGGCGAGCGTGTTAAGTGGATAAGCGCTGCAGACCGAGGTATCTATGATGCCATGAATAAAGGTGTGTCGATGAGCCGGGGAGCATTTGTCGTCTTTATGAATGCGGGTGATACCTTTGACGGCAGCAGCGCGCTTTTTAAGGCGAAGCAGGTTTTATCCTGTGTTAGTCCTGCAATTGATGTTTTATTTGCCGGTGCCATGATGCGTTTTCCTGATAACGGTCGAATGCTTTATCGTGCGCCCAGAACCGTCGAGAAATCCCTGTGGCATGGATTGCCCGCCATTCATCAGGCAACATTTTATCGTAAGCGTTGTCTGGAGAGCGCGCCCTATGATTTGCAGTACTCGTTGTGCGGTGATTACTACATCGCTGCTACGCTGGTGCGCAATGCCGCAATTGTTGGTTATCTACATGATTCTTTAGCTATATTTGAGGTTGGTGGTCAGTCTTATCAGCGCCCTTGGCAGATCTTTGCCGAACCTTACCGGATACAGCGGGATATTCTCCGCTTGCCTGTTTATTATCGGCTGGCCAGTATTTTGAAACGCTTTGTTTCAATCAGCGGTGTTTTGTTTTTGTCGCATGCTATTTTTAAAAAACTTGGCAATAAGAGATAGTGCGCAGTCAATTCTTTTGTTCTCTATGGATCTGAGTAACCGGATGAAAACATTCACAATCTGCTAAGCGTGTGGTGCTTGCAATCATAGATGCGCACTGCAGACAAGGCTGGTATATTGTCGAAAAGGGAGAGCGATCATGGATATTTCATCGGTTATTTCTACTTCAACGATACAGTCTGGGCTTTATGCGACGAACAGTACTCCGTCTATCGCCACCTTGCTCAGTACCACCGCCACCACGGCGCTGACCAGTGCGGTGGATATTTCAGGGCTGGGGCAGTTGCTTTCCGCATCGGCGATTTTTGAGAGCGGGTTGCTCAAGGCGGCAGCGATGAATCAAGCTAGCTTTTCTACGCTGACGGCGGCGACTCAATTGTTTGTTCGGGCATTCAATAACTTCGTGCAGAGCGATACGATGCAAAGTTCATCGGCGGTTTCGCCCTCTGCGATGTTTATGCAGGTGCTCGATGGTCAGAGCAGTTCGGTGAACGGGCAGTCGGTGATCGCCAGTCTGGCTGAAATCGGTATCACCTACCAGCCGGCGACGAGCGTCAATAGCGCAGGGCAGATGACCGTTGACTTGAATGTGTTGCAATCGGCATTCGACGCGGATCAGCAAGGCACGGTCGCGTTGCTGGCGGAAACCAGTCAGACAGTCGGGCAGCTCGCCTCCGAATTTACCAGTCTGATGGCGCAATCTGATGTTTTAACGAACAATGCGCAAAATTCTGCTAACAGCGCGACATTAAACGGAGTGCTGGAGGCGGGGAGTGAATCATCGTCAACGAATTACTCTGCGGCGGAGGTCGTCGGGGGAGGGCAAACTGCCGCAGCCACTCAGCCCGCAGCAACGACTACGGGAATCGAATCGGCGGGAGTAGCTATATCGCAGGCGGCTGGCACGGCGACGCCGAACCCCGTCAACCCTACTGCGGCTAATACAGTATCAACAACCTCATCCTCAGCGGTTTCGTCAGCAGCGTCTGCCGCCGCATCTGCATCGACTTCGTCAGCAACGTCTGCCGCCACCGCATCAACAACTGCGAGCGCAACGACTGTATCAGCTAGCGCTGTAATGGCGGCATCTACAACAAATTCTGCGACGAGTGTTGAGGCTGTGCTTGCTGCGTTGGTCGCGGGCGAAGTTACAGAGGCCGTTCCAGTTTCGATTTCGCAGATCGTTGCAGCTACTGTCGAATCAGCTGTTGCTTTGCAGGTGGCTCAGAGGATGGTGGCGACAGATAAGCAGACATCGATTGCAGCGCCCGGGGTGGCTCTGTCAGGCGGAATAACTGGAGCTACCGGAACAACCGGAACAGCCGGAACAGCCGGAACAGCCGGAACAGCCGGAACAGCCGGAGCAGCCGGAACAATGACGGGCGCTACGGTGGCGGGAGCGACGACACTGTCCGGAATGGCAACGACGACGCTGCCGTTGACAAGCAGTCAGGTGGCGGCTGCGCCTCCTGAGATGCAGGTTGCAGCAGCAGTGCTCAATCCGCTGATCGATATCAGCAATCCGGCTATTGCCGCCGCGATTGCGGCTTATCACATGGTGGATGGCCTGTTTGATACCGCCTGGCCGCATGACGAGGGGGTAAAGATAGAGGTGAAGGGGTATACGGAAATATGGCCGGTAGGGGAAATACACGCCGTCAGGCTTGATCTCTACGTCTGAGTCGGAAAGGCGGAGCTTGTGTCAGTGAGGGAGATTTGGGTATTCTAAAGCTATGCGGCAACGCTCAGCGTATATAAGGATGAATCAATTTTTTACATTCTCCCAGCACTGAAGGGTGAGGTGTTACGCGCAACTGATAAAAAATGCATACTCTACCCGCACCCTGCACGCAGATTTTTTCCGGCAACTGTCTTTTGCCGTGTCAGAGTGTGGGCGAGATGAGTTATTTTGACAGCGCGTTGGCGATGTCGCGTTTATGCTCTTCTTCCTGAATCAGGATGTCTTCCAGTACCCGTCGCAAGCCATACTCCTTGAGTGCCTCAGCCTGACCGATGCGCTCTTTATAGCGTGCGATTGCATTTATCTCGCCGGTAAGATCCTGTTTGAGCATTTCCAGGCTGTCCTGAGAGATTTCGCGCTTTTCCACATCTACCGTGGGAATGCCGCCCAGGTAGTCAATTTGTTCGGACAGCATTACCGCGTGTTGCATTTCCTCCTGTGCGTGGATAAGCAACTCCTTTTGGATGGAGTCAAATTGGGCGCCGTTGATGGTGGCAGCGTGTTGCACATACTGGACCGCCGCCGCATATTCCCATTCCAGATCCTTGTTCAGTTCCTGTAACAGCTTCTTTATAGTGATTTTCATCGGGCTTCTCCTGTTGTTTAACCGCGCGTATATCATATCAATCCCTTGTGCACTGCGCTATCCAACATCGACGACCTGGCTCATTTAATATGAAAATGGATAGACGACTGTGCACGCCAATTTTAATGCAAACTCATGATCATTCCTGATTGTGGTATGGCTGAGTTTTGAATTTAGAATTGGCGGATATGACGGCGGAACGGCGACAGGTCAGGCAATTCCTGATAGAATCAACGGTCGTAATTTTATCAATCCTTGTTTGGAGAATTTAGCATGGCTGTTGAACGTACTCTGTCGATTATCAAACCTGATGCAGTTGCAAAAAATGTAATTGGTCAAATCTATTCCCGTTTCGAAGGTGCTGGCCTTAAGGTTATCGCTGCACGCATGACCCAATTGTCGCAAAAAGAAGCTGAAGGCTTTTACGCTGTACACGCAGCGCGTCCTTTCTTCAAAGACCTGGTGAGCTTCATGATTTCCGGTCCTGTGATGATTCAGGCTTTGGAAGGCGAAGGCGCAATCCTGAAGAATCGCGACCTGATGGGCGCTACCGATCCTAAGAAGGCTGATAAGGGCACGATCCGTGCTGATTTCGCTGACAGCATCGATGCAAATGCAGTACACGGTTCTGACGCTGCTGAAACTGCGGCTGTTGAAATTGCTTATTTCTTCCCGACATTGAACGTTTACTCTCGATAAGTATCTGTTTTAATGCAAAAAAATCTTCTCGATCTGGATGCGCACGCGCTGACCGCCTATTTCACTGAAATGGGCGAAAAGCCGTTTCGTGCCAAACAGTTGCTGCGCTGGATCTACCAGGTCGGGGAGTCCGATTTTTCTGCGATGACCGACATCGCGGGCACATTGCGTAACAAGCTTGCGCAGTGCGCCAGTATCACCGTGCCAGATATTGTGAAGGAAGAGCTATCCGACGACGGCACCCGTAAATGGCTGCTCAGTGTCGGCAACGGTAACGCGGTGGAGGCGGTGTATATTCCCGAATCGACGCGCGGTACGCTGTGCATCTCCTCTCAGGCTGGTTGTGCGCTGGACTGTTCATTTTGCTCGACCGGAAAACAGGGTTTTAACCGCAATCTTTCCGTTGCGGAAATCATCGGCCAGTTGTGGTGGGCGAATCATCAGTTGGGCAAAAATGCTGAGGGCAACTGGGCGATCAGCAATGTGGTGATGATGGGCATGGGCGAGCCTTTGCTCAATTATGACAATACGCTCAGCGCCTTGCGCCTGATGCTGGACGATCAGGCTTACGGTTTGTCGCGCCGCCGCGTGACGGTGTCGACTTCCGGTATCGTACCGGCGATGGATAGGTTGCGTGAAGATTGCCCGGTTGCGCTGGCGGTATCCTTGCATGCGCCCAACGACAACTTGCGCGATCAACTGGTGCCTATCAATCAGAAGTATCCGCTCAAAGAACTGCTGGCTGCCTGTCGGCGCTATCTGGAAAAAGCGCCGCGCGACTTTATCACTTTTGAATATGTGCTGCTCGATGGCATCAATGACTCGGTGCAACAGGCGCATGAATTAGTGCGACTGGTTCGTGACGTGCCTTGCAAATTTAATCTGATTCCGTTTAACCCGTTTCCCCAGTCACCCTATAAGCGTTCGAGGCCGGATGCCATACAGCGTTTTCGCGATGTGCTGATGCAGGCGGATATCATCACCACCACGCGCAAGACGCGCGGTGACGATATCGCTGCGGCGTGCGGTCAGTTGGCAGGGCAGGTGCTGGATAAAACCCGCCGTACCGGGCAGCGCTCAATCGCGATCCATCATTAAAAGGTGTTGTGATGAAATATGCTCTGATTTTATTGGTGTTGCTGACGGGCTGTGCGCATAATGCGCCCACTCAGCAAAGTACGCAGGCGGCTAGTAACAGCGCTAAGGTTCATACGGAGCTGGCGGGTTTGTATTTCGAACGTGCGCAGATGGGGATAGCCTTGTCAGAGGTTGATCTGGCCTTGCAGGCGGATAAAAATTACGCGCCGGCTTATCATGTGCGCGGATTAATTCACATGACGCTGCGTGAAGATGTCGCGGCCGAACAGGATTTTTTGCAGAGCCTGCGTCTGGATAAGTCCGATTCTGAAGCGCATAACAATTATGGCTGGTTTTTATGCCAGCGCGGTCGCGAGCTGGAATCCATTCCGCAGTTTATGGCGGCCTTGAAAAACCCGCTGTACACTACGCCGGAGCGAGCCTACTTAAATGCCGGGCTATGTTTTCAGAAGGCGGGCAAAAATGCAGATGCCGAAGAGTTTCTAAGACGCGCTCTGGTGGTGCAGCCGGATATGCTGCAGGCATTGCAGGCGCTGGCTGAATTGAAATTTGCCGAAGGTGATTATCTCTCTGCAAAAAAATTTATTGCAGCACAAAAAAATGAAAATTTAACCGCAGGGCAGTTGCTGCTGGCGGTTCGTGTGGAGCGCCGGCTCAGGAACGCAAATGCGGAGGCAAGTTATGCCATGCAGCTGCGTCAGCGGTTTCCTGATTCGCGCGAAGCCCAATTGTTGATACGTGGGGAATGATGGAACAAGAAAACTCGATGGATTCGATCAGCGTGACGGAGACGTCGTCAGGTGAGCTCAAGTCGGTAGGTCGGATACTGCGCGAAGGTCGCGAGCGTCAGGGCTTGAGTGTAGATGATGTGGTCAGCAAGATCAAACTGGCAGCGCGTCAGGTGGTGGCGATGGAGGCGGATGACTTTAAGTCGTTGCCTGAAACTGCTTTTCTGCGCGGCTTTGTGCGCAGTTATGCGAAGTTGTTGCAGATAGACGCGCAGCCCTTGCTCGATGCCTTGCCGGGAGCCGCAGTCACGGCACCGGTCGTCGATTTGCTTCATGTCGAAACGCCTTTTCCTGAACGTTCGGTGCGCCAGCAGAATATCAATTTGATGATCGCGGCCTTTATACTTGTTGGGGTGATAGCCGGATTTGTATTCTGGCAGGGGACTTCATCGCAACCTGAAGCTGAAGCGCCAGTCACGGTTGTCGATGCGGCACAGGTGACCACACCGTTGACGCTGCCTGACCAGATCGAGCTGCTGGACGGCTCTGGTGTGCCTGTCACTGGTGAGCCTGCCGCTTTGCCTGCTTCTCAGGTTGTGTCCGCAGCGGTTGCTGAGCCTGTCGTTGAAAATAGCCCGGTGCTCGTTGCCTCCGCTTTGCGCGTCGAGTTTGATAAGGCGTCGTGGACTGAAATCAAGGAGCAATCCGGCAGAATCCTTTCCAAACAAGTCAATCCCGGCGGCAGTGAGTTGCGGGTTGAAGGGCAGGCCCCGTTTGTGCTGATCATAGGGCATGCCGCCAGTGCTCGTCTCTATTACAAGGATAAGCCGGTTGATCTGGCTCCTTACATCAAGCCCGGTAGCGATGTGGCACGCCTGACGCTGGAGTAGCCATGAACGCAATTCTTCGTCGTCCGTCGCAGCGGGTCTTGATCGGTAAAATCATGCTGGGAGGAGGCTCGCCTATCGTGGTGCAATCCATGACCAATACCGATACCGCCGACATAGCTTCGACCACCCAACAGGTGTTTGAGCTGGCTAAGGCGGGTTCCGAGCTGGTGCGCATCACGGTCAATACGCCGGAAGCGGCCGCCGCTGTGCCGCATATACGTAACCGATTGAATGCGTTGGGTTGTTTTGTACCTTTGGTGGGCGACTTCCATTACAACGGCCATCGTTTGCTGACACAGTTTCCCGAGTGTGCCGAGGCGCTGGCTAAATACCGTATCAATCCGGGCAATGTCGGGCGCAATCGCGAGGAAGACGATCCTTTTACCATCATGATACAGACGGCGATTCGTTACGATAAGCCGGTGCGCATCGGGGTGAACTGGGGTAGTCTGGATCAGAAGTTAGTAGTTCGTATGATGGACGAAAACGCCCGTCTGGCTAATCCGCTGGACGTTAAAGCGGTGACGCGCGCTGCGCTGATCGCCTCTGCCATCGAAAGTGCGCAACGCGCCGAGCAGTTAGGCATGGCGCATAACCGTATCGTGCTGTCCTGTAAGGTCAGCGAAGTACAGGATTTGATTGCGGTTTATCGATCGCTCACGCAGCAATGCGATTACGCCTTGCATCTCGGATTGACCGAGGCGGGGATGGGTTCCAAGGGTATTGTGGCCTCGACGGCCGCCTTGTCTGTGCTGTTGCAGGAAGGCATAGGCGACACCATCCGTATCTCGCTGACCCCGGAGCCGGGTGGCGATCGAACGGCGGAAGTGATCGTCGCGCAGGAAATTTTGCAAACCATGGGGATGCGTGCATTTGCCCCTATGGTGACGGCTTGTCCGGGTTGCGGTCGCACTACCAGCAGTTTCTTTCAGGAGTTGGCGCAGAGCATACAGCGCCACCTGCGTACGCAGATGCCCGTCTGGCGTGAGCAGTATGACGGTGTGGAGAACATGACGGTCGCAGTGATGGGTTGCATCGTGAATGGTCCCGGCGAGAGCAAGATGGCAAACATCGGCATCAGCCTGCCCGGCAACGGGGAGGCGCCTGCCGCCCCTGTTTACATCGATGGCGAGAAGGCGATGACCTTGCGCGGTGACAATATCGCAGCGGAATTCACCGGCATCGTCGATGACTATGTAACGAGAAAATACTTTAAGCGGGCAGGGTGAATGGGTAAGTTATCCCCGATTTTGTTCTTGCAAAATAATACTCCGGCTGTATTTTCGTAAACGCCGAAGCAAACCGGATATGAGACTGCCGGTTTAACCGACGTAACTTCATCTGATCTGACGGGTTAACTCAAATCCTGTCAGATGCCAGATCTGATGGGGGCTGCATTGCAATTTGTTTACTTGTACAGCAGGTGCGGCAGCCAGGTAGATACGGCGGGCACATAGGTTATCAACCCCAGATAGATCAGCATCATCCCGACCCAGGGCAGGGTGGCGATAGACACCTCGGTCAGACCCTCTTTTGCCAGATGACTGGCGACGAACAGATTTAGTCCTACCGGCGGATGGATCATGCCTATTTCCATATTGACTACCATGATGATGCCTAAGTGTATCGGGTCTATGCCCATCGCCTTGGCAATCGGCAGGAATAGCGGGGCTAAGATCAGTACGATGGATGTGGGTTCCATGAACTGTCCGGCAGCGAGTAATGCCAGATTAACCAGCAGCAGAAATACCCAGGGTTGCAGGTTTTGTGCCACTACCCATTGCGACATCGCCTGCGGGATTTGCTCAGAGGTCATCAGGAATGAGAACAGGATCGCGTTGGTGATGATGTAGAGCAGCATTGCGCTGGTGTTCGCGGCGCTGAGCAGCGTTTTAGGTAATTGTCGCCATGACAGGTCGCCGTAAAAGAACTTCGCGGCGATGAAGGCATACACGGCTGCAACGGCAGCCGCTTCGGTTGGTGTGAAAATGCCGCCGTAGATTCCGCCTATGACGATCACCACCAGAAATATTCCGCCCCAGGCGTCCCTGAATGAATGCCAGAATTCTTCTGAAGTGGGCTTGGGTAGTGTGGGGAAGTGCAGTCGTTTGGCCTGAACGAAGACTAACGTCATCATGATGACGGCAAGCAGGATGCCAGGCACGATACCCGCTATGAACATCTTTCCGGCACTCTCGGAGGTCGCTACCGCATAAATGATCATCACGATAGAAGGCGGAATCAGAATGCCCAGCGAACCGGCGGAGGTGATCACGCCGATCGAGAAGCGCTTGGGATAACCGGCTTTTAACATGGCAGGCAGCATAACCGAGCCGATCGCCATGACGGTGGCAGGACTGGAGCCCGAAATGGTGGCAAAGAAGGCGCATGCCAGCACGGCGGCCATTCCCATGCCGCCAGGCAACCAGCCAACCAGGTTGTAGGCAAAGCGCACGATGCGGGAGGCAATCTTGCCGTCGATCAGTAATTGGCCTGAGAGGACGAAGAAAGGAACGGCCATGATGGAAAAACTCTCAAGACCGGTGAACAGTCGTTGTGAAATGATATTAACGGTATCGATCGAGAATGAGGAGAAACCCAGTAGATAAATCAGCACGGTAGTGCCGAGTGCGATGGAGATCGGTGTGCTGGTGAGCAGAAGCAGCAGCAGGATGCCGATAATCAGCAGGGCGGTCATGTTGTAACCCTCTCATCGTGGCCGCCGAAGCTGTGCGAGGGCAGAACGCCGGACTTGACGAAGGTTGCGATCACTTGCATAAATCGGTAGCACATCAGGCCGGAGCCGAAGGGGATCGCTAGATATACGATCCACATCGGCATTTCCAAATCGGGGGAGACTTGCCCTGTGCCGTGGATGAAGAGTACCCAGCGTGCGCCGAAAAAGGCGATGGCGCCGGTGAAAATGACGCCAAGCGAGAGGGCTGTGATGATCATCATGTGACGTATTGCAGGGCGCACCCAGTTGACCAGAAAATCAACGCCGATGTGGATGCCGGTGCGCACGCCGTAGGCCGCGCCGAATTTGGCCATCCAGATGAACAGGTAGATGGTTAGTTCCTGTGCCCAGTCTATGCCTGTGCCGGTGGTGTAGCGCATTACCACGGCGGCAAAGGTGACGAGGGTGGCCGCTGCCATAAAGCTGGCAATCAGAAACTCCTCGAAATGATTTAGAAAACGATTGATCATAGCCTGCCCCCTAACAGTTTAGATTGGATGGCTATCCGGCAGGCATGGCTGGCGGATAGCGTTATACAGGGGTGGGCTATTTCTTTGCCGGAATTTTGCTAACGGCTTTGCCGGCTGCTGATTTGCTTGCTGCCTCAGCCTGTTCTTTAGCAACTTGTGCTGCGGTGGTGTTGGCAATCTGTATCAGGTCGGTACCGATCACGGATTCAAAGTCCTTGTGTATCGGCAGCAGTATTTTTTGCCACTCGGCAAGTTCCGCTGCAGATAAGGTGTAAACGGTGGTGGTTCTGGCCGAGATTACTTTCGCCAGCGCATCGTCGTTATCCTTCTGTGCGATCTCACGCTCATAGCTTGTGGCTTCTTTCATCGCCTGATTGAGTGAGGTGCGCACGTCAACCGGCAATCCCTCCCAGAAGTTTTTGTTCACGATCACCGCATAACCTAAGTAACCGTGATTGGAGAGAGTCATGTGTTTTTGCACTTCGTGCATTTTTTGCGTGTAGAAATTAGAGACCGGATTTTCCGTGCCATCCACCACGCCTTGTTGCAGGGCGGTATAGACCTCGCTGAAGGCCATCACTTGCGGATTTGCACCCAGCGCTTTCATTTGTGCGCTCAATACCTTGGAGGACTGGATGCGCATCTTCAGGCCTTTAATGTCTGCGGTGGCATGCATAGGCTTGTTCGAACTCATCTGCTTAAAACCGTTGTCCCAGAAGGTCAATCCTGTCACGCCCTTGCTGTCGAGTTTGGCAAATAATTTTTTGCCGGCCTCGCCATCCATCACGCGATGCAGGACTTCCTGATTTGGAAAAAGATAGGGTAAATCAAAAAGTTGGAATTCTGGTGCGCCCATGGGGCCGAACTTGGATAAGGAGGGCGCCAGCATTTGTACCGCGCCGCTTTGCAGTGCCTCGATTTCTTCTCTATCTTTGTAAAGTTGACTATTCGGATAGACTTCTACTTTGACTTTTCCTTTGGTTAATTTTTCCGCAAGTTGCTTGAAGCGTTCGGCGGCTTGTCCCTTGGGGGTGTCGGGAGCGACAACATGGCTGAATTTGATGATGATCTCTCCGGCAGCCTGTGCGGTTGAGGTGATTCCTAAGGCTAAAATAAACATCGCAACGGCTCGTAATTTCATGAATATTCTCCTGAAGTGTTGTCGGCAGCAACCCGGGGTTGCACTTTTGTTGAGGTTTGAAATATACGAGTGTTGCGGATTTAGCGCCAGTCAAATACATAAAAAATGTGTGGCAGGGCTTGAGACTGGTTAGGTTAACGTGTCCGCGCAGGGGAATAATTTACCACCCGCCATCAGACTGGTGAATTTAGATAAATATTTTTGTGGCAGGTGTAAAGGTCGGTGTTGGGCATACGAACGTTGAACTGACAGGCGCTTCGACTGTTTCCTTCACTATCATCCTGTTGAATATTCAAGAATATCTGTTGACGATTCGGGATATTGCGATATAATCCGCGCCCCTATTGGACCGATGGTCGGTTCAGTAGCCTTGCTCCACCGTCTCGCATGGCGGGGGGCTTTTACAACCACAAGGAGATGTAATGCGACATTACGAAATCGTGTTTATCGTGCATCCAGATCAAAGCGAGCAAGTGCCTGCAATGATCGAGCGCTATCGCACACTGGTCACTTCTAAGGGCGGTCAAATTCACCGTCTGGAAGATTGGGGCCGCCGCCAACTGGCTTACGCTATCCAAAAAATTCACAAAGCGCATTATGTTTTGATGAATATCGAATGTAATCAGGAAACTTTGGATGAACTGGAACACGCGTTCCGTTTCAATGATGCAGTTCTGCGTCATCTGACCGTTAAAACTAAGACTGCGGTAACGATTCCATCAGCAATGATGAAGGAAGAGAAATCCCGTTCAGTTCTGAGCGAAGACGTTGTTCAGGCTAAGGAAGAAAGCGTAGAAGCCTAAATCCAAGTTGCAGCGCGTCAAGCGCAGCACTCGATTTATGCTTATCAACATTTGGTGAAAGGAACATCATGGCTCGTCCATCAGGCAAAAGTACCGATGACAAAAAGAAGCGTTTTTCTCGCAACAATCTGTTCAAGCGTCGCAAGTTCTGCCGCTTCACAGTCGAGAAGATTGCAGAAGTAGATTACAAGGATGTGAATATCCTCAAGGAATTCGTATCTGAAAATGGCAAGCTGATTCCAGCTCGTATCACCGGTACCAAGACACGCTATCAGCGTCAATTGAGCACCGCCGTGAAGCGTGCGCGTTTCCTGGCTTTGCTGCCCTATACTGATTTGCACTAGGAGTATCGGACATGCAAATAATTTTGATGGAAAAAGTGGCCAATCTGGGTCAATTGGGTGATGTGGTTAATGTTAAGAATGGTTACGCACGTAACTTCTTGATTCC